>Ga0181527_1001386_pt1 | contig 25057 bp, 23 predicted proteins | sample PEATcosm2014_Bin_30_FD_119762 | JGI IMG/M metagenome (GOLD analysis project Ga0181527, IMG submission 119762) | Peatland microbial communities from MTU Mesocosm Facility, Houghton, MI, USA - PEATcosm2014_Bin06_60_metaG | ecosystem: Environmental > Terrestrial > Soil > Wetlands > Peat | place...
ATCCACCCGCATATGACGGGCACGATCGTGGTAGAACCAGGCAACGGTTAGCATTCCCCGCTGCGCGACCGGCTGCCGCCCGATGACGGATGACGCCAATGCCGAACAGGACAAAGCGCGGCGTTTTCGTGACGCCGCGCTGCCCTATCGACGACGTCTACACGCTGGCACGCTACCTCATGCGCAATGCCGCGGACGCCGAGGACGCGGTGCAGGAATGCTATCTGCGCGCGCTGCGCCATTTCGACAGCTATCGCGGCCCGGCCATGAAACCGTGGCTTTTGACGATTCTGCGCAATGTCTGCAACGCCGAATTCGCCCGGCGCGGCAAACAGGAAATTCCGGCCCGAATTCCGGCCGACGACAATGCGGCCAACGACAGCGCGGCGGAAGACTTGCCGCTGTGGCAGGAGCACGCCGCCTCTGCCGAGACCGCGCTGTTGCGCCAAGAGGACGGCATCGCAATCCGCAGGCTCGTCGCCGACCTGCCGCAGCAGTTCCGCGAGGCCATCGTGCTGCGCGAGGTGAACGAACTGTCCTATGACGAAATCGCCAAACTCGCCGGCGTGCCGGTCGGCACGGTGATGTCGCGGCTCGCCCGGGCGCGCGCGATGTTGCGCGCGGCATGGCACGGCGCCGCAGGCGCGACACCAGCAACACCACCGAAGACAACGCCGGAAGCCGCGTCATGAACTGCGCCGAAAGCGAAATCCTGATCCATGCGTTGATCGACGGCGAACTCGATGCCGGCCACGCCCGCGACATCGAGGCGCATGTGGCGGCCTGTCCGGCTTGTGCCGAGAAACTCGAAGCCTTCCGCGGCCTGCGCGAGGCCATCGCCGTTGCGAATTTGAAGGAGACCGCGCCGGCCAGCCTGCGCAGCCGCATCGAGGCGGCGCTGCCGCGGCCTGCAGCGCCTGTCATTGCTCCGCGCAAATTCGCGCGGCCGTCGCGGCGCGCCTTCTTCGGCGGCTTTGCCGCGGGCGCGGCATTGTCCGGAGCGCTGGCCGCGAGCCTCGTCCTCACGGTTTTCCGCAACGACGAACAGCAGATCGTCGCCGACGAAGTCGTGTCGGCACATGTCCGCTCGCTGCAGGCCGGGCACCTGATGGACGTGGAAACCAGCGACCAACATACGGTCAAGCCATGGTTCAACGGCAAGCTCGACGTGGCGCCGCCGGTCATCGACCTGACGGCGCAGGGCTTTACGCTGTTGGGCGGCCGCCTCGATTACATCGACGGCGAGCCGGTGGCGGCGATCGTCTATCAGCGCCGCAAGCACGTCATCAATCTGTTCGTCGCCCAGCGCCTGGGCTCGAGGCTCGGCGGGACGAAAAGCGAAACGATTCAAGGCTACAATGTCCGGCATTGGACCGAACAAGGCCTCGACTTTTGGGCCGTCAGCGACCTTGCCACCGACGAACTCGACGAGTTCGCCCGGAAAGTCTCCGCCGCGGTATCGGCCCCGCCGTCCTGACTGGCCGCCGCCGGCATTACCGGCTAGAGCAACGTCCGCCGAGACCCCTGCGGCTATTTCACCCAGCATGGCAAGCCCGACCGGCGCCATGCGGCGGCAGGACATTGATGCGCGGGCGTCGGGGTTCTTGGACGACAGGGTCGAGGCGATCGGTGCAAGTTCCAGGGTGACCGGGATGTTCGGAAAATTTGCCAAGGTCGGGTTGCCGGCGCTGCTGGCGATTGCCTTGGGCGCCGCCGCACCAGCGCCCATCACGCTCGATGTCGTCATGATCGACTACAAATTCGTGCCGGATCGCCTGACCTTCCAGCACGACGTGCATTATCGGCTGCATCTGGAAAATCACGGCAAGCAAACCCATGAATTCACGGCGCCGATTTTTTTCGCCAGCGCCAAGATCGACAATCCCGAGGTTCTCAGTCGCGAGCTCGGCGAAATTGTCGTGCAGCCCGGCGAGACCAAGGATCTGTTTCTGACGGCGGGCAAGCCCGGCACCTACGACCTGCGCTGTTCGGATCACGACTGGGACGGCATGACAGGCGGCATCACGGTCGAATAGCGGCGCGCCGGCGCCGTGCGGCGCAGCCTCGATCACAGGCACATTGCCGAAAAATGCGACCGCTGTAGGCACGATGGGCGGACTATCGGACTCATTCGTCGCCACGCGGCGGCCACAGCCGTGGCAAGCAGTGGAGCGGACAGCGCCGACATTCCGGACGGAAGGCGCAGCACCGCGCCGGCCTGCGTAGAAATGCCCAGACTTCGCCAAACTGCGGCACCAATCTTGCTTGAAGCTGTCGTTCGAGGGGGTTGTGGGGCTGACAAGCGCAAGACCTGGGAAAGACCTGGGAAAAGGAGTCGCCAATGTGTGACTTTAGCCTTCAAAGCGTGCGGTCGAGGCCGGCGAAAGTCGGCGACAAACTCGTGACCCGAGACTTCGGGACGGGGACCCGCGGGTTCTCCGCCTCGGATGACCCTGGAATGGCAGTCTGCGTTCTGCCCGGAACGGAGCTGGCCTTTGCCGGCGACGTTGCCTGCTTGCCGGCCGGCCTGCTCGGCTGGAAAACCAAGACCATCAACCACCAAACGGCCATCTTTCGCCAGGTCAACAAGGAAAAGCTGGCCGCGCATCACGACGCGCTCGAGTTTCCCGACGGGCGCACGGTGCTGCTGACGCTGTTATGCGAAGGCCAGGAGGCAACCGTGTTGCAACTGCCGGCGCAGCCGACCACTGCGGAAGAAGCGCGCGAACAGGAACGCGTCAGCTTCGTCGGCTGAACCGTCGGCCGCAAAAATGCCGGTCGCCTCGCAAGGCGACCGGCGCTTGCTCGGGTGATGGGGTTTATTGAAGGCTCGGCGCCTGCGTTCGCGAAGCGCCGCCCGTTCCGCCGATTCATTGCCTTGATACGCGTCATTGCCGTGCTACGCGCGGTTCCGGACGCATATACTGCCGATACCTTGAACGTCTCGAGGACCTTCGTTGAAGCCCGGATGGGGATTGCTTCAACGGCCGGCATGTCGCATTCATCGTCGAATCGTTTATCCCCGTCACGCAATGAATGAATCTCCGAACCGCCCAGAAGACGCGGATCGTGCCGCGCTCGAAATCGCGCCGCCGCCGGCCCCGGCCGCGCCTTCCGGCGATTCCCTTGCACAGGCCCCGCCGCGGCCGGCGACGGGTTCGCAATTTCTCACCGTCTTTCCGCCCATCATGCTGCCGATGTTCCTCGCGGTTGCGGATCAGACCATCGTCGCCACCGCGCTCCCCGCGATCGCGTCGAGTCTCGGGGAAATCGAGCGCGCCTCCTGGGTGGTGGTGTCCTACCTGATCGCCAATACCATCGCCGCGCCGGTCTATGGGCGCCTCGGCGATACCTTCGGCCGGCGCTGGATGATGTTCGTGGCGCTCGGCATTTTCATGATCGGTTCGGTGCTGTGCGCTTTGGCGCCCGATATCGAACTGCTCACGGTATTTCGCGTCGTCCAGGGCTTCGGCGGCGGCGGACTGATGACGCTGTCGCAAGCGCTGATCGGCGAATCGATCCCGCCGCGCGAGCGCGGCCGCTATCAGGGTTACCTCGCCGGTGTCGCCGTAAGCTCCAATAGTTTCGGCCCGGTCGCCGGCGGCTATCTGACCCAGGCCTTCGGCTGGCAATCGATCTTTCTCATCAACATTCCGCTCGGGCTGCTTGCCGTCCTGTTCGTCTTTCGCATTCCCTCGCGCCAGGGCGACCGCCGCCGCACCACTTTCGATGCGCCGGGCCTGGTGCTGTTCATATTCTTCATCGGTCCGGTCATCCTGGCGCTCGAACAAGTCCAGCGCATGCAGATCAATGCCTTGCCGCTCGCGATCGGGCTGCTTGCGATCGGGCTGGTGTCGCTCGGCCTGTTGGTGTGGCAGGAACGGCTCACGACCTCGCCGCTGATCCCGCCGCTGTTGTTCAGGCAGGCCTCGATCTGGCGCGCCGACGCCATGGCCGCCTGCCACGGCGCGGCGCTGGTGTCTCTCATCACGTTCCTTCCGATTTATCTGCGCGCGGTCCGCGGCGCCTCGCCGGCCGAGACCGGGCTGATCCTGTTGCCGCTGACCGCCGGGATCGGCATCGGCTCGATGACCACCGGCCAGATGGTGACCAGGACCGGCCGCACCGCGGTGTTTCCGACTTACGGTCTGATGGCCGCGACCGCAGGCTTGGTGACGCTCGCCTTCGCGACCCCGTATTTGAGCACGGCGCAGCTCGCCTGGTCGTTGTGCGGCATTGCGCTGTTCATGGGCTCGGTGATGGGCGTCGTCCAGATCACGGTACAGGCGGTTTCCGGCCCGCGGCTGTTGGGCACCGGCGCGGCGATGGTGCAATTCTCGCGCTCGGTCGGCGCCGCCTTCGGCACCGCGACGGTCGCAGCGGTATTGTTCTCGATCCTCACGGCGACGGACCGCGAAACCGCGACGCTGTTCGGGACCATCATCGAGCGCGGTCCGGAGGCCATCGCGGCACTGACGCCGGCGCGGCAGGCGGCGGTTCATGCCGAAATCGGCGATGCGTTCCGCTGCGCCTTCCTGACCATCGCCGTGTTCACCGGAATGGCCACCTGGCTCGCGTGGTCGCTGCCGATGCGCCGGCTGTGATGCATCGGCTCGGATCCACGGGCGACGACGGCATTGCGGCGCGCCACGGCGCGCGGCAGACTCGATCGATCAATGCGGGAGGGCAAGGATGATCGTCGACGCGCAAGTTCATCTATGGAAGGCGGATACGGCGGACCGGCCGTGGCCGCCCGACCGCGTGGCCCAGCTCCCGGAACCGTTCACGGTCGAAAAGCTCGTGCCGATGATGGACGAGGCCGGCGTCGACCGCGCCGTCATCGTGCCGCCGTCCTGGGAAGGCGACAGGAACGATTGCGCGCTCGAAGCCGTGCGCCGGTATCCGAGCCGCTTTGCTGTCATGGGCCGCCTCCCGGTCGCCGAGCCCAAGACCGCGGCACTCCTGCCGGACTGGAAGAAACAACCCGGCATGCTGGGCATCAGAGTGACGTTTCATCCGCCGCAGTGGTCTTGGCTCACCGACGGCACCGCGGATTGGCTGTGGCCGGCGGCAGAAAAGCATCAACTGCCGGTGATGTTCTACGGCGCGCCGATGGCGCATTTCGCGCGTGTCGCCGAACGACACCCCGGCTTGACGCTGATCGCCGACCATCTCGGCGTCACCGGCGACGTCGCCAAGTCCGGCAAGTTGCCGGAAGCGATCGAACAGACGGCCGCGCTCGCCAAATATCCGAACGTGTCGGTGAAGCTGTCGACGACACCGTTCTATTCCGCCGAGGCTTACCCGTTCCGCGACATGACGGTGCATATCCGCCGCCTGTTCGACGCTTTCGGGCCGCGGCGCTGCTATTGGGGGACCGACCTCACCAACTCCTACCGCAAGGCGACCTACAAACAGCGCATCACGCATTTCACCGAGACGCTCGATTTCCTGTCCGAGGAGGACAAAGAGTGGGTCATGGGCCGCGCCATCCTGGAGCGGCTGGGCTGGGCTTAGCATGGCAATCGGATCGGCATTTCCCAGTCTGCCCGTCGGAGTGAGCGTCCCAATCGGCCGAGCCGTTCGCGGCACGAGGAATCTATGAGCGCCGTGCGTTTGACGCTACGCGTCGATTTCGGATCCGTCCGCGCGCTCGGCCCCGGCAAGATCAGGCTGCTCGAGGCGATCGGCAAGACCGGCTCGATCTCGCAGGGCGGCCGCTCGCTCGGCATGTCCTATCGCCGCGCCTGGCTGCTGGTCGACGATTTGAACCGCTGCTTCCGCGAGCCGGTGGTCACCACCAAGCCCGGCGGCGCGCGCGGCGGCGGCGCGGCACTCACGTCGTTCGGGCGCACGGTGATCGCAAGATACCGCGCCATCGAAAAGCGCGCGACGGCAGCCGCCAAGAACGAGCTGCGCGACCTGGAAATCTCGTTGCGCGATCCCGCTCCACGCATGCGAAAGCGGCGCAAGATTTCCGTCACGGCGCCACCGGCGGCACTGCCGCGCCGGAAAAAATAACGCTCCCGGCGGCCTGTCCGATTACGGTCTGGCGGCAAGTCCCGGCGGCCGATGGGCGAGCCAGCGGCCGGCCTCGGCGGCGGCGAACAGTTCCGCCAGCGCGGCATTCACGGCGGCCGGCTCCTCGCTGGTGATGGTGTGACCGGAGCGGGGAATGACGAGCAGCGCCGCGGTCGGGGCCGTGCGCTTGAGAAAGACGCTGCCGTCGAGACAGGTTTCGTCCTCGTCGCCGCAAATCACCAGAAGCGGCAGCGAGAATTTCCGCAAATCCGCCGCCATGTCCCACAGCGTCGGCCGCTTGCTCTGTAACTGCGCCATGGTCAGCGCGTGACCTTGCGCCGAATGCTCGGCGAGCATGCGCGAGAATTCCGCATAGCCGCGCGGGTCCTTGTATTTCTGCGGCAACCGCGTCGCATTGCCGGCATAGATCGCGGCGGCTTCGGCCATGCCCTTGGCGGTGAACATTTTCGAGGTCTCGGCCGCCTGCGCGCGCATCGCTGCGCGGGCCGCCGGATCGGGCAGCGAGCCCCAGCCGCAGCCCGCCGCCGTCACCGAGATGCAGCGCTCCGGATGGCGAATGCCGACATGCAGCGCGGTATAGGCGCCCATGGAATGTCCAACCACATGGGCCTTGCCGATGCCGAGCGCATCCATGACCGCGATGACGTCGCCGCGCGCGATGTCCTGTCCATAGCGCGCCGCATCGTCCGGCACGTCGGATGGCGGATAGCCGCGCTGACTATAGGTGACGCAGCGATGCGAGCGCGAGAAGCGCCGCAGCTGCGGCTCCCAGGTGCGGTAATCGCCGGCGAATTCATGGACGAAGACGACCGGCGTGCCCGCACCGGCCTCCTCGTAATAAAGATTGACGCCGTCCGGGGTCGTGATCTTGGGCATAGGGCGCCTCCGCCGCTGCGGCGCCGCCGCGCCTGATTGTTGGCGCGCATGCTACATAAATCCCGCCACTGCCTGCAAACCGATGCGCCGCGGCGCCAACGAGGATGCGCCGGCGGCGGCACGTAAAAAGGGGCCGCCAACGCCGGCACGGCCCCATCTTCACAGTCGCTATGTCGCTCGCCAATCAGTCCCGCCAGTCAAGCCATCCAGAACGGCTTCCTGATTTCGCGGTGGACCTCACAGCGGGTCAGTCCGATATCGCGCAACGTGGCGTCGCTGAGGCCTTCGAGCTCCTGGCGCGAACGCGACCGACGCTGCCACTCGGTGAGGCTCCTTCGCAGCCGCTCCCAACGCGAAGGGCGGTAGATTCGGAAGTTGGTCATCGTAGTGGTGCTTGTCATGGCTGGCTCCATATCCGGCGAGTGATCATGAGTAAACTCTAGGCCTGCTTTGCAGTGCGGCCTGTGATCGGCAGCACAGTCTGTCGCATTTTAAATAAATTATTGAATTTACAGAGGATTTACCATCGGCGCCGGCACCATTGCAGTGCATTTCGCGGTCCGGAGCGCCGATCGGCGCTGCCCTTGAGGCCGTCTCAGGCGGTCTTCAGCGGACCGTCCGCCGCGATCTCGCAAAGTTGCGTCACCGGCTGCGGCAGCAGGCCATCGGTGCGGTCGTAGCCGATCGCCCGCAACAGCCCCGAGGCCGGACACATGGCCACCGCGAGCCGCGTATAGGGATTGAGAACCGGCTCGCGCAGCCAGTCGAAGCGCGGCGCCGACGGCGCGCCGTCCCAGCCCCGCAGCGATTCGCGGCGCGCCCGGCTGTAGCCGGCCGCATCGGCGAACGAACTGGTCAGGAAGCGGCGCGGCCCGATGCGACCTTCCCAGCCGGCGCGGGCAGGAACCCAGTCGTTGGCCGCGCTGGTTTCGTCCTCACGCGTGCGGAAGCCGGTTTCGGTGCGCTCGATCACGCAGCGCTCGTTCGTTGCACGGCCGACCAGCGTATAGATCACCGGCCGCGCCACCGGCGTCGATTCCAGCATGCGCCGCGCGGCGGCAAAATCCGCGCAGCGTTCGAAGATCAAGCGCAGCAACTGATCCGGCGGCATCGCATCGACCGAACGCCAGATCGCCACCGCATTGGCCGCGAAATCGAAACCGCGCAGCCAGCGATGCGCGGTACGGCGGCGCAGCGGCGCCTGATTGACGCAAGCCGCGAACCGAAACGGCGCCATCGCGGTCAGCGCGCCGACATAGCCGGGCCAGGTCACGCTGTAGAAATCGCCGCAGGCGCCGCGCATCCGCGCCACCGCGGTATAACGGCCAAGGCCGCGAAACGGCCAGTCGAGCGTGCGCAACAGCCAGGGCGCGCCGTCGTGATCGGCCGCGAGCGAGGTGCATGCCCATTGATAGGACGCGTTGAGCAACCACACGCCGGAAAAGTCGAGCTGCTGCGCGATCTGCGCGATCTCCGGCCTATAGGGCGAGCGAGCGCGCTCGAGCCAGCGCCGCGATGCGCGATCGAGCGACGGCACCAGCGGCAAGAAGGCATTTGGAAAAATCTCAAGGCAGGCGTCGCGCAACGCGCGCGCCTCTTTGCTGCTTTGCCGCGCATGCCGCGGCGGCCCACCGTCGCGGATATCGACGACCGGGATTTCGCTCAGCACCGACACGTCTCATGCGCGCCTGTCATGGCGGCGAGTATACCAGGACGGCCGTCGATTCGGCATGACAGCACGCAGCCCATGCCAGTAAGCCACAGCCGACAAAAAAGGAGCCGGCCATCCGCATTTTCCATCGCGGACGACCGGCTCCGGCGGAGCACCAGTTTTTCGACAGGCCTTTAGAACTCCTGATAGTCGCGATCGGTCGCGAGCGCTGTGGCAAGCGCGGTGCGCATGCGACCGACTGGCCCGGCGGCGGCTGCCGCGGCCGCACGCTTGGGCGAATTCGCCGCTTGGCGTTTCGGAACCGGCGCGGCCTTTTGCTTCGGCGGCTCCGCATGCCTCGCCGCGGGAGCCTCGACCGGCGCGGTGATGTCGGCCTCGGCATCGGCGAGACGGAAGAACGCGACCCGCTGGTCCATGGCCTTGGCCTGATCCTCGAGCGTCTTGGCCGTGGCGGCGTTGGCTTCGACCAGCGACGAGTTCTGCTGGGTGACTTCGTCCATTTGCGCCAGCGCGCGATTGACCTCTTCGACACCGGTCGCCTGCTCGATGCTGGCGCTGGCGATGTCGGACACAAGCTCGGCGACTTCCTTGATCGCACCGACGATCTCGCCGAGCGCCGCGCCGGCCTTGTTGACGAGGTCGACGCCATCGCGGACTTGGCCGCTCGAATTGGTGATCAGGTCCTTGATGTCCTTGGCGGCCTGCGCCGAACGTTGCGCCAGCGTGCGCACTTCCGACGCCACCACCGCGAAGCCGCGGCCGGCATCGCCGGCGCGCGCCGCCTCGACCGCGGCGTTGAGCGCCAACAGATTGGTCTGCCGGGCGATCTCGTCGATGACGCCGATGATGTCGGATATCTTGCCGGAAGAGGCCTCGATCTGCGCCATCGCCGCGACCGCCTTGGCGACCACATGGCCGCTGCGGTCGGCGATGTCGCGCGCCTTGGCGGTCGACTGATTGGCCTGCTGCGCGTTCTCGGCGTTCTTCTTCACCGTGACGGCGATCTCCTCCATCGAGGCCGAGGTCTCTTCCAGGCTTGCCGCCTGCTCTTCGGTGCGCTGCGACAGGTCCGTGGTGCTGCTCGAAATGTCGCCCGAGGCGCTGGTGACCTCGCGCGCGGTGTTCTTGATCTCGGCGATGGTTTCGCCGATCCGCTCGGCGGCGCTGTTGGCGTTGTTCTTCAGCGCGGCGAAATCGCCCTGATAGTCGGCGACGATCCGCTCGGACAGATTGCCTTCGGCGAGCGCGCCGAGCATCTGCACGATATCGTTGAGCGCGGTGGCGACGTTGTCACACAGCGTATTGATCAGGGTCCCGACATTGAGAACCAAGCCGGACTTGCCTTCGAGCGCGACCCGTTTCGAGAAATCGCCGGCGGCCGCTGCCTCGACGATGCCGCCCACCGTCGCCTGGAATTCGTCGGCCATCTTGGCCAGGGCGGCCTGACGCTCGATCTCGGCTCGCTTGTCCTGCTCGGCTTTCGCTGCGGCCTCGCGCTGGGCTTTCTCCGCCGCTTTGACTTTGAACTCATCGACGGCCTTGGCGATGTTGCCGACCTCGTCCTTACGGCCGAGGCCCGGCAACACCACGTCGAATTTGCCTGCCGCCAGTTCCCTCATCGCCTTCGTCAGGACTGTGATTGGGTTGGAAACGGATCGCGCTACGTAGAATGCGATCAAGGCACCGATGAGCAACGCGACTGCGCCGATGATCTTCTGATTGAGAACGGTGCTGGCGATCGACGTCACGACGGACGTTCGGGTGATGTCGAAATCCCCCAACGACTGTCCCCTTATTTTCTCGATCGTCGCTTGCATCTGGCTGATTTGCGGCGCGATCTTGTCGGCGTACAGAGCGTGGGTCTGGTGCTGACCACCGATAAGATTGCGTACCATCTCCACAAAATTTGTCACCGCGGACTTGAGCGGACCGATTTGAGCGCGAACGTCTTCTGCATCGACTTTCTCTAGCGCCGCGAGCGTAGCCATGACCTTGGCACCGGCGTCGGCGAAAGCCGGCATGCTGTCCACTGTCGTGACGACCTGAGCGCGCAAGCTGATGATCCGCAGCATTGATAATTGCGAGTCGAGCTTCGCCACCAGGCTCCCGATGGCCGGATCGGACCCGGCCTGAGCCTTTTCAATCAATGCATTCATGCGTGCGGTCAGGTCGGCCCCGGCCTTGACCGCATTGGCTTGGGTCGCCTCCATCTGCTGCACGGCGTCGAACAGCAATTGCATCGACTGCTGTGCGTTGGCAAGGATCGCCTCGACGTCGCGGTATATTTGTTTTCGCTCTTCGGTCGGCGTTCGCTTTTCCGCAGCTTGAAGAACGGAAAGCGTCATGGCCGCGACTTCGGCATTCTCTTTTCGCGACGGCTCGTCGTGAACGTAGACGTAGCTAAGAACGCTGCGGCGCAATCTCTCCAAGTAATCTTCGGCTTGCAGCGTGCGCGTCATATTTTCGGTTTGGCCAGTTATCCTGTCGACTTCAAATCCGATCGTGCCTAATTCATTCACGCCGTAGATGACGAGACCCAGCGCCAGAATCACGAGGATACCGAAGCCGCCATAGAGCTTGAGTTTGATTGACATGGTTTGTTTCCTTGAGACTGCGGCTAGCCACCCGTGCTGGAGGCGCCGTTACAAGCGGATTGCCTAAGCCGTTACGGGGGTCTCGACGTCGCTTGGCTCGGTGAGAAGATGGTTGAGGCTGATGAGCGCGATCATGGTCGTGTCGACCGTCACCAGCCCGGACAGGAAATCGGTGCGCGCGATGCGGGAAACCTGCGGCACCGGCTGGATCTGAGAGGCATCGACCGAGATGATGTCGAGCACGCGGTCGGCCAGGAGGCCGACCGTTTTGTTCCCGACCTGGACCACGATGACGATATGCATCGGGCTCGCTTCGGTGATGCCCTGCCCGAAGCGGCAGCGCAGATCGACGATCGGCACCATCACGCCGCGCAGATTGAGCACGCCGCGCATGTAGTCGGGCTGGTTCGGCAACTGGGTAACGGTCGACCAGCCTTTGATCTCGCGCACCGCCATGATGTCGACGCCGTATTGCTCGTCGCCGATGGCGAAGCTGATGAATTCGGTGGTGGCGGCCGTGCTGCGGGTGGCGCCGCTGGCTCGCCAATCGGTTTGATTGAGGGAGGGGGATTCAACTGCGGAATTGATGGCGGGACTCATACCAGACAACTTCCATCCAGGGTTACGCTACGGGGTGGCCATGCGACACAATTCTCGGGCCCCGGCCGAACTTCGGCCGGGCCATCGGCCAGACTTAGCCGTGAAAAGTCGAGACTCTGTGAAGTTACCTATACGGACAAATACGTAACTAATGGCTTTACGGGCGCTTTCCCGGGAGCCGAACCACGACCGGCGCTCGAAGGCAGAGCGAGCCAAGGCCAAAGCGAAGACGCCCGCCGGACGCTACCTTTACGGTAGCGGACGACGGGCGCCGCTCAGAGCCAGCAGTGTTCCTTCGGCTGAAGGCAGTCTTCTTGTTGTTCGTCCTCTAGAACTCTTGATAGTCGGTATCCGTCGAGATCGCGGTGGCGAGCGCGGTGCGCATGCGACCGACCGGACCGCCGACGGCGGCAGCCGCGCGCTTGAGCATTTTCACAGCCTGCCGCTTGGGCGCCGTGGCGGTCTTCGACATCGGCACCTGGGCGACCTTCGCCGGGACTTGCGCGGGCGCGGCCGCAGCATCGGCCGCATCTTCGGCAAGGCGGAAATACGCCACGCGCTCGTCCATGGCCTTGGCCTGCTGCTCGAGCGTCTTGGCGGTTGCCGCGTTTTCCTCGACCAGAGCCGAGTTCTGCTGCGTCACCTCGTCCATCTGGGCCAGCGCCTTGTTGACCTGCTCGACACCGCTCGCCTGCTCGGCGCTGGCGCCGGCGATTTCGGACACGATCGTCGCCACTGCCTTGATCGAATCGACGATCTCGGCCAACGCCGCGCCGGCCTGATTGACGAGCCCGACACCGTCCTTGACCTGACCGTTCGAGTTGGTGATCAGGTCCTTGATGTCCTTGGCGGCCTGCGAGGAGCGTTGCGCCAAGGTGCGCACTTCCGACGCCACCACCGCGAAGCCGCGTCCGGCATCGCCGGCGCGCGCCGCCTCGACCGCGGCGTTGAGCGCCAACAGATTGGTCTGCCGGGCGATCTCGTCGATGACGCCGATGATGTCGGAGATCTTTCCCGACGACGCTTCGATCTGCGCCATGGCGTCCACCGCCCTGGCGACGACCCTGCCGCCGCGATCGGCCACGTCGCGCGCCTTGGAGGCGGACTCTTTGGCCTGCTGGGCGTTGTCGGCGTTCTTCTTCACCGTCGACGCGATCTCTTCCATCGAGGCCGAGGTCTCTTCGAGGCTCGCCGCCTGTTCCTCGGTGCGCTGCGACAGATCGGTCGTGCTGCCGGAGATTTCCGCCGATGCGCTGGTGACTTCGCGGGCGGCGAGCTTGATCTCGGCGATGGTCGCACCGATGCGCTCGGCCGCGGTGTTGGCATTCTCCTTCAGCATGGCGAATTCGCCCTGATACTCGGCGACGATCCGCTCGGAAAGATTGCCCTCGGCGAGCGCGGACAGCATGTGAACGAGATCGTGCAGCGCGGTGGCGACGTTGTCGCACAGCGAGTTGATCAAGGTCCCGACGTTGAGAACCAGGCCGGTCGTGCCTTCGAGCGCGACCCGCTTCGAGAAATCGCCGGCGGCGGCGGCCTCGACGATGCCGCCGACCACCGCCTGGAACTCGTCGGCCATCTTGGCCAAGGCGGCCTGGCGCTCGACTTCGGCCTGCCGATCCTGCTCGGCTTTCTGTTCGGCTTCGCGCTGCGCCTTCTCCGCGGCCTTCACTTTGAACTCGTCGACCGCCTTGGCGATATTGCCGATTTCGTCCTTGCGGGCGAGCCCGGGCAGCACCACGTCGAAATTGCCGGCCGCCAGTTCCCGCATCGCCTTGGTCAGGGCGGTGATCGGATTGGAAACCGACCGCGCGATGAAAAAAGCGATCAGGACGCCGGTCAGCAGCACGACTGCGCCGATGAGCTTCTGATTGAGTACGGTATCGGCAATCGAATTCTCGACCGACGCTTTCGTATCGGTGAAATTCCCCTGCAATTGCTCGCGCACCTTTTCGATCGTCGCCTGCATGTGCTCGATTTGCGGCGCGATCTTGTCGAGGTAGATATCCCGGACTTGCCTCAGGCGACCGGCATAAGCCGTCGTCGCCGCAGCAAAGCCGGTCAATGCAGATTTAAGGGGTCCGGCTTGGTCGCGGATGTCCTGCACACCGGCTTTCTCCAGCGCTGCGACCGTGGCCAACGCACTGGCGGCGGCATCCTGCAAATCTTTTATGCTGGCGGCATCGAGTGCAGCCTGGGCTCGGAAACTGCAAATGCGCAGAAACAGCAATTGCGAGTCGAGCTTCGCGGCCAGGGCGGCGACCGATGGATCGGATGCCGCTTCAGCCTTATCGACCAATGCATGAGTGGTCGCGGTCAGTTCGTTACCGACCTTTGATAGGTTATCCTTTTCATCTTTCATCTGCGTCCCAGTCTGGAACAGCGTTTGCGTGGTCTGCTGTAGGATCGCAAGTTCTGACTGGACGTCCCGATACATTTTCTTTCGTTCTTCGGACGGCGTCGCCTTCTCCGCGGCCTGAAGCGCCGAAAGCGCCATGGTTGCGGCTTCGCCGTTTTGTTGCCGCGACGCCTCGTCGCGATTGTAAAGGTAATGAAGAACGCTTTCGCTCGATTTCTGCAAGTACTCTTCGATTTGAAGCGTCCGCGTCGAATTTTCCGCTATGCCGTTCATTCTGGTAACGGAAAACCCGACGCCGTCGAAGACCGCAACACCGTAGAGCACGAGGCCTAGTGCCAGAATCACGAGTAAACCGAACCCGCCGTAAAGTTTGAGTTTGATCGACATAATGCGCGTCCTTGAATTGCTGCTGGGCAAGTTCTGCTGTCACTCGCAGGATTTCGACGAGGCTGTTGCGAGCCCCGCGGTCTCGAGCTGTTCTGGGAGAAGACGATCCAGGGTGATCAAGGCGATCATGGCGGTATCGACCGCCCCCGAATTGCGCGACACAAAACTGTGGAATTGATGGCGGCACTCATACCGGGCAACTTCCATCCATAATTACGCTACGGGTGACCATGCGAGGCAATTCCGAGGCCCCGGCCGATCATCGGCCGGCCGTCCTACGGAGTTAGCGTCCAAAAGTCGCCACTCGGTAAAATCACTTGTATGTAAGAATACGTAACTAATGGATTTACAGGCGCTTTCCGCGTTGCGGGGCGTGACAGCACGCAAGCGCAAAACCTGCGAAGGAAAAAAGCGAAAACGGGCGCCGGACGTTACCTCGCGGTAGCGGTCGACGGACGCCGCTCAGAGCCAGCAGTGTTCGTTCGGCAGAAGGCCGTCTTCTTCTAAATCCGTTCCGTCGGTCGCCTGCCGTCGTCAATTGCAATTAAGCCGTAGCAAGGCGCTCGATCTTTTGCTCCGACAGGAGTTGGTTGAGATTGATGAGCGCGATCATGGCGGAATCGACGGTCACCAGCCCGGACAGGAAATCGACCCGCGCGCCGCGAACAATCTGCGGAACGGGCTGAACCTGAGCCGCCTCGACATCGATGATGTCGAGCACCCGATCGGCCAAAAGGCCTACCGTCTTGCTGCCGACATGGACGACGATGATGACGTGCATCGCGCTGGCGTCGGTCATGCCCTGGCCGAACCGGCAGCGCAGATCGACGATCGGCACCATGACGCCGCGCAGATTGAGCACGCCGCGCATATAATCGGGCTGGTTCGGCAGTTGGGTCACGGCCGACCAGCCTTTGATCTCGCGCACCGCCATGATGTCGACGCCGTATTGTTCGTCGCCGATGGCGAAGCTGATGAATTCAGTTGCGGCCGTCACGGCGCGCGCGGTGTCATCCGCTCGCCAATCGGCTTGGCTGGATGGAGACGGTTCATCAGTGCTATTGATGGCGGGATTCATGACTGGGTGCTTCCGTCCGTCTTTGCATTGGGGAACGTCGGCACAATGCGATTATCTGGAAATTGACCGACGCCGTTCACCAGGGATAATTTGGAAGGCACTTCGGTCCTGTGGTTTTGGTTCTACGTATCAGTCCATATCGAATAGCGATCGAAGCTGAACAAAAGGCAAAGGAGTTCGGGGATGGAGCTGAAATCGACGCGACGAATCGTGACCGCTCACGACGCCGACGGTAAAGCGGTAGCATTATTCGATGGCCCGCTGCAGGCCAAGCAGCGCAGCGCCGGCGCCAACGGTATGACGTTACTTTGGACGACGACGGAATTTCCCGTCGACGTGGCAGGCTCCGCAGACCGAGCGAGCCACGTCGGCGTGCCGCCGGTCGCGAACGGAACGGTGTTTCGCATCGTCGATTTCGTCCCGGCCGCGCCGCAGACGGCGCCGGTCGACCATCATCAGGTTCTGCTGTCGATGGGCATCGACCCGGCGACGCAAGGCTATATGCGGCACGCCAACACGCACCGCACTCGAACCATCGACTACGCCATCGTGCTCGAAGGCGAGATCGACATGCTGCTCGACGACAGCGAGGTCCACGTCAAGGCCGGCGACGTGCTCGTCCAGCAGGGCACCAACCACGCCTGGGTCAACAACGGAACAAAGCCGTGTCGCATCGCCTTTATTTTGATCGACGCCAAGACGCCGCCGGCGTGGCAGAAGGGCTGGAAGAAATAGCGCTCCCACGCCCGGCACGCGACAACGCCGCAGGCATGCGGGGTCTCGGCAAAGTTCCACGCCGCGCTACGCCGGTGCTTGCGGTTGCGGCGCGATGCGTGCGGACGCGAATTCTATGTCAGCAAGCGGCGGACGGCCGTCGCCCATCCTGCAAGCTTCCGCTCGCGCGTTAAGGCATCCATCTGCGGCGCAAAGCGCCGCTCCAAGCGCCAATGCTCGTGGAAGCGATCTGGCTCTGGAAAGAAGCCTGAGTGGAGGCCGGCGAGGTAGGCTGCGCCGAGCGCCGTGGTTTCCTTGATCTGCGGGCGGTCGACCGTGCTGTCGAGCAGATCGGCGAGGCGTTGCATCGTCCAATCGGAATTCGCCATGCCGCCATCGACGCGCAAGGTCTTGATCGCGGTTTCGGCATTGCGCCAATCCGCCTTCATCGCCGCGGTGAGGTCGGCCGTTTGAAAGCAGACGCTTTCGAGCGCCGCCTGCGAAAGCTCGCGCGGTCCGGTCGCGCGCGTCAAGCCGAACAATGCGCCGCGAACCTCGGGCCGCCAATACGGGGCCCCGAGCCCGACGAAAGCCGGCACCAGAATGACGTCCTGCGTCGGGTCCGCCGCTTGCGCAAGCGCGCCGGTTTCGGCTGCGCTCTGCACGATGTGCAAACCGTCGCGCAGCCACTGCACCGCGGCGCCGGCGACGAAGATCGAGCCTTCGAGCGCGTAGCTGCGCGCGCCATCGAACTGATAGGCAACGGTCGTCAGCAGTTTATTGGTCGATCGGACCGGGACGCTCCCGGTATTTAGGAGCGCAAAGCAGCCGGTGCCGTAGGTGGCTTTGAGCATTCCCGGCGCGAAACAAGCCTGTCCGATCAGCGCCGCCTGCTGATCGCCGGCAATGCCGCAGATCGGAATCGCGGCGCCGAACAATTGCGGATCGGTCGTCCCGAATGCGGCGGACGAATCGAGGACTTCCGGCAACACCGCCCGCGGCACGCCGAACAGCCGCAACAGCGCATCGTCCCAATGACCGGCATGAATATCGTACAACAGCGTCCGCGACGCATTGGTGGCGTCGGTGGCATGGACCCTGCCACCGGTCAGCCGCCACAAGAGAAACGTATCGACTGTGCCGAAAGCAAGTTCGCCGCGCGCGGCCTTGTCGGCAATGGACGGGTCGCGCCGCAACAGCCAGGCGAGCTTGCTGCCGGAAAAATAGGGATCGAGCAAAAGCCCGGTCTTGGCGACGACCGCGGGCTCATGCCCTGCGCTCTTCAACTCCGCGCAGAGCTCGGCGGTGCGCCGGTCCTGCCAGACGATGGCGCGATGCACCGCGCGGCCGGTGGCGCGGTCCCACAACAAAGTGGTTTCGCGCTGATTGGTGATGCCGATGGCGACGATATCGCGAGCGGCGGCACCGGCGTCGCGCAGCGCGGCCCGGCAGGTCTCTACCGCAGTCGCCCATAGATCTTCCGGTTCGTGCTCGACCTCGCCGTCAGCCGGAAAATACTGCGGGAATTCGCGCTGCGCGATGGCCGCGACCGAGGTGTCGGCGCGGAACAGGATAGCCCGCGTCGAGGTCGTCCCCTGGTCGATGGCGAGGACATAAGATGTCACCCGATCCTCCCGGTGCCCGACGGCATCCCGCCTCCAGTCCAGGCCGAGCCAATGACACCGCAACACGGGCTTCACAATATAATGCTTTACCGCCATCGTGACCGCCAGCCGCCGGGCATCAAAACAAGCCGCCGGTGGAAGGCGCCGGAGCTTCGCGCTGTCGGGTTTGGGGCGCCGGGCGGATCGAGCGGGGAGACGCGGTGTCGCAAATCTCGGTCCACGATGTCAGCAAGGCTTGGGGGGCGACCACGGCGGTCGACCGGGTGAGCTTTGAAGCCGCCGCGGGATCGCTTCTCGTTTTGCTCGGCCCTTCGGGCTGCGGCAAATCCACGACGCTGCGCCTCATCGCCGGTCTCGAACGGGTTTCGGGCGGAAGCATCTTCATTGGCGGCTACGACGTGACCGAACTTCCGCCGGCCAAGCGCCGGATCGCGATGGTATTCCAGTCCTACGCGCTGTTTCCGCACCTCACGGTCGCCGAGAACATTCTATTCGGTCTGCGCGTGCGCAAAGTCCCGGCGGCCGAACGCGCAGGTCGCCTTGGGCGCGTAGCCTCCCTGCTCGGGCTCGAAGCCCTGCTTGCGCGCAAACCATCCCAGCTGTCGGGCGGCCAGCAGCAGCGCGTCGCGCTCGGCCGCGCCATTATCGCCGAGACACCGGTCTGCCTGATGGACGAGCCGCTCTCCAATCTCGACGCCCAATTGCGGGCCGAGATGCGGCACGAGATTCGCGCGCTGCAGCGCAAGCTCGGCATCACCATGGTGTATGTCACGCACGACCAGAACGAGGCCATGAGCATGGCGGATCGGGTCGTCCTGATGCGCGACGGCCGGGTCGAGCAGACGGCGGCGCCGGACGAACTTTACGCTCGCCCGGCCACGACGTTTGCCGCGCGCTTCATCGGCACGCCGCCGATGAATCTTCTGCCCGTCGTCCCGGGCACGGTCAGCGCCCGGATTGCGGAAGCCGGAGCGCCAATGCCTTCCGCGACCACCGAGCGGCTTCTCTTCGGCATTCGGCCCGAGGATGTCATCCTGGGTGACGTCGGCATCCCGGCGCGAGTCGAGCGCGCGGAATTCCTCGGCGCCGATACCATCGTCACATGCGCGTATGACGGCCAGACGCTCACGGCACGTGTGTCCGGCAAAGCGGCGTTACCTCCCGGCGCTGCGATCCGCGCTCATTGGCGTCCCGAGAATTTGCACCTGTTCGATGGCGATACCGGACTGCGGCGCGACGACCTGCACCCGCTTGCGGCCAACAACAAGGCCAATTTCGCTCGAGTTCATCCCGCTTAGGAGAGAACAATGCGTCATGCGATGAAATGGCTCGTTCCGACGGTCGGTGCCGTCATGATCGCTCTGGGTGCCGTGAATTCGGCTGCCACGGCGGCGGATATCGAGCTTTCGTTCTACTATCCGGTCGCCGTCGGCGGCCCGATCACCAAAATCATCGACGGCTATGCCGCCGACTTCGAAAAGGAAAATCCCGGCATCAAGATCAACGCGATCTATGCCGGCACCTACCAGGACACCCTGGTCAAGGCGCTGACCTCGTTCAAGAGCGGCGAGCCGCCGGACATCGCGGTCCTGTTATCGACCGACATGTACACGCTGATCGACGAGGACGCGATCGCGCCGTTCGACGATGTGCTGAAGACCGACGCCGACAAAGCCTGGGCGAAGTCGTTCTTCCCTGCCTTCATGGAGAACAGCCAGACCGGCGGCAAGACATCCGACGCGAAGGATGCGGTGAAGAACGATGCATTGAAGAACGATGCGGTAACGACTTGGGGCATCCCGTTCCAGCGCTCGACCGTGGTGATGTTCTGGAACAAGGAGGCGTTCAAGGCCGCGGGTCTCGATCCCGACAAGGCGCCCGACACCTGGGACGAACTGGTGACCGATGGGGGCAAGCTCGCCAAGCGCGATGCCGCGGGTGCCGCGAGCCAATGGGCGATCGAAATCCCATCGACCGGCTTTCCCTATTGGCTGTTCCAGGGCCTGACCACCGCCAATAATGTCCGGCTCATGAATGCGGCCGGCACCGAGACCTATTTCGACAGACCGGAGGTGATCCAAGCGCTGCAGTTCTGGGTCGATCTCAGCCGCAAATACAAAATTCAGCCCGAGGGCACCATCGAATGGGGCACGACGCCGAAGGATTTCTTCGAGCGCAAGACCGCCATGATGTGGACCAGCACCGGTAATCTCACCAATGTGCGCAATAATGCCGGCTTTGCCTTCGGCGTCGCCATGCTGCCGGCGCATGACGGTCGTGGCTCGGCCACCGGCGGCGGCAATTTTTATCTGTTCAAGAAGATGAGCGACGAGAAGCGCGCTGCAGCCCTCAAATTCATCGAGTGGATGACTTCGGCGGAACGCGCGGCCGATTGGGGCATAGCGACCGGCTACGTCGCGGTGCGGCCCGACGCCTGGGAGACCCCGGCCATGAAAAAATACGTGGTGGACTTCCCGGCGGCGGCAGTGGCGCGCGATCAGCTCAAATATGCCGTCGCCGAATTGTCGACCCACGACAATCAGCGCGTCACCAAGGCGCTCAATGACGGTATTCAGGCAGCGCTGATCGGCACGAAGACGCCGGAAGAGGCCATGCACGATGCGCAAGCCGAGGCGGCGCGCATCCTCAAGCCCTACCAATGATGCACGGTGCCGAGCCCGGTGCCGTCGCTGCGGCCGCGCCGGCAAGCCCGGTTCGCGGCCGCGGCGCGGCGCCGCAGCTGCTGCCCCATATCTACGGTTGGCTGCTTTTGTTGCCGGCCGCCGTGTTGCTCGCGGCATTCACGCATTATCCGGCCGTCTCGACCTTCATCGACAGTTTGTTTTCGACGCCGAAAGGCCGGCGCGGCGCCGCCTTCATCGGCCTCGACAATTACCAGGCGATGCTCGACGACCCGGTATTTTGGCGCGCGCTCGAGAACAACGCGATTTACGCCGCCTGCGTCATTCCACTCAGCATCGCGCTGGCGCTGACGATGGCGATCTTGGTCGATCGCGAGACCGCCGGTCGGGCGTTTCTACGGCTGTCTTTCTTCACGCCGACGGTGCTGCCGATGATCGCCGTCGCCAATATCTGGTTGTTCTTCTATTCGCCCGGCTACGGCCTCCTCGATCAGGTGCTTTCATTGTTCGGCGTCGCCGCCCCGAACTGGCTCGGCAACGGCCATACCGCGCTCGGCTGCTTGATCGCGGTTGCGGTGTGGAAGGATGCGGGCTTCTTCATGATCTTTTACCTCGCGGCACTGCAGCAATTGTCGCCGCAGCTCGCCGAGGCCGCGGCGATCGAAGGCGCGAGCCGCTGGTACTTTTTCCGCCGGGTCACCTTTCCGCTGTTGATGCCGACGACGCTGTTCGTCCTGATCAATGCCGTCATCAATTCGTTCCGGCTGATCGACCATATCGTGGTCATGACCCAAGGCGGCCCGGACAATGCGACGGCGCTCCTTCTCTTTTACATTTACGAAGTCGGCTTCAAATTTTGGGACACCGCCTATGCGGCGACCTTGACGGTCGTGCTACTCAGCCTGCTGGCGGCCGTCGCGCTCGGACAGTTCGTCTTTTTCGACCGCAGGATCCATTACCAATGAACGGACCGCGACCGACCGCCCCGACGAGCGCGGTGCTCGAAACCGCCGGCGCCTGGCTGTTGGCGCTGATCTGGATCCTGCCGCTCGCCTATGCGCTGTGGGCGGCCGTGCATCCGAGCCAATACTCCGCCCACTTCGTCGCCAACGCCCCGCTCACGGTGGAGAATTTCGTCAAGGCCTGGAACGCCTCTCCGTTCGGCCGTTACTTCCTCAACACTTTCCTTTTGGTCAGCATGATCCTGATCGCGCAACTGGTGTTGTGCACGCTCGCAGCCTATGCCTTCGCGCGGTTCAGCTTCGTCGGACGCGACACCGCATTCGTCCTCGTGCTGCTTCAACTGATGATCATGCCCGATGTGTTGATCGTCGAGAACTATCGGACCATGACCGCATTGGGCCTGGTCGACACCATACCCGCGATCGGCCTGCCCTATATGGCTTCGGCTTTCGGCATCTTCCTATTACGGCAAACCTTCAAATCGGTGCCGCGCGAACTCGACGAGGCGGCGCGGGTGGAGGGCGCCGGTCCGCTCCAGGTCTTGCTCAAAGTCTATGTGCCGCTGGCCAAGCCCGTTTACATCGCCTATGGCCTCGTTTCCATCAGCTATCACTGGAACAATTTCCTGTGGCCGCTCATCGTCACCAACTCCGTCGGCACCCGACCGCTGACGGTCGGGCTGCAGATTTTCGCATCCTCCGACCAGGGCATCGATTGGTCCGTGATCAGCGCCGCGACGTTGATGACCTCGGCGCCGCTGCTGATCGCCTTCCTGTTGTTCCAGCGTCAGTTCGTCCAGAGTTTTATGCGCGCGGGGATACGCTGAATGGCGCTTACCGGATACCGCGACCCGCATAGCCCGCGCCACGCCGGCGGCGAGCGGCCCGCTTCGAAATTGACCCATGTCAATGAACCGGCAAACCGCCGCGGCTAGGTAGACATTGTTATAGGGGATGCGACGGTGTGGGCGGCCTTGACCGAACCGGTGGTTTACCGGCTCCGGTCTTGGTCGCTTCTCTTTTCCACAAGGCCGAGCGCCCTGAAAATGCGACCGCGCAAGCGCGCATCGGCGCAGCCATGCCGACCAATTGACAAAGATCAAATCCGCGCGTCGAAATTCGGGGTGCTATGGCGTCGTGCCGAGGTACCGCTCATGCGAATTGCGCTGTTCGCGGACATTCACGCTAACCAGCAAGCTTTCGCGGCGTGCCTGGCGCAGGCCCGCGAACTCGGTGCGGCGCGATACGTGCTGCTTGGCGATTATGTCGGTTACGGCGCCGATCCCGAGTGGACTGTAACGACCGTCATGGATCTCGTCGATAAAGGCGCGATGGCCGTGCGCGGCAACCACGATAATGCACTCGGCGCGCCCAACGAGACGCTCAATCTCGAAGCCAAGGTGGTCATCGAGTGGACGCGAAACGAACTCGGTCCCGCGGAGCGCCAATTTCTCACGGCGTTGCCATTGACACTGAGCGAGGACGACCGCTTGTATGTGCACTCCGACGCCAGCAAGCCGAGCAGATGGCGCTATGTCACGAGCCCTGACGATGCAGCGCAAAGCCTTTTTGCGACGACCGCCCGCATCACATTTTGCGGTCACGTGCACCGGCCGCAGCTCTACACGGTGGGGCCCGGCGGCAGCGTGACCGCTTTCACGCCGATGACCGGCTCGCCCATTCCGTTATTGCCGGGGCGGCGATGGCTCGCGGTTCTCGGTGCCGTGGGCCAGCCCCGCGACGGCATTCCGTCCGCGTCTTACGCAGTGCTCGATACCGCGCGGCGCGAATTGATCTATTGCCGCGCCCCCTACGACGTGGAGGAGGCCGCCGCCAGAATCCGCAAAAAAGGATTGCCCGGTTCGCTCGCCGACCGGCTGGCGCTTGGCAAATGACGATGGCCAAACCGTTACTGGAAGTCGGCGCGACGATCGACGGCTTTCGCATCGAGCAATGCGTCCATCAGGGCGGCATGGCGACGCTGTGGCGCGTGTCACGGCCGGATACGACGATCCCGATGCTGATGAAGGCGCCGAAAGTCGCGGAAGGCGGCGACCCGGCAGCGATCGTCGGCTTCGAGATGGAGCAGATGATCTTGCCTCGTCTGGGCGGCGTTCACGTTCCGAAAATCATCGCCGTGGGCGACTTCGCGCTGCAACCCTATATCGTCATGGAGGCATTGCCCGGAAAGTCCCTGTACCGCCGGCTGTCGGATCTGCCTTTGCCCTATGCCGAGGTCGCCGCCATCGGCGTGAAGATCGCCGCGGCGCTGGACGATCTGCACCGTCAGCACGTGATCCATCTCGACATCAAGCCGAGCAATGTCATGTTCCGGCCGACGGGCGAAGCGGTGTTGGTCGACTACGGCCTGTCGCACCACGAACAGCTGCCGGACCTGATGAAAGAGGAATTCCGGTTGCCGTTCGGCACGGCGCCCTATATGTCGCCCGAGCAATTGCTCGGCGTGCGCAACGATCGGCGAAGCGATCTGTTTGCGCTCGGCGTGTTGTTGTATTTCTTCTCGACCAGGGTGCGGCCATTCGGCGAAAGCGAGAGAATGGCGGGCATGCGCCGGCGGCTGTGGCGCGATCCCGTTCCGCCGCGCCAATTGCGGCCCGATTATCCGCCATGGCTGCAGGAGATCGTGCTGCGCTGCCTGGAGGTCGAGCCGGCGTGGCGCTATCCGACCGCGGCGCAGCTCGCGTTCGATCTCAGCCATCCGGATCAAGTCAAGCTGACCAAGAGGTCCGAGCGCCAACAGCGGGATCCGCTGACCGTCGCGCTGCGGCGGCGCTTCAACAAGGAAATCAAGCTATCCATCATTGCACCCGGGCAGGCGACGCAAATATCGTCCGCTCCGATCGTCGCGGTCGCAGTCGACCTCGCCGAGGGATCGCTGCCGCTGAACGACGCGCTACGTACCGCGGCAGCACGCATCCTGGCGACGCTGCCGTCGGCGCGGCTTGCCTGCGTCAACGTGCTCAAGCTCGGCCGCGTCACCCTCGACTATTCGCTCGACGAACAGGGACGCAGCAAGCAGATCGATCGCCTGGTGGCGCTCCGGCATTGGGCCGAGCCGCTCAAGCTCGAGCAACAGCGCCTCACGGTGCACGTGCTCGAGGCCGTCGATCCGGCCAACGCAATTCTCGAATTCGTCGGCGCCAACCGCATCGATCATATCTTGCTCGGCGCGCGGCAAGACTCCTTGCTGCGCAATCTGCTCGGCAGCGTATCGGCCAAAGTGGCCGCAGAGGCGCCATGTACGGTCACGGTGGTGCGGCCGGCGCGGCTTGGCGACAACGGTCATGCGCCGTCGCCGGCAGAGGCTGGGCCGGCCGGTCCGGCAGGGCCGCACTAGCTCGGCCGCCGCTAGGCCCGGATCTGCCGCCCGCCGTTCAGTGCGACATCAGCGCCGGCACCGGCATCGAATGCAGGATTTTGCGGGTCACGCCGCCGAGAATGAACTCGCGCAAGCGGGAATGGCCGTAGCCGCCCATGACGATGAA
>Ga0181527_1001388_pt1 | contig 25038 bp, 20 predicted proteins | sample PEATcosm2014_Bin_30_FD_119762 | JGI IMG/M metagenome (GOLD analysis project Ga0181527, IMG submission 119762) | Peatland microbial communities from MTU Mesocosm Facility, Houghton, MI, USA - PEATcosm2014_Bin06_60_metaG | ecosystem: Environmental > Terrestrial > Soil > Wetlands > Peat | place...
ATACACTAAGCCAGGAAATTGCTCAGGCCGATACTCGACGCCAGGGAACACGCGTACGATAGAGTTCAAATCAATATTCTGATGGAGAGCACCTGTCGCGACCACGTTCTCGATATTGATGAACGTCCTCCTTCCGACACGAGATGCCACTCCAAAAACCCTTGATAAACCCCTGCAGACTTACCACATATAAGCCCTCTATACAACCATCCACTCAGCGGCTACCCATGGAGTAATCGACCTCAAGGTTGAAGAGTTGGAAGGCGAAATTCACAACATGAGATTGAACGAATCATCGATTCGAGAGAAAGCACTGCAAGCCTTCATCAAATACCATGAGAAGCAAGAGTTTGATCATGTCCACATTTTGAGGGCGGATACAGGAAAGTGGTCGGACCCCGCGCAAATGCGAAGCAAGTTCGACGAATTTTCTCCGAACGACTTCATTACCGTTCCAACGCCCGAGGGATGGATCTGTACCCTTTCCCACCGACATGAGCCAAGTGTGACTCCCCACGGGTCGACATACCGGCTTGAGCTAAAGGACGACTCAAGCATCATAAGAGAAAGCTGCGACTAGCCCCTAAAAGACAGGAACAGTCGGAGTGTGTGAGCACCATTAGACCCACACACGAGATTCCCTCCCGGCACGAGCGTTATTCCGAGGGGATTTTGATTAGGTTATTTACAATTGCAGTCAGTATGCCTATGACTATCAAAGGAATCAGGAAACCGACAACTGTAGGAAAGTATTTTAGAGCTGGAATCGAAAGCGGTCGAAGTTACCACCTGAGATTGGTGTCTTGATTGGGCCATAGGAAAGTTCATGCACCGAAGCGCGGCTCCTTAGCCTACCTACCTAGAGGGCGTGCTGCAGGATGGGTTGGTAGGATTAGGAATTGGCCCGAAGTTGAGGAGGGGCCGAGGTTACTTGCTTTTGCTGGCTTCAAGGCGGGCATGACCTATGCTCTCGCAGTCGACACCCGTCAAGGATCGCTTACTTTCGGAAAAGAAATCGTCATCCCCCTGACCACCCTAGAGGCGCCGCCAATGTTGGCTTGCGCGATGAGGGCCTACACCCAACATTACAAGGGATTGCAGACTTTCGGCGAGGCTTGGATGGAGAAACTACCCAAGGACTTTGAGAGAGTCATATCCGTTCCAGAAAAATTCTCAACCGAGGACGGGTTGAAGAAGATTGAAGGCGGCTTGGAGAAGATTGCGGATCTGCGTCTACTTATGGCGACTCAACCGCGCCTCGCGAAGCACGGAATCAAAGCGCCCGAAATAATAGAAGTGAGAATCGGGGGAGGGTCGATCAAGGATCGATTTGAGTATGGTAAGAAGATGGTCGGCCAGGAAATCAAAGTCGCCGATTTCATCAAGGAAGGGCAAGCAGTTGACGCGATTGGCATAACGAAGGGTAAAGGTATTCAGGGCCCCGTCAAGAGGTGGGGCATCCGAAGGAAGATTCACAAGGCTCGAAAGACTGTCCGCCAAGTTGGATCAATTGGTGGCTGGACTCCGCACTACGTCATGTACTCAGTGCCCCGCGCTGGGCAGATGGGTTTCCACCAGAGAACCGAATACAATAAGATTGTAATGAAAGTCGGTAACAATGGGAGCGAAATTACGCCGAAGGGTGGATTCCTTAGGTACGGCGTAGTTAACTCAGATTACGTTGCGCTTAAGGGAAGCGTGCCAGGAACCAGAAATAGGCTGATCCTGATACGTTTGGCAATGCGCCCGCCACCAGAATCGAAGCCAACGAAACTTGATTACCTAAGTCTCGTATCAATCCAAGGCGACTAAGCGAATTCAACTCAACGCCACCGTCCCCAAGCCTCCCCAACGAACCTCCGACTCTCCTTGGGCAGGGAATAGACCGCAGTTGCACGCGCCAGAATTGATGGTCCAGAGGCAGCTATCCTTTCCTTCAGTAAAGCCTCCCAGGGCTCAAGCTCGTTCGCCATCAACTCCAGCAGCTCGTCGGTGTCTGGTTTAGAGCCCAGAAAAGATTCTCGTTTCTTATGATCGAGGACAATGTCCGCGGCTTCCTTGGTTATGCCCAGATTCTTAACCAACCAATCCTTCAGTTCGGTTAGCGTTCCAAGGCCTCTCTCCCGCGAGAACAATACGTCCAATTTGATTCTTGTCGGCAGTAGGTCCCAAGCATACTCTGCCTGATATTCCAAGTCCAGGTCAAGTCCTTTCTCCAAACTCCCCTCTGAGAAAATTAGGGGTAGGGGAGGAAGCGGTTCCATATTACCTACCGGAAGGTCGACCTTTAGCCGATTGTGTGTACATTTCTTTCGACACTCCGTCTCTGGCACTTGCCCCCTGAATCCAAGTTCCTTTGCCTTCCACACCCCCTTGATGACAGACTGAGTTGGGACGTATTTCTCCTTCACAACCGAGAACGTGGCGAGTCTGGGGTATACGAGGATTGTCTCGGCGGCACTTTTTATGAGGCGTGGAGAAAATTTTGGCGACTCATCTTCGAGTCTCTCTCTGAGAATGTAGACGCCGAATTGTTCGGCTATGCCGTTGTAGAACATTGCTTGGAATTTATAGGCTGGAGTTGTCTTCGTGGAATCTTTCGCTTCAACTATTATGGGCGTGCCGTTTGGTTCCGTGAGAGCGATGAAATCTGGCCGCGCCGTTCCAGCAAGGTCGGGGTGCCGACCCTCTCCTCTACCAACGATCGTCACGGTTTTGTATGCGCCCTTGAGGCTCTTGCGAATTTCATCCATCCCCTCTACCGACTGAGCTGCGATCTGCGCAAGATACTCGTTAACCCTAACCTCTGGGATCGAGTGGGCGATTTGTTTCATAACCTCGTGTTTCGGAATTCCTTGAAGGCTTAGCTTGACCGCAGCTTCACCGATCTTGCCTATGATTGCGGGCTCCGCTATTCTCCGTTGTTGAATTTGCGCTGCCTCGCGGCTGATTCTAATTGCCCTGTAGGCCTTTATGGCCACTATCTTCGGGCATCTACGGTAATCGTAGAGATCCTCTCGCGAGACGGTGAAGATTGAAGTCAACGACTAGTTTCTAGCTTACCATGCAGCTGGTTAAGCTTTGGAGGTTCCGATCTGAGACGCAGGCATTCTGGGCTTTATTCGGGTGGGTAGATTCGTTTCCCCGTCTTCCGGTCGATAATAGTAATCGCCTGTGTTGGGCAGGATTGTGCAGCCATTAGAAGGTTGTCGAAGTCTTTACCACCAGCTTGATCGAGAACATCAAGTTTGGCCCTGCTTTGGAACACACCCTTACCTGGCCGTTCGTCGAGTCGGAAGACGTCCGGGGACACGATCACGCAGCTTCCGAAACCGAGACATTTGTCGGCGTCAACCTCGACTCTCAACTCACCTTCCCCCTCTCCAGCGGACGCCTGCCTTTCTGACGGCATCTTTACCCCCAGCCCGTCGAAGATTCTAGTCAACGCGTTGTTAATACTGATCTTCGCGATCTTCCCATCCTTCGCATATGCCACCGTCACGTCCTCATCCAAAACCCTCGGGCTAGCGTCCTTGTCGTCCTGAATGAGTAGCTGCAATTGGTCGGTTCGTTTGTCGTAAATCATCCTCATGATAATGGGCCTTAACTAATCGTAGTTTCCGAACTAGGTATGCCTTTCGCTACCGTGTCAAGGTTGGAAGAAAACAACGTATAGGGTGATGTGGCAAATCATAAGGCAGATGGTGCCTCTAGTTGCGTGACCGCAAGAAACTCGGAAAAGAACTCGAGCGCTTCCTAACAAGCGAACGTGTTTTCACTCAAGCCAAGATTCCTGCGAAGTACCGTTTCGATGCCCTGAGGCCTTACCGGCCTTATCCCAGACTTCGGAAAGGTGGCTACGTCCCAACCATTCTTGTCAGGCCTGAAACGAATGTTGAGGTCTCCCATGTAGTTCGAGTTGCACGTCGGTACCGTTGCCCAGTCGTACCTTACGGAGGTGGGACGGGGTTGATGGGGGCCGCGATAGCCGCCAGCGGAGGAATTATGGTTGACACGAGCAAAATGAATCGGATCGAAGACATTTCGAGAGAGGACATGATGCTTCGAGCGCAGCCAGGTGTAGTTTTGGATGAGGCTTACGCGGGGCTTGATCGGGAGCAACTATTGTTCGCGCATGATCCTTGGACGAGACCTGTAGCCACCATTGGCGGCGCTATTTCGACAAACAGTCTTGGGTACATTGGAGCAAAATACGGAAGCATCGGAACGCAGTTACTCGGTCTTGAAGCTGTGCTCCCGGACGGACGACTACTGAAAACGCGGCCTGCACAATTTTCATCGACTGGTTTCGATTTGAGGCGGCTGTTCATTGGCACAGAAGGCCTCTTCGGGATAGTCACATCTGCAGTCGTCCGCGCATTCCCGAAACCGGAAACGATGAAGTTGGTAAGTTACGGATTCTCAGATTTCGAGAAAGCCCACCGCGCAATTAGCCTCATGCGAAGAAACGATGTTAGCCCAAGCATGGTTGATTATGGGGAAGAACCTGGTTCTAATGAAGAAAGTCAACTCAACTTGGCATTTGACGGACTTGAGAAGGAGGTTTTAGCTCAAGCCGAGAAAGCGGAACAGGTGATATCGGAATGCAGCGGACATAAGCTAGATGATGCAACTGCCCACGAGTTCTGGGAACATCGCCACGACATTGCACTAATGTATAGCAGTAGGATTTCCAACGCGGCCCCCGCCGAGGAGCCTCGAACGAAGTATGATTACGTACACGTCTCATTGCCTGCCTCGAAGATCCTGGGATTCCGCACCGCATTGCTGCAGATTGCTAGGGAAGGTGGGGTGAATGTTCTTGAGGTGGGTTTGTGGCAGGGTCCAGAACTCCTCTCGCTAGTTCTCTCTTCACGAGCCGCAGACCCGAAGGCAGCCACTAGGAAGCTGTGGCACACATCTAATCTCATCATACGTTACGCTCAAGATTTGGGGGGCGCGATGGAATTCTGTCATGGGGTTGGTATGAAGTTGGCCCATTTGATGGAGCGTGAGCATGGTGTGGGGTTGGAGGTTATGCGGCAAATGAAAAGAGCGGTTGACCCGCTTGGAATATTGAACCCTGGAAAAGCATCGCTATAACCCTGCAACCTGAGCTAGATTTGGCAAACCCGCAAATAGTTGAGGGTGAACGCACTCTTCTCTAGATAGGGTGATGTTATGGCGAATAGGCGGTGTGATGTCCTCGTCGTTGGAGCGGGAATAATTGGCTTATCCTCAGCCTATCACATTAAACAGAACATCCAGAGCTCTCAGTTCTACTCATCGATCGCGCGCCTGCGGCAGGGCAAGGAGACACGGCGAAGAGCAACGCCGCCCTTCGCGATACATTCACATCAACGGTGAACCGGACACTCGCACGCAGCTCTATAGAGTTCTACAAACACGTCCAATCGAAAATCGGCTTCAACCTGAACCTGGACCTAGTCGGATACCTTTGGCTGCTGAGCAAAAATCAGGCTCGCGAGTATGAAGCGGTTGAGGCTGAGATGCGGGAACAAAGGACGCGGCTTCGAACCGTTGAATCAAATGAACTCGCTGACCTGATCCCGGACCTCGTATTGCAACCTTCCTCCCAGCAGAGTAGACTAATGGATCTAGAGAGTGTTGAGAAGGGGCTGTTTGGCATCGACTGCGGTACCGTCGCCCCCGAGCTGATCGTGAGATTCTACGAAAACGAACTCAAGAGACTAGGCGCAGAATTCCAGTTCGGTACAGAAGCTGAAGCAATACGGTTGGGTGCGAAGAAGAGCTTGGGTTTGCCCGGAGCACCCTTCGTGTGGCAGGATAAACTGTTCAAGGAAGTTGACACGAACGTTAGCACAGTCTCTGCAGACACAATCGTGCTCTCCGCGGGAACGAGAAACCCACAGCTACTCGACCCGGCCGGCATAGATTGTATGGTCAAACCCGGCAAAAACCAACTCTTCCAATTGCGCGGGTCGCCCCTTCAGCGGCTGCTGAATACGAAGGGCTTCAATGAACAGAACATAGTCCCATTCACAATCCTACCAAAGGGACAGGTTTACCTACGGCCTGCGCCGAGGGAGAACAGCCTTTGGATCACGGCCGCCGCGGGAGTCGGACAACCGTTCAGACTCGAAGAAGAACCCGTCGCAGATGAATCGTTCTACACTCAGAACATATACCCAGTTCTCAGCGAATACTTCCCATGCTTCACCAACCTTCGCCCGGCGAACATGTGGGCCGGCTTCTACGACGTCAACTCCCTAGACTCAACCCCCATCGTGGCTAGAGTAGGAAACTGCATAATCACGGCGGGCTTGAGTGGGAGCGAAATCATGAAAGCCGACTCCGTCGGCCGAATCGCAGCCGCCCTCTTCGACGACAAAGACGAAGCCACACTGCTCGGAAATCGCCGTATCTCAACCACGAAATTAGGACTGGTTAACCGAACCGTTGAGAAAGAAAAATTCGTAATCTAAACCATAGATCAATCGGAAATACACTTTAAGACATGCTTGACTCAGCGTAAGAGCGGCGCCTCGGTGGCTCAGCCTGGTAGATCGATATGACCAGAGAGCGGCCGCCTCGTAACTCACGCAAGAAAGCGGCAGGTCGCGGGTTCAAACCCCGCCCGAGGCTCCAACACACGAACTGGACTGGATGGTAACTGCGGATGCCTTACGCTCACAAATTGAACCAATCCTTCAGGATGCCTACTCGGGTCACGGTCGACCTCCATACTCACCTTTCAGCATGTTCAAAGCACTACTCTACCGAACACGGATCGATTCCCTCAGACAGTTATGCCGCAAACTCAAAGCCGACAAGCGGCTACTCTCACTCACTGAACTACCCAAGGTACCGACACATCAAACATTTTCCGTCTTCGTCAACCGACTAGGCGACGCCCGTTGGAAAGCCATCAACAACCTACTAATCCCTGAGTTGAAGAAATACTGGCCAGACCTAGGAAGAGTAATCTCCGTAGACGGAACGGTCGTGAAGGCGTATGCTAAAAGGAATCTCGGCGACCGATCCACAACAGATCCAGACGCCAGGCTCGGATTCAAGGAGAAGATACGGGGTAAGCCGTTCTTCCAATTCGGTTACAGAGCCACAATCGCTTGCGACGCAGAACGCGAAATCCCCCTCCTAACAGTAGTTACGCCAGCGAATGTAAACGAATCACGTCTCTACCCAAGCATACTGCGGCAGACAAAGGATCTAGGTATCAACTTCGATGTTGTAACGGCGGACAAACTTTTCGATTCAAAGAGAAACATCGCCATTACAATCGGCTACAAAGCAATTCCAATAATCGGACTGAACACACGAGGCTCAAAATACGCCAAGAAGCACGGCAAACGTCGCGGAGACATTATCCTTCCAATCCAGCGTGATTCCAACCGTTGGAGACATTACTACGCGATGCGCAGCGCATCCGAACGCGTCTTCGCCTCACTCAAAGAACAATTAGGGTTCACGAGCCTCAAAGCCAGACGACTCGGAAGAGTAGCAAGCTTCTTCATGATCTGCATCATCGGCAAACTCCTAACCGCCCTAACCGCCGCCAGACTTGGCCGCGAGGACCTAGCAAGAAGCGTTCTACCGTGGAGCTACTAATGAAAACAATACCATTAGACTACACCGTCAAGGTACAATGCCACAGTACCAACAAATCCAGAAAGAAACAACACAACCAAAGCTACCTCGCGATCCCCCTCCCACTCTGTAAGTTATGGGACTTAGAGGCTGGTCGATTCGTCCGACTAATATGGAATGGAGACGGCAGGGTCATCATGACGAAAGCCGACTCCAAACCGAAAAGAACGCACCTGACTTATCCAGAATGGCTGCGCAGAATCACACCATTCATTCCACTCGAACCACCAGGGACAACTTGCGAGGAAATCCTCAGAAGAGCCGGAGTCACACAGAAATCCGGAACATGGGTTATCTTGGCAAAGCGAGATATTGGCCTGAACAACGACAACAAAGACCCCAAGACCCACAAAACACTATGGTATCGAAAGAGCATCCAACCCAACGGAAAAGACCAAAAGACGAAAGAACCCAACCTTAGAGTCCTAACATTAGCAGAGTCCCTGGGGAAGTAGCTTGGAGACATTTGATAGTTCATCTCCCGAATTACGTGAGCAGGATGAACGGGGAAATTCGTGACAGAGAACGAGTAATGAGAACCCTAGAAACATCTGACACACCAATCCTAAAAGGCATGCAAATCTACCACAATTACGTAAGACCGCACATGGCCTTGAAAGGTAAGACTCCTGCTGAAGTTGCTGGAATCATGGTTAAGGGAGAAAACAAGTGGTTGACCTTGATTCAGAACGCAAGTCGAAACGGGTAGTTCTCTCGCTTCTCATTTAACGAATTATATACTCTCACTGGTAACTTATGAGACGGCTGATGCCTCGTTGCGAAAAACCTAACTGACCGTATGAATAGTAGTTTACTTAGGCATTTGTCAACTTCCAAGCCTGCACTTTTGAAGACGCTTGATGCTAAGCCTGCACTGTTGACGACGCTGGATAAAGACGTAGAAACAGGACTAATTTTCGAGAGCATTAGCGGGGAAAAGATGGTTGCGTTCAGTTCCACAACCATTCTCCATTTGATGGATAGGCTAGTTGAATTGCTTGGGGAGGGGCTTGGTTCAAATCTTCTTCGTCAGATGGGTAGGGATGTAGGTGGAAGCATGTTCACCAATTTGAAAGGCAAAGTAACCTCTGACAGCGATCTGGTCAGTGTGGTGGACCTTGTGATGGCGGAAAGGGGCTGGGGAAGATGCAGGGAAATGAAGAAGGTTGAGATGAGAGGTTTAACGTACAGCATAAAAACGGAAGGAACTCCGACTTCGGGTAAGCATGCAACAAATGAGCCCATGTGCCACTTTGTTGGAGGATTCTATACAGGCTTTCTTGAAGCATACCTACACAAGAAAGGAAAGAGTAGCGAACAGGTCACTTGCAGAGCACTCGGCGCACCATGTTGCACCTTTGAAATAACACTAGAGTAGCTGACTTGCCGTAGGTGCCGGTTTTATCTAGTTCCCTAAAACACGCCTAGGTGCCGAAGACTATCCGTTACCGGTAAGAGGGTAACGTCAAGATGTCGTCACCCAACTGATTTTTCGTCATCAGAATTAGGTTGTCAAAATCCGTCACCTAGGTAGGTAACTTCAGAAGCATATGTGCATGTATGGTCATGAGGCTGAGAATTTCTAAAGGCCAAATTGGCATCAATATGCATCTCTTGCGAACCCCCAGCAGTTCGCTTATGGTCTGGTCAAATGCTTCTAACAGGGCCGTGTTGAACTCAACATGCTTAAAAGAGGATGGAAAGAAAATACTGCTGAGGGAGCAAGGGCAAGTTGGATGAAATATATAGCAAGTTACTTTCCTCGGATACTAAGGTGGATCTTCTGGAGCTCTTTCACAACAATCCAGGGCTAAGTGATACTACCGAGGGTGTGGCCCGAAGGATTGGAAGGACGGCAAGTGAGATTGAGGCGGATGTGAAAGACTTGGTTGATCTCGACCTTCTGGTAAAGGGAAGGTTCGGTAAGTTAGATGTAGTTTCTTTCAACACGAATAAGGACAAACGGATTCAAGAAACCATTTCGAATCAGATCAAAAGGAGGGCAGACTGACCGTGGTGGACCGCGTAAGGACTGGAGTAACTCAACTCGACGAAATGCTTCGCGGCGGGTTCATTTCAGGCGACGCCGTATTGGTTGCGGGAGGCACTGGAACGGGGAAGACGACTCTTGGCTTGCAGTACCTCGTAAATGGTGCAACGCAGTTCGGAGAAAACGGAATCTTTGTATCCTTCGAACAAATGCCCAACCAAATCTACCGAGACGCGAAGAATTTTGGATGGGATTTAAAGCGGCTGGAACAAGAGAACAAACTCAGGCTAATCTGTACCTCACCAGAGCTTCTCCGCGAAACCCATGGGACCAAGCACTTCCTTGATGAGCCTATCAGGCAAGTTAAGCCTCGAAGGATCGTGATTGACTCGCTCAGCAATCTTTCAATGTACATTGAAGAGAAGGAGGTCAGAAAGGAAGCTTACCGACTCCTCAACTATTTCAAAACCAAGCAAATTAGTTCGCTGTCCACCTGGGAAGCGCCGGAAACTATTGGCCAAAGCCTGTTAACCGATGTGGGGCCCAGTCGAGTTGCAGACTGCATCATTCTCATGAGACTGGTGGAGATCGACTCAACCATGCGGAAAGCGTTGGTCGTGTTGAAGCTTAGAGGGAGCGATCACGACAAAGCACTACGGGAGTACAACATCACCTCTCAGGGCATCACAGTGGCTCAGCCATTCACTGGATTTGAAAGCATAATCACAGGCGTACCGAGACGGGTACAGTTACCAAGAAGTTTTTAACTTTTAACTTTTTGACTTCTTGAAACCACAAGCCTCAGGAAGCCTTCCTCACTTTGGCTGTCAAAGTTGGGTCAATTATCAACTCGTCAGCCTTAGTGTCCTTCACTACTCATATTCCTAATGGGGCACTCAACGAGAAGACGCCTGCGCCGAGAACGATCATTGTCACTGCAAGCAGAATGTATAGCGCATCAGTTTCGTATGCTGCTGCATTCTCTCCGATAAGATAAGGCGCCTTCATCTTAGTCTTCTTCAAGGCGATATTTCCAATCATCTCTAGGGCGATGAAGAAGGCTACTATTGGGACTATGAACCCGAGAATGAGTGCTATTCCTCCAAAGAATTCAAGCATGATTACAGCAACCGTAGCGGCTGCCGGAACACCGAGATCCCCCGTCCATTTGAGAGTCGCTTGAGGATTCCTCAGCTTCGGGTACCCGTGCATTACGAGTGATGCTCCTACAACCACTCGGAGCAGTAACGCCAGGTAAGGCGTATAGACCATTAGCGTATCAAGAAACATGTACCATCACAAACTGCACAGACTACCACACAATTATTAATCTCGGATGAGCCTTATTAAATCGGTGCAAGCTGAACAAATAAAGAAGGAAAATAGTGGATGAAAGCGTCCGACATCGTTGGCAAGAAGATAGTTGACTCAGCTGGGAATGAAGTTGGAAAAGCAGACGATTTGGAGGTGGATCTGAAAGAGGGAACATTCGATGCCATCGTAGTGAAGGGCAAAGGCTTCTTGGTAACGCAACTGCAAAGCGAGAGGCAGGATCAGCTCCTGAAAAAGCTGCGAATAACCAAGACGGAAGATCTGCTGATACCTGTGGATGATGTCCAATCTGTTGGGGAGTTTGTGGTCCTCAAGAAAGAGCTAAGTAAAAACCCGAAGTAATCTCGAAGCTAACGCTCTATTTTTCGTTCGTGCTACTTCGGATTTGGAAGGTATCTTTTCTTTCGAGTTGAGATTGGTTTCGCGTTGTTGATTCTACCAGTTAGAATTGCGAGGTTTACGAGTTTGATGAAGTCATCAACTTCAATGAGTCTCGTGAGCGCTCTCAACTAGTACCACACACTGGGAGCGTTTCTTGTGAAACATGTACCGTTCAGATCCAGAGTGTTGGAGGGTGGTTTTATTTTTGATTCGAACGAGAACGTATCGAAGCAGCTTGACCTCATCCTCATGACATAACATAACGACTCTTCGATGTTTTCCGTAATTGTAATTAACCAGTTAGGGAATATTGACTCGCTTTATTGAGGTAAGCCGTGTTTGACTACTGTAAATGAATTGTGGATGAAGATACTTCCTTCGGAAATCAAAGCGGACCTATTGACGTTGTTCCATAAAAGCCCTGGTATAATCGATACTATGGACGGAGTGGCATGGAGAATTGGTTTGCAAGGCAAAGATATCGAGAAGGATGTCAAAGAACTCGTTGAGATTGGATTACTTAAAGTGAAGCGGTTCAGTAAAAACGAAGTCATATTCTTTGAGCACTCAAGAGACACGGAGGTTCAACAGATTCTATCGCACCGATCCAAGGAGCCGACCTAACAAGTTCAGGCGTGATTGATCATGGAACGAGTAAAGACAGGGATTCCACAACTCGACGAGATTCTCCACGGAGGATTTCTACGGGGAGATTCAATTATGATCGGTGGACCAGCCGGGGCAGGTAAGACAAGTTTAGGGCTTCAATTCCTCGTCAACGGCGCAACCAAATTCGGAGAAAATGGCATCTTCGTCACATTCGAACAGCTTCCGGACCAGCTCTATCGTGACGCGAAAAGTTTCGGATGGGACTTGCGGAAACTGGAAGAAGAAGGCAAAATCCTAGTGGTATGTACATCGCCCAAACTGCTGGTTGGGGTTGAAGCCGAACCATCCATACTCGAAGACCCGATTGAGCAGATTCGTCCTAAGCGAATAGTGATCGACTCACTCAGCCACTTGGCATTGATGGATGCGATCGAACATCCTGACCTGAGAAGAAGAGAAGTCTATCGGCTAATCATGTACTTGAAGAGCAAAGGGTTGACCTCAATGTTTACTTCGGAAGGTTCAGTCGTTCTTCCCTCAACTGGGGCAGGACTCAGCTTTCTTGCAGACTGCGTTATCGCCTTGAAACTGGTTGAAATCGAGTCTTCGATGCGAAAAGCATTGGTCGTGCTCAAGATGCGCGGTAGCGACCACGACAAGTCCCTTACACACTTCGAAGTAACCTCGAACGGAATCGAGATAATGAAACCGTTTGCACATTACACGGGCGTGTTCACAGGTTCGCCAAACAGAATCCTATCGGATAGGGAGAACCACTAACAAGGAAACAGCGGCCCATCGCAAGGCATTATCTACTCGAACTGAGGTTGGTGATGCCACGGACAAAATGACTTTTGATAGCTTACTGTTGGAAACCATGGACGAGGTCCTCCAGGTAGCATTCGATTGCCGAAGCTCCCAATGTTCCTGTCTCCGTAGTCGCGATTACACTGATAATGTATTGGGGAGGCTACACGTTTCTAATGGTCGTAGGTATCTCTGACGATTTGATTAATCCTCCCGTATCGCATTTTTGTCATTTATGCGCACAGGTTTGTTTCATATTTAGCGTCTCGATAACATTTGCTTTCGTTCCGGTTAGTTTGCTAGCGTGGTTCGTGGTCAAGCCACTCAGTTTGCCTGACTATGTAAACCTCATCTCATTTGCTTTGATTACATTTTGCCTCTTCATAAAACTCGTCAGAAAACTGTCTAACGATTCACCCAGAAGTATCCAACGGTACAGCCAGTAATTCCGCTTAGAAAGAGAGAAATGCTGTGATGCCCAGAAATCCAAAGGGCCACTGTTGCCAACCCGACTAGACCGCTAACCAATGTTGGGAAAAACAAACGAACAAACAGCAACCGAATTTTGACAGTCACAAGAAATTCGACTAGCAACCGAGAACTTGACGCGACCGGTAAGAGTCGTCCTTATATCAATCTGTTACGTCGGGTAACTTGTTTCCTTGAGCGTCTTACCGTAATACCTTTAGGCATTTTTACCGTAAGCCTAGCCTATGGCCAAACAAAAGACTTCCATAGCCATTGAGAAAGATCTCTGGACTGAGTGGATTCAGTTCGTTGTGGCTAGAACTGGTTCTGCTCGTAAGCTCAGCGAGGAGATTGAGCAGGCGTTGCGCTATTATATGGCTCATGCGAAGAAGAAAGGCTAACGGTATTACGGTATAACGGTAATGTTTATGTGCAAGGTGTGGCTACTACTCAGACTGGAGGTCTTGAAATCAAATGGCAGTTGTAATCGTCGAAACGAAGAATTCGGATGCTTGGAAGGTAGCTGAGGAAATTCGCGTGATTTTGGGCTGTCGTGCCAAAGTCGTAGAAACGTAGGTTGGTTGCCAACCAGATCAGTGGAGGTTTGAGTGCTCACAGAAACTCTGACTTGTAGCCATAGCATCAATGTTGCAGAATGCTCCGATTGTAACGGATTGCTCCCTGCGTCCTTTTGGGAGCGATTGTCTTGGAATCGGTTTCCACCGCGCCCCAATACATATCATGTAACTGAACTGACCGGCTGCTTAGCCAAGGCGTACTTCAGCAGGACTACGCAGGTTCAGGAGTCGGTGGAATCTGCGTGGGCCAAGCTGAGAGGTTCCATGCTACACTACGTCGTGCGGTCCCTGGGTTGGAGTGAGCTTAAGGTCAGCATGACATTCCCACTGAAGGCGGAAGACATCACAATTGTTGGTCATGTGGATGCTTACGATCCAGAAACAGCGACCATTTACGATCTGAAAACTACGAGGTTTGTCAAGTGGCAAGCGGAGAAGGGATTCATTCCGCGTGAAAGCCACATCGCTCAAGTTCAGTCCTATTCCACGCTGCTCGACAAATACGCAATTCCGGTAAATCGCATCGTCTTGGTTTACGTGGACGACCGAGACATAGTTCCCAAAGAAGTCCCACTAGGGAACCGCCGCGAATGGCTGATCCAAAGAGCGTCGCTTCTCCACTCCTCTATGATGAACGAGGGAATTCCTGAGCCGGAACCCAACGCCTGGTGCAAGTATTGCCGATTCAAGGACATCTGCCCAGCGTACAAGAGGGTAGATCCTTGAGCGAAGACAAGCACCGAGAGGAAGGATTCCAACTATTCCGAAAGGGTCTGGTTCGCAGGCTTTCCTCAACTCACTATGTGGCCAAGGTCGCAGCAGATGAAGGTTGGAAGCTAATAGAGCTTAGAGACGGCAAATGGAATTGCGATTGCAACTCCAAAGAGCCGTCTTGCGCACATCTCCACGCAGCTCAACTACTCCGAACCACTTCTAGGCTACCAGACGAGCAAATTGACGAGACACGCCTAAAATGCAGATACTGTTCGTCGCCTGATATTGCGCGGTGTGGATTTCGATACAATTCACGAGGAATCGTTAGACGATATAGATGCAACGACTGCCAGAGAAAATTCGCTATTCCGTTTGTAAGAGCAAACGAGCAAGGAACTCCATTAGCTCCCTCAGAATTAGTCTGGCTACTCGATGAAATCGGCATGCTAACTTCGAAATTGTCAGAACTACTTTCAGAACTCAACAACCGTTTGGAAGTCATCGAAACCTACAAGAGCCACAATGATTGATGCATTTTTTCTGTTGAGGAAAGCTAATGTGAGAACCTCATCCATTTTGCTCGTTGTTTCGGTTCTCGTTGGTGTTTTGTTTGCTCAGACTACGGTGAATGCTCAGACAGTCTACGTTACTGTGTACGGGCAACTTGAGTATTATCAGTGCACCACTACTGGTAGCCCGCTAGCCCCTTGCGAGAACTACTTTTACCTAGCCACCAACGGTACAACTCCCGGAATTCCTACTTATCCCGTATTGGATTTTTCTCAAAGTGTTGTTCCTGAACCAGCGCAAACTGATGTCGGAAAAACATTTTCGGTTATAGGTTATTACGGTCAGGAACCCTCGTGTGGGGCAGTGAATGGTTGTCCTGCTTTCTTTGTGCATATTTGGGGTCCGTACTATGAACCCGCATCTCTGCCCACTACAGCAGGGTGTTTTTCATCATCAAATCCACCGACAACATGGTATTCAGTTCAATGTGGTACTGCTCCACCCCTACCTTTAGGCGGATCAACTGGCAGCCCTAATCCATTGGGTGAGTCAATATCGCTTTCATTGGCACAGTTAGTAATCTTAGCAATAATTGTCGTAATTGTTGCGTATCTTATCACTCACCGAAAGAAGTAATCGACTACAACTCCTCCGAACGATTAGAAACACTACCGACGCACGTGATCTTCTTTATGCCATTTGGAATAAACCCGAAATTCCCAACGTAATAGTTCCCGCGTTTCTTTTTGCTAAACTTGTCAAGCGAAGTGACCAAAGGAAAGAAACTGTTCAAGTAAAGTGGTTACATCGATAAATTTGTTCAATTCCTGGCCTAAACTGCTAAGGACCGAAGAAAATTGCTTGCCTCCATCCGGTTCAGGTTGAAGGCAAGACATGCGGTTACACTTCTGCTGTTGAGTACCGTCTTATTGATTCAGACTGTTCAATCGGTGCAACTTTCGTCGCAATCCCCCATGAAGGCTCCCAATTCAACGAACCTGCCAGATTCGATAGCAACAAGCACAAGCACGTTTACCAGCGCATTAACATCCAATCAATCGTTCAGAGCGAACTGGCCTGCTTGGAACAGCTATATTTCTAATGTTCCAGTGCCAGGGGCAGGATGTTTTGAGGTCACGTATCCGAGTACAGTTTGGCAAGCGAGCAAGTGCGGTACCGCAGCCTCAATCCCGTTGCGACCTTCACCAGCAACGATCGGTGGTGCTGGTTCACCACCGGTCGGTAACGGGAATGATGAGGTTGCATATTCCTCTGGCACTTTAATTGGTAGTTCATTTGGATCGTTTCAGTCCGTTACTGGATTGACGAGCGAAACTAATGTATGCTCCGCGCCGTGCTCGGGTGTTCCGCAAGGACCCAATGAGTTCTCACTGCAAGTCAACGCTCAGACTTTCGCGCTCGTCGGTACTCCCTACACCAACAATCAGCCACTTACCTGCGTGTACCCGACCTACGTGTGTGGCTGGGAGCAATTTGTCTTTCTAAATGACCCTAGCGGATTCTATGGAACACAAATATACATTCAATATTGGCTACTCAACTACTATACTAATTATGGTTACTGCCCGAGCACCGCGCCCCCGGGTGGAGGTTTCAATGGAAAACCATGGTACGACTCTGGCGGGAGTTGTGTTTCTAATAGTCCTAATTATCCTTCTCTTACAAGTGAGACCGCCCCAAACCTAGCCAATCTGATACTGAAGGGGTATGCTAATTTTGGTTCTGGTTTCGCTTCATGCACTACTGCATGCGATTCAGTGGTTATCTGCTATTCAGGCGCAGGCTGCTACGCTGTAGCAATAACGGACCAAGTCGTGAACCTCTACCAACACTGGCACTATTCTGAATTCAACATTTTCGGTCTCGGTGATTATTCGGAGGCCGAGTTCAATTCAGGAACGACGATTACCGTCGCGAACACTTTGAAAGATCAGAGCGCGAACGTGATTGTACCCTCATGCGTGAACACAGGATATACAGGGGAAACTAACAATCTCAACCTAGCTGCTAATTCTTGTAGTCCGAATAGCAGCAATGGCCAAATAGCTTTCTCTGAAAGCAATGCTCTCGTTACGTTCAACACGAATCCAACCAGTTTCCTAGGCGCTTCTTCGCCCGGTTCGATAAGCGCGTGTAGTAGTACTTTTACGAATGGTCAGAGTTCGACTGGTTGTGGCGGCAGTTTTTCAGCTACCGCGAATTTGCCCTCTCCATCCAGTCAATGGCAGTTCCATCATTGGGAGTGGAGTGGTGGCGTAACCTGTACCAGTAACACGGCCAATCCTACGAGTTGCACTGTTTCTTCGTCGGGTTCGTTGAATGCCGTTTACGCAGCTCAGATAATTTTCTACACGAACCCGTCCACGATTGGTTCGATTAGTTGGGGTTCCTGCTCGAATCCGGGTTATACGAACGGTCAGACTCGTTTTGATCCTAACCTTCCGCCAGAATTCAGCAATACGTTTACCGTTTGCGCGAATGCGCCGTCAGGTTACGCGTTTGCTAGCTGGGGTGTGTCTGGTGGTTTATCCGTCTCTACCTCGAATCCTACGACGACGGCCACATTCACTGGCCCCGGAACTATCACAGCATCTTTCAATCAGGTAGTGACTACAACCCAGAGCATCACATCAACCGCTTCTTCGACCACCAGCACAACAACATCATCAACCTCCACTTTCCTCACTACGACAACGGCAATTTCGGTTAGCACTTCTACTGTCGGTCAGGTATGCACGGCAACTAGTACCACTCAGACAACTAGTATCATTATCCAAGGTACAGTTACAACCCCAACGACGACTACAACAACAACCAGTACGACTACCACGGGTACCTCTACATTCTTAACAACTACGAGTTCCACGAGCACATCTACTACGATTACCACGACGACCGTAACGGTGTGCTCTCAAACATCGACGAGCACAACCACATCAACCACCCTGACAACATTCACCAGACCATCGACGAGCATCACCCTATCAGCGTCTCCAAATTCAGTCGCAGTAGGATCTTCAGTGACCTTATCAGGGTCTATTTCTCCAAATCCTGGAGCCGTTGCAGTGACGATTAGCTTTAGCCGTGACTCTGGAACCACTTGGACCATGCTGCTGTCTATTATGGCGAATGGTTCGGGTGCCTATAGTACCGGATGGAACCCGCCCTCACCCGGAAATTATCTGCTCGAAGTGAGTTGGAGTGGCAATAATCAGCTAGCACCATCTCAAAGTTCTCCAGCATCCCTAACTGTGACAGGTTCGGTATCGTCGACTCCAACGGTTCTTCTTTCCGCGCCAGCCACGACGCCCCATGGACAAAACGTAACCCTTTCCGTCACTGTGTTCAATCCAGCTAGTTCAGCTCTGAATGCGAATGTTACAATAGAGATCACTGGCCCAAACAACTACGTGTTATTCGACGTCATCCAAGTCAAAGTTGGGGCAAACTCACAGTCAACTGGCTACTATGATTGGGCAGTGCCAATCCAGACTGGTAGCTACACGGTTATGGTAAGTCTGCTGCCACTCACATCCGGAGGCGTTGACGTTGAAGCCATCCAAGTAACCTGAATATGCCTGAGAATGCGAGCAACCAACTTTTCACAGCAGGATTGATCAACCGACAACTTCACGTTACCTGCCAAAATCGCGGTGGCGAATGGGTACAAGTTACCCTACTTCGTAGACGAATGCTGGACGAGTAAGGTCGACACTGCAAGGCTCACAACAATAACATGGAACGCATGAACGGAGAAATCAAAAACACAGAAAAGGTCACTCGATTCACTGATTAATCCAGTGGCCTTGTCTGAAACCATTTTCTCGAAAACAAGTAGGATCTGCTTTGCTTCTAGCGACTTCCCGCTTGCTGTATACGTTGGCTTTGGCTGTGTCGCCGGATGTTCTGAATGCAACCCACATCGCGCAGTTCTTCGACGCGTGATTTCTTGCGCAGTCCATATGGCATGCGGATGAATTCTATGAAGCGTTCATGCCTGAGGCAATTCCTCGCGCATGAGAGGTGACACTTTGCGTGCGCATGCCCACAAGCGTGAAATCCCATTGCTGCGTGACCCAATCTTCCAGCCATTCGCTGAGGTCGTTGGGTGGAATCTATGCTGAAGTCTTTGTTTCTGCTGTACGCTTGCATTCTATTGCCTAATCTCGGGGAACGTGTAGGTCGGAATCGTGCGTTTCTATGAGACACGTGATTAGTCGCATCGTACTCTACTTAGTTCTCGTTTTCCTTTTTCTTCTGATCCCTCCATTTCAAGGGCAAGAACTTGTAAGACAGCATGTCAATCCGAATTCCACGCAAATGCCTTCAATGCCCACCCTTCCATTGCATGCGAGTTGGCATGATTTTTCTTGGTACGTGCAACAATTCGTTCATTGGTTAGTTTCAACTACGCCTACTTTTCTACAAAAGGAATGGGGTAGTTCCACTAGATACCTGAATACTTTGCCAGAAACTTATGCTTCTAGTATCACGTTGGTTCAAGGTAATGCGAGGGGCACGTGGAGCAGTGGAAGTAGTTTCACGGTTACTATGACAAATACGCCAACTAACGGTAACGTGCTGATTGCTACGATTTCAGTAAGAACAGGCACAGGCACAGCAGTAACGGTTTCAAGTATATCTCAAACGAACGTGGCTTGGACAAGGCAAACTGGCTATAATTACGCATTCAGCAATTCTCAGAACTGGGACACAGAGATTTGGTTAGGGGTTGTTTCCGCTTCTGCTGGAACAACTGTTACAATCAATCTTTCTGGCACACCTGTTACTTTTCCTGATGCTATAGCGAACATTTGCGAATATTCAGGACTAAACACTAGCAGCCTACTAGATCAAACTGCGACAGCTAACGGAAACGGTGCATCCACTAGCACGGGAACGACAGCGACAACGACGCAAGCATCTGAACTTTGGATAGGCTCCATTACCGGAGTGAGTGAGTCTCAGTCTTCACCTACCCACAGTTTTACGCTATTAGATGGCGCCCTACACAACGTTGCGTCCAATGCCTTTCTTGAAGAAATAGTGTCTACAACGGGTGCAGCGAACAGCGGCACTAGCATGACATCCAATTATTGGGCTGGTGTCATTGCCACATTCAAAGGAACTACCGGACCGCCCCCTAACGACTTCACGATTGCGGCTACGACACCGTCCCAGACAGTGGGAGCGGGCGCCACAGCAACATACACGCTCACAATCACCTATTCGTCAACTCTAACGGCCACTGTGAATATAGCTGTGACATCTGGTTGTCCGGCAGGTGTGACCTGTACCCTCTCTCCAAGTTCCGTTACCGGTTCAAACACGGTGACACTTTCCGTTCCAACTTTAATAACGACCCCAGGAGGCACAACCACCATCACCGTGACCGCAAGCAGCACCTCACCAGTACTAAGTCACAGTGTCTCAGTTCAATTAACAGTCAACTCATCCGGATATAGCGTCAATGTGCATGCTGGCGCAACACAAGTTATCGTCACCGTCTCATGGACAGGGTCAGGGGCCGCGTCAGTGACTCTAGCTGGCCCGGGAGGTTCACCAACTCTCTCAGAATCTGCGGCTGTAGTATACGACAGAGTCACATACGTCAGCGGCTCATCAACACCAACCAACATTCATAGAGCCACATTCACAATAACCGCACCAACATCACCCCAAACATGGACCGTACTCATCTCGTTATCTGGAAGTTACTCTGTCACAATTGAGGTAAGTTGAAAATTCGAACTGAAACGGCACGCACAAATCGAGGATGGACATAGAACACGTATATTGCAAAGAGGTTGATGCTCACTGCCTTTCTCACACTGCCAGAAACCAGCGAAACGAAAAACATTCATTCCGCCGCAAGCTGCTAATTAGAACACAAACGACGTGGTCTTCAGAAAAAGGCAGAGTCACCGACATCGAATTAAGCGCTTAAATCGACACCGAATTAAGCGAGCATTGCCTTCTAGCTTACCCAGTTATTTGCCAAGCTACACGAACTATAGGCTGTCGGAAAATTCAGGTTTGATGTAGATGATTAGGCCCTAATGATGTAAAAGTTCAGGGCCTAAAATGAGGCTGGAATCTAGAAATGGCGTATGGGGAACGAATCAGCGAGGTTAAAACTGCGGCTGACGACTGTACTCGGTTGGGTGTTAACTTGGCGTTACCCATTTCGGAGCTGTACCTCGGGCACTTGTATAACGTCGAACAAAAGTCACGCAAGCCGATTTCGTAGGCTCTTTTGGTTGGGTGACGAATTGTGTGAGAACCTTTTCGCCACAAGCGCATTCGGCTAGTCGAATGAATTCGCTTAGATTACGCTTTCTCTTGGGTATACTTCAATTCCTTTCTCAGTAATCCTATAAGGCCTAGGCTGTCGGTCGATCTGGGTCCCACGCATCTTCTCCACTTGGATTGTGCGTTCCATCGTTCTTCCGGCGGCAATGGTTTGCGTGAGGACTACGCCGTGAGCACGCAGGCGCTCTAGCTTCTCTTTGGTATATACATCTGTAGTTGTAATATTGTAATTGTAATTGTAATCGTAATTGTAATAGGTAAACCCCGATAGGCAAGGGCCGCGACATCCAGTAGGGCTGAGTAATTGTCACGCAAGAAGATTCTTGCCTTAATTGTCGTCGTAATTATCGTTGTGGCGGCGGTGAGCTTCTATTTAACATCAAGGCCAATCAGCTTTTCGGTTTCGGTTGCTACATCCGAGAGTGTTGGGGCTGCAGGCTCCCCAATATCATTTACAGCGATTCCTACACCTTCATCAGCGTCCATAAGTAGCGTTGTATGGAGTTTTGGTGACGGCGCCAACCAAACCGTTAACGGAGCGACGACAACACACACCTTTGCAAATAGTGGGCGTTATCTGATTTTGGCGCAGGCCACCGCCACCTATCAGAGTTTTCTGTTCACAAGTTCCGTCATGGGCTCCAATGGAATGGCGCTGTTTCCGTTGGTGGTTCAGCCGAGTTTGACGCCTGACCAAGCGCAGGAAGCGTCAGTTCCAACGATCAGCTTCCCGTCGGCAGCGAATCCGACCGCTCCAATCTTCAACGTAGGAGATGTTGTTCATCCGGTGGGAGGTTTCTTAGAAGCACCTACAAACTCGAACTGGACGATTTCACAGTATGTTTGGGATTTCGGTAACGGGAACAAGCAGAGCGTGTCGGCTTCAAACAATACTGGTCTTCCCTCCGAGAACGTGACAGCAGCTTATTCGAATCCCGGCCTCTATCCCCTATCCATTATCCTAACCACAGGCTCGAATGGAGCGACATTCAGCGTTACAACGGTTCGAACCATAGCGGTTCAGTCGAGCACCATGCCTTTCGCGTTGCTAACCACAAGTTCGGGCGTTCAGAATCCCGGAGTCATAACCACGGCTGAAGTAGCCCCTGGAGGCGCCTATTCGTGGGACCCGCAAATAGATTATGAATACCTAGGTAATGAAGAAATAGACAATGTTTTCCAAACTCTCGTCTACTATAACGGGTCTTCAACGGTTTCATTTATACCCGTGCTTGCTGCAGCTTTGCCTACTCAGGAGAACGGCGGCATAAGCTCGGACTATAAAGCCTACACGTTTCAGATTCGCAGCGACCAGTACTTCTCGAATGGTGATCCTGTTACGGCGTACGATGTCTGGTTTAGCATGGCGCGTTGTATAGCATTCGCGGGTGGGTCGCCTGGAACCCCTGGTTGGATTCAGGCTCAGTTTTTGATTCCTGGTGTTCAAAACGGGACGGCGAGCGTGTACGCGAATAACACTTGGGCAGTAGCGACGACGGCGGTCACCTACGATAATGCGTCGAACACTGTTACATTTCACTTCAACCGGGCGATGCCTCCGACCTTGGTCTTCCAGGTTCTAGCCGACCCGCTGGGGGCTGGCATAGTTGATTCGAGTTATGCTTGGTCTGTGGGAGCGGGCTTTAATGAAGCGAACTGGAATAGCTACATGAATCAGGCAAATGCAGCATCCTACAATACGAAGATGCAGTGGAGCCCAGTCGGTTCGGGTCCCTTCATGGTGCAATCGTATACGCCCGGCCAATCCGTGGAGCTCGTACCGAACCCTCACTATGGTGGTGTCCCTGGGATTCCGAAGCAGAACACGACGGTTGTGATAGACTGGGTTAAGACGCCAGACACTGCATTGTTGATGCTTCAAGATGGGCAGGCGGATTCGGCGTCGGGTTGGCCATCGTCCGACTTCCCGACAGTACAGAAGTTGCAGTCGCAGGGAGCCGTGAACCTCTACAACTTTCCTAGTTTATGGGTGGAATTTTACGGTTTCAACATCCAGATAGATAAGGATCTAGAAACAGCATTCGGTACTGGTTTTAATGAACCGTCGAACTATTTTGCAGACTTGCCGACCAGGCTAGCGTGGGTAAACGCCTTCGATTATGCGGGTTACTTGAACAATATCCTCGGCAACGCCAAGTACGGCACAACTTTCGCCAACGCCTACCAGGGAATAATCCCCGTTGGGATGATCTATCAACCTCCACCGGACCAGCTTGGAGGCCTTCCAGCTCAGAATCTTGATGCTGCGAGAGGCAACTTCTCGATTTCGGCTTGGGCTAACCAAAAGATAACCATCCCGATTTTGGTGGAGACAGCTGACCCAGTAGACTTGGCCGCTGCTGAGGAATGGACACAAACACTAGCGCAAATCAGTGACGGAAACATTAACGCGAAAGTAGTCCAGATTCCATTCAGCCAAATGCTGGGTTACTTGGCTCCAAACGCGGATCCAATGCCAGTCTGGTTTAATGGTTGGTATCCCGACTATCCTGATCCATCTGACTACTTTAGTGGAATGTATGCGCCAGGAGGCTTCTTTTCGGGCGGGGACAACTTGATGGTTTCGAATTTCGCCTCTTTAGCACCATCCACTGCGTCCGATGTGGTTCATGTCAATGGGTCAACATACACTCAGGCTAAGGTTTACAGCTGGATGATAGGTAACATCACGCTTGCATCCACAAGCGTCGATCCAGCTGTGAGACAGAGCGCGGCCGAAATAACGGAGAAGCTCGCTATCGCTATGGGCCTCTACGTCTACACAGGTCAAGTCCACGTGACCTGGTCTTTCAGGTCGTGGCTGAAGGGATATGGGATGCAGGAGAACCCAATGAGTGGAGGAGTCGGTGACCTCCTCTTCTTCTGGCTGACCAAGGAGTGAATTCGGCCCAGCGTTGGCTTTCAAACTGCGTACGAGTAGTTTGGCAAAAAACCCCGCAGTTAACTGACTATATGAGGGATTTTATGTCCTTAACTCGATGTCGATTTAAGGTCTTAAATCGACATCGACACCCACGAATTATTTGCCAAGCTACACTCGGCGCGTGTGTCGAGATTGAAGAATCGTTGGATCTGAAGATTTCCGGAAGCCAGAATCTTACGATTCATTTTCTCACGATACTTCTTGAACTCTTCAAGAGAATTACGTTTTCTAGGCAATAGAGATCAGTTGACACAAACCATCTCATTCATTCAAGAAATATCTTCTGGTGAATGACAATGACCGACGAAGCCTTGACATGATCTCTTCTGCGTCCATGCATCTGCAATCTGTGTGTGCGAGTCCTATAGTGGTGCACGTCTAGACCCGTTCTGAAAGAACCTCGAACAGTAATTAACGACGAAGATTGATGGCTTAGTGGAATGAAGCGATCTGGGTCGGCAGTGCTGCCTCTGCACTCCGGTCATGCGCCGGATTGGCTGGTCGGTCGTATGAAGAGCTTTGCGGGTGAAATCGTCACGGTAATTATCGACGAGTATGGGCGAGATGAGCAGTGACAATTACTATGGTCACTCACCATTGTCAACTCATCTTCCCGGAGTACTCAGCTTTGAGAGCGTATCCTCGGCTCCCGCCACAAGTCTAATGATCTTCCTTACCTCAGCGCATTGATTCGCGTACATCCTAGCCGTCTCAGAATCGCC
>Ga0181527_1001389_pt1 | contig 25035 bp, 25 predicted proteins | sample PEATcosm2014_Bin_30_FD_119762 | JGI IMG/M metagenome (GOLD analysis project Ga0181527, IMG submission 119762) | Peatland microbial communities from MTU Mesocosm Facility, Houghton, MI, USA - PEATcosm2014_Bin06_60_metaG | ecosystem: Environmental > Terrestrial > Soil > Wetlands > Peat | place...
ACCGTCTTTGACCGCGAGGCAGCGGATCGGCCCCCCGTGGATTTCGGGGGCTCCCCCGCCAGCGGGATCAACCTGTACGCCTACCAGCGGCTCAAGCGCCACCTCGGCCTTCCCGGCCCGGTGCAGGTGCAGAGCGAGCGCTCTCTCCTGGCGTGGCCAGACGACGCCATCCTGGAGCTGTTCGACGTGGACCTCCGCCTGGTGGTGGCACACACCGCAGAGGACTCGGGCGAGCGGGGGGTCTTCGACGAGGTAGCCTACGCCGCCCCGGCAGAGTACATGGACATCTGGGGCGTGGTGCGGCGGCGACCCCCCAAAGGCCATTACTACGTCGCCCATTCGCCGTTCGAGCAGGACGACCTCGGCCTCGCAGATCTGGACGCCCACCGGTGGCCCTCGCCGAAGCAGACGGACGTGGCGGGGCTCCGACAAGAGGCAGAACGCCTGCGGCGGGACACGGACTGCGCGCTGGTAGTCCATATCCCGGGACGGCTCTTCTCCCTCGGGCAGTTCATGTGCGGTTTCGCCAACTGGCTGATCCAGCTCAAGGTGAACCCGGAGTTCTGCGAGGCGCTGCTGGATCGCGGCCTCGACATCCAGCTCGCCATGGCCGAGGAAACCCTGAAGGCCGTCGGCGACGCGGTGGACATCCTCTACCTGGCCGACGATTACGGGATGCAGACCGGCCCCCTGATCTCGCCGGAGCTGTTCCGGCGGATCTTCAAGCCGCGGATGGCCCGCCTGATCCGGTTCCTCCGCGAGCGATCGCCCGCGCGGATCGCGTTCCACAGTTGCGGCTCGGTCTACGCCCTCATTCCCGACTTCATCGACGTCGGCATCGAAATCCTGAACCCGGTGCAGGTATCCGCCGCCGGTATGGACACGGCGCGGCTGCAACGCGAGTTCGGCCACCGCCTGGCATTCTGGGGCGCGGTGGACAGCCAGCACGTCCTGCCCCACGGCACACCAGCCGAGGTGCGCGCCGAGGTTGGCCGGCGCGTCCAAGATTTGGGCCCTGGGTATATCCCCTTCAGCGTCCACAACATCCAGGCCGAGGTTCCTCCCGAGAACATCCTGGCCATGATGACCGCCATCCGGACCGCCCGCCACGCGTAGTCAGCATTTGGCTATAATCATGCATTATTAATAGGTTATGCAGAATATATAAACCAGGATAGCAAACACAGAACGTAGTTTGCCCTCCCGCTCCGGTGCCTCCCTGCGCGCCCCCGCTCTCCGTTTCCCCGCTTCTCCGTCTCTCCGATTCTCCTCGTCTCCCCTGCTCATCCGTTTCTCGGCTCTCGGCGCTCGTTTCCCCCTTGCCAGAAAGAGCCAGACAGAGATATGCTCACGCCCACAACGGTGAACCCGGAGGAGTCCGGGGCGCTCAGAAGAGCGAAGGAGGGTGCCATGGCCGAGACGATTCAGCTGTTGGACTACTTCTACATCGAAGCACCGGACAAGCCGGGGGAGGGCGCCCGCGTCCTGGCCCAGCTCAAGGACGCGGCCGTCAAACTGTTGGCCTTCTCCGCCTTCCCGAAGGGGCGCCGCGCCCAACTGGATTTCATTCCCGCCGATCCTGCCGCGTTCAAAGCCGTCGCCAAGAAGAACAAGTGGAAGCTGGTGGGCCCCAAGAAGGGCTTCGTCATTCAGGGTGAGGATCGCGTGGGCGCCCTGGCAGATCTTTTGGCGAAGCTGGCCGGGGCGAAGATCAATGTCACGGCCACAGACGCGGTGTGCGCAGGCGCGGACCGGTACGGGGTGATCCTGTGGGTGAAGGCGCGCGACGTCAAGCGCGCCGCGAAAGCGCTCGGCATCGTGCAGGCAGCCTCAGTTGCAGCCGCAGATGTCCGCGCGACCACTTGAATCGATCTTGAGATTTGCCCTAGTCAAGTTGCGAATGTTCTCCTTTGGTGCAACATGACTCTTTGAGCGCGGCGGAACTGGCGGCTTCCGCCGCGCCTCGCGTTTCCTCAGGGGAGGAACTCTCGCCCCGTTGTCATACCGGCATGGCAGGAGGGGCGGAGAGACGGGCTCGCGCAAAGGAGGCAGCCATGCCGAAGGCGTCGCGTGTGGCACCCCTTCCGGACATCGCCGTTCTTCCGGGTCGGCCGGCGCCGGATGATTACTTCATGGGAATCGCGTATGCCGTCCGGGAGCGGGCCAACTGTCGCGGGTACAAGGTCGGGGCGATCGTGGTCCTCCAGGGGCGGGTGATCTCGACCGGATACAACGGCACCCCGGCAAACATGCCGAATTGCGATGAGGGTGGGTGCGTCCGCTGCGCCGAGCGGGTCCGGTCCCCCTCCGCAAAGGCGAAGTACAAGTCGGGCACGGGTTACGATATCTGCATCTGTGTCCACGCGGAGCAGAATGCGTTGCTCGCAGCCGCCCGCTTCGGGATCCCGATCGCCGGCGGATTGATCTACACCACGATCCAGCCGTGCTTCGGCTGCCTCAAGGAAATGGTCCAGGCCCGCATCGAAGGCGTCCGGTACCGCCACCCCTGGAGTCACCCGGACAAGAGCCTCACCGCGCAATACGACGTGCTGAAGGCCCAATTCCCGGGGGGCGTGAAGCAGATCTTCACCCCCGACCCCCGCGAGGACTGGGCCCTGGGGAAAGGCCCCAGGGGAAGCGACACGGGACACCCGATCCAGACGTAGCCACGGTTGGCCGCGGCGCCGGGGTCTTACAGAATGGCCGCATGGATGACCCGGCCGTCAAACACCAGGGCGGCTCCTCGCAGGGACTCCAGACGAAACTCGAAGAGTCGACCCACCCCCGGGTTGGGCCGCAATCCTCCTTCCGCCTTGGCCGCCGACCGAGGGATGTCCTCGATGCGGCCCCGGAGCGCCCCCTCGTCTGGATCGAGCTGGGCCTGCTGCAGATAGGCCTCCAGGGCGTGAGCCCGGAGCAGTTTTGGCCATTCGCGGGCAAACAGCCCGGGGTCGGCAAAGAGATCGAGACCGAGCATGGCCCGACCCACGAACGCGGCGGCGCCCATGGCCCCCGCGGGTGAGCCGTGGTTGAGGCTCTTGATTATTCCCTGGAGGAACTCTTTCACCTCCCTCTTCTCATAGATGTCCTGGTAACTCTGCGTGGGGGACGAGGCCCCGGCGCTCCGGGCATACTTCCTCACCTCGGCCCAGACCCTCCCCTGGTCCGCCCTCTCCATCAACCGTGACCGCAGGCTCGGAGCCGCGAAGCTTCCCCTGGCGTCGAATTCCTTCGTCCGTCCGGACCATCGTCCCTGCTCGACGCAGTAGACTCCCACGTTGCGCGGCCCGCTGCCGGGCGGGAGCAGGATGTCGTCGGTTAACACCCGGTTCTGCTTGCCCCCCAGCAGGATCTCGCCAGCCAGGAGGAGCACGTGGGACTTCCCGCGATTCTCCACGATCAGTTCGGGCACGCTCGCCTGATCCCGTTCGGTGATCAGAAGGTCCCCGCGGGATCGGGCCTCTTCCAGCGTGCCGATCGCCAGGGCTGCAGCCGGCAAGAGGCCATGAAGCCAGAACACGCGCAGGCCGCCGTGCGCACTCGCCTTGCCCACAGAAACGGCTGCCACGAACCGCTGGAAGTCAGGGCTGATCTGACCGACAGTGGGCGATGGGCCCTCGGATGCTCCCCCATCCCCGAGGATCCGAATCCGGTCGGCCCAGGCCGTCAACGGGACCGCGCAGATGGCCCCGACTGCGCTCAAGCCCACCAAACGTATGAAGCCCCGGCGGTTCGTCCTCATGGTTCGCCTCCTCGACCGGCCCATGCCCCGGCAACATGCCGGACAGTCTCGGCCGGCACTCTGTTCCCTTAGACCGCCGGGGAGCCAAGAAGTTTCCAGGAGGCCGCGGCCGACAGGAAGAGAAGCCTGCATCACACGTCAGGGCCTGAGCGCCGCCGCCGCTTCTTCCGCGAATTCGCGACCGACCCGATTGCGGGCTGCCAGAGAGGGTCCAACGTTCTCCGCGCATCTTCACAGGTTGCGCGGGCGGCGCCGATTGGCTATCCTTGGCCCGGTCAGCGGCATTGATGCTGCGCATCCTCTCGGCTCGTGGTTCTCGGCTCTCGACAGACTATGCGTCTCTTCCTGTTCGACATTGACGGCACGCTCGTCTGGGCCCACGGGGTCGGCCGCATCGCTCTCACCAGGGCGATGGTCGCCGTGTACGGCACTCCCCCGCTGTACGAAGCATACGACACCCGAGGTAAGACCGATCCGCAGATCGTGTTCGACGTGATGCATGCGGCCGGCGTGCCCGATGACGTGATTTACGCCCGGCTCTCGTCATGCTTCGAGGCATACGTTCGCCATCTGGACCTGCTGATTGACAATGGCCATCCGGTACAGGCAATGCCGGGCATTCCCGTGCTGGTCCGGGCCTTGAGCGGCCAAAGGGACTCGCTCGTCGGCCTCCTCACGGGCAACATCGAGCGGGGCGCCCACGCGAAACTACGTCCCACGGGGCTCCTGCCGCACTTTCGGGTCGGCGCCTACGGTTCGGACGACGCCGATCGCCGGCAGCTGCCGGCCATCGCTCGGGAGCGGGCACGGGCCCTCAGCGGGCGCGATTTTCCCTTTCAGGAGATCTTGATCATCGGTGACACCCCGCTGGACGTGGACTGTGCCCGGGCGTGCGGGGCGCGGTCCGTAGCGGTCGCCACCGGCCAGCACACGTACGAGGAGCTCGCTGCCTGCGCGCCCGACATGCTCTTCGCCGACTTCTCGGACGTGGACGCCGCCCTGCTCGCCCTCGCGCGAACATAGCGCAGCCCACACCACCTCCCGTCCGACCATGTTCTTGGAGGGCGGCTGGACGAATTTCGTGGCTTGACACCCGACCCAGGGAACGCTAACGTCTGCCTGGGGCTCTCCCCTGGCCGGGGAACGCTCTCGGTCGCGCCTCGGTATCGGCTGCGGTCGAGCGTGTCTTGCCCGAGCGGCAGCGGGCGACGCTTTCGCAGGAGGATCGCGTCTTGAACGGGCTAAACCAATCCAGAGCGTACTGTCCGAGCTGCGGGCAAACCGTGGACGCCTACTCCGTCGAGAAGGAGGGGGCCGTCGAGGTCCGGTGCAGCTTGTGTTCCTTCCCCATCGGGGTCATGAAGGGGGAATCGCTCCAGGGCCTTTCCTGCATCATGATTACGGACGATGACCGCTTCTTCCGAACGCTCCTGGCCGACATCCTGAAGGAACGGGGTCTGGCCCAAAAGGTCATTCCCTGCGAGAGCGGCGCCGAGTTCCTGGCCCTGGCGGCCGAGCGGATCAGCCAGAATTTGCCGATCAAACTCGCCATCCTCGACATCGTCATGACGCATATGGATGGGGTAGCCACGGCCCTGGCCCTGCGGGCCTTCGAGAGGGGCCTGAAGACGGCCCAGCCTATCCCGGTCCTGTTCCTTTCGGCCGTGCCATCCGACGCCACGCTCAAGAGCATCATCAGCGAGCACCAACCGGCCCTGTACCTGAACAAGGGGTCGGACGCCTCCCCGGAAAAGCTCCTGCCGCGCCTCGAACAGGTGATCGGCTACCTGATCCAGCGGGAAAGTCGATAATCGCCGCGAGCGGAAAGGAGACCGACCGGCGCACCCGGGTGGGTGGAGGCCCGGTGAGGCGTGACGGCCTCGCTAAATCCGAGGCGAATGATGGGTCGAGTCCTCAGATGGGCGATTGACCAGCTCATTCCGGCCGCCCTGACGGCCGCCCTCGTCCTCGTGCAGCGCTTTGGGCTCCTGACGCTGCTTCCTCTCAACCTCGTCATCGAGAGAGAGTACGGGAATTACGCCCTGCTGCTGGGTGTGGGGGCCGCGCTGGTCTCCAGCGGCATCTTCGGCAGGGTCACCCGCCAGTTCGGAGTGGGGGCGTTCCTGGCGACCGCCCTGGCGGGCTTTGTGACGATCACGCCATTCGTGTCCGCCAGGTACGGCATCTCCTTCGGCCTTCCTCCGGCCCACTTCGCCATGGCGGCGACCTTTGCGTACCTGGGGCTCTACGTGGTCATCGGCGTGCTCATCGGTGGGTGCTGGTCCAACGTCGTGAAGGCCTTCCGGGAAGAGAGCCCCTTCCTGTAAGTCGCACTGCCATTCCCCGCCCGCCACCGGGCGCACATCAGGACAGATCCTGCGAGGGCTTCTCCGTCGCACGCCCTGGCTCTCAGGGGGCTCGACACCACAGTCTCGCGGCTCTTTCCGGAATACTCGCCCGTGCGTCCAGCCTATGGCGTGGCGGCCATCCGGCGGACGGCTTGGATGATCCCGTGGGCCGCCCGGGCGAACTCCCGCCTGTTGACTCTCTCCGGCAGGTCGCCAGGACTGTGGTACTCGGGGTAGCGGAAGGGGGCCGTATCCGTGAGCATCAGCGCGGGATAGCCCTCCTTCCAGAAGGACCAGTGATCGGACCAGTTGATCCCCGGGATCCATGAGAATGTGGCGACCCCCTCGACGGGGAAATCGCTCACCGACATGAACTGCCGCAGAAAGTCCACCACCAGTGCCCGTGAACGCATGTTTCCCACCACCGCCAGGAAGTTTCCGACCTTCGGATAGAAGGCCCCGAAGGGAGGGGGGTATCGCTGGCTCCCGGGAGCGTCGGAATAATACCCGAGGGTTTCCAGCGAGAGCATGGCCCGGATGTCCTCTCCCCGCTGCCGCGCCCGGCGGGCGTGTTCGCGGCTCCCCATCGCCTCGGTGAGGAAATAGGGCGGCTCCTCATTGACGAAGGCCGCGAACCGGACGGTCCTGGCCAGGTTATCCTGCATCAGGGCCCGCGACATCTCCAGGAGGATCGCCACCCCCGTGGCATTGTCGTTGGTGCCTGGGCTCCCGATCACGGAGTCGTAATGCGCCCCCACCAGCACGATGGCGCCGGGCTGCTCGGATCCTTTGTGCTCCACCACCAGGTTCGCACAGGGCTGGCCGAGGATCTCGAAACGCTCCTCGGTCACCTGGAATCCCTGCTTCCTCCACTCCTGGCGGATGTACTCCGCCGCCGCGCGCAAGGCCACCGGCTGGAGCAGGTTGCGCTCGCCGATGGTCCCCCCGAGGGTCCGCACATGCTGCATGAGCCGACCCTCCAGGGCCCGGATGTCCTCGCGGGCGGCTTCATCCATCGCGGGCCGGGCGAACCTCGGCTTCACTTCGATCATCGCGAAGTAGCCGGCGACTCCGACGATCAGCAGGCCCGCCAGGGCGACACCGTACCACCACATGCGCGCCGTCAACGGATGCCTGACCGCTACCGCCCCCCCGTGATGTAGTTCTCGAGCTGTTTGATCATGAAGTCCTTCTCGTCGATGCTGGCCTTGACCAGATCGCCGATGGATACGATGCCCGCAACTTGATCCCCCGCAAGGACGGGCAGGTGTCGGACGTGCTTCTCGGTCATCAACGCCATGCACTCTTCAACGGTCTGCTCGGGCCGCACGAACATCACCCGTTCGGTCATGATGTCCCGCACGGGAGTGTTCGGAGAGGATTTGCCCTTGAGGATCACCTTCCTGGCGTAGTCACGCTCGGAGATGATCCCGACAAGTCTCCCTTTATCGAGCACCAGCAGTGCGCCGACATCCTTCTCGGCCATCAGCTTGAGGGCATCATACGCCAGCGCATCCGGTTGTATCGACAGGACCCGGCTCCCCTTGTCTCTCAAGATCTGCTTGACGGTTTTCATCCCTCGTCCTTTCTTCCCCCGACCCGGGCAGACCCAGTGTTCATGTTCCTCTCAGGGACGGCAACACCCTTCGTGCCGACTGAAAACGCCCCCGACGCCTCACCCGCACCCCAGCAGGCGAGCCGCCCAAACACGAACGCCCTCCCCGGATTACCCCGGATCCGAGGAAGGCGTTCGGCATGCTCAACATGGCTCTTCCGGTCCATCGGCCTCCCCTCCCACGGCGCAGCCTCCGGAAGATCGTCGGAAAAGTCTTTCGTCGGTTGCTTCAGTGGAGCATGCTATCAAATGCCGCAACCGGTGCTCAAGCAAATTCTCCCCGCCCTCCTACGTCGTGAGAGCCGCGATGCCGGCGGCCGCCACCTCGGTGTCCTGATCTCCCGTTCCCCCGCTCACGCCCACGCCACCGACGCAATGGCCGTCCACCATGATCGGCAGACCTCCGGAGAAGGTCACATACATGTCCGTCCCGGCCGCCAGGGGAAGGGCAATCGCCATGTGGTCGCTGAACGGCTGCCCCGTCGTGCTGGTCTTGCCCGTGGGAAGCCTGCTTGAAGCCGCCGACCGCGCCTTTGCCTGCGCAATCCGGACCGTGTGCGGCTTTCCCTGGTCCGTCCGGGCAAAACCCAGCAGCTGGGCCCCATCGTCAACCACAGCAATGCTCATGGGGACGCCAAGCTCGTTGGCCTTCCGCACTGCGGCCTGGAGAATTCGGCTCGTTCCTTCCCAGTTCAGCTTGAGCGCCTGGCGAGTGATCATGGCTCCTCCTTTCATTCGGTGTCATCGGTCGAAGCGGGGCCTCTCTTACCGCCGATCCGACATTGCGCAACCGTCAAGGACGCCCACAGCCGGCGGTTCAAGATATTTGGGACGAGGGTCAGCCGATCTCTTTGTACCGGAAGCACGTGACGAGATGGTCGTTGACCATGCCCACGGCCTGCATGAAGGCATAGCAGATCGTCGAGCCGACGAACTTGAAGCCCCGCCGCGAGAGGTCCGTGCTCAGCGCGTCGGATTCAGGAGTCCGGTCGGGAATCCGCCTCAGCGTCCGCCGGGCGTTCCGCTTGCGCCGGCCGCCGACGAACCGCCAGAGGTAGGTGTCGAAGCTGCCGAACTCCCTCTGAACGGCAAGAAACAACCTCGCGTTCTGAATGGCCGCGACGATCTTCAGCCGGTTGCGAATGATGCCGGGATCATTGAGAAGCGCATTCACCTTACGCCCATCGTATGCCGCCATGGCCCGCACGTCAAAGTTGTCGAAGGCCCGGCGGAAGTTGTCCCGCTTCTTCAGGATGGTTTCCCAGCTCAGCCCCGCCTGGGCGCCCTCCAGGATCAGGAACTCGAACAGGGCGCGGTCCTCGTGCAGCGGGACCCCCCATTCCCTGTCGTGGTAGACAATCGACAATTCCGTCCTGGCCCATCCACAACGGCGGACTCCGCCCTCATGCGTCCTCCCGATCCCCATCCCATTTCCTCCAGGGCGACATCGATGCGCACCGGCCCTGCTCCCGCCCGCATCGGGTGGATGACTATAGCCTTTTCCCATCCGCAGATCAATCCGTTTGCCACCGCTCGGGCCCCATCCGGGGGAGCCCCCTTGTCCTTGATTCCCTCCATCCCGATGTGGTACAAGCGATGTGTTCCCTCCGGACAACCGAGGTCTCGGATGCACGAGAAGCGAGTCCGCATCACCGGCACTGGTTCATATCTCCCCCGCAAGGTCCTACACAACCTGGACCTCGAGAAAGTCCTGGATACCAGCGATGACTGGATCCGCACCCGGACGGGCATCGTGGAGCGGCGGATCGCCGAAAAAGATCAGGCTGCCTCCGACCTGGCGCTCGAGGCGGCCCGGGCGGCGCTGGATCAGGCCGGAGCCACCGTGGCCGACCTGGATCTGATCCTCATGGCCAGCATCACGCCCGATACCGCCTGTCCCTCCGGGGCCTGCTGGCTGCAGGCAAGACTGGCTGCCCATCGCGCCGTTGCCTTCGATGTGGTGGCCGCCTGCTGCGGATTCATCTTCGGTCTGTCTGTGGCCGAGCAGTACCTCCGCTCGGGCGCGGCTCGCACGGTCCTGCTGGTGGCGGCCGAAGTGATGTCCCGCACGGTCAACTGGCGAGACCGTCAGACTTGCATCCTGTGGGGAGACGGGGCGGGAGCTGTGGTCCTTGGCCTCGAAGACGGCGAACGGGGCGTCCTCTCCATTCATTTGCATACGGACGGCAGCCAGGGAGACAAGCTGCAACTTCCCGGAGGCGGGTCTCGGACGACTCCCATCTCCCACGAGAGCGTGGATGCGGATCTGCATACGATCAAGATGGAGGGGCAGGAGGCCTTCAAGATCGCCGTCCGCTGCTTCACGGACGTATGCATCGAAGCATTGGAGCACAACGGGATCTCGATGAAGGACGTGGCCCTCTTCGTGCCGCACCAGGCCAACCTTCGCATCATGGAGGCGGCCGCCCACCGGCTGGGCATCCCGCTCGAGCGGGTGGCTGTCACCATTCACAAGTATGGCAACATGTCCTCCGCCACCGTGCCTATCGCGCTGGACGAGGCGAACCGGGAGGGGCGGATACGACCGGGGGATCTCGTCCTCCTGGCGGCATTCGGCGGGGGCCTGGCCTGGGGGTCGGCCCTGATCCGCTGGTAGGGCGACATTTTTCTGGCCCGAACCATGATCCCCCCACGGGCTCTCCCCTCTTCTTGCGCACGGCACCCAGGTGGAGGTATCCTTTGCAGGAGCATCGCCGGGATCCAGCGTCCTGCAGCGACGCGGCGCCCTCATCCCCCCCACAGGAAAGGAGGAAGACCATGGCTATCGTGCTGCCCCTGCTCCCGTACGCCGAAAACGCCCTGGAGCCGCACTATTCCGCCAAGACCATCGGTTTTCATTACGGGAAGCATCACAAAGCCTACGTGGACAACCTCAACAAACTGATCGCCGGCACGCCGATGGAGGCTAAGGCACTTGAAGAAATCATCATGTCAGCCGCGGGCGATTCCTCCAAGATTGGAATGTTCAACAATGCGGCCCAGGTCTGGAACCACACCTTCTTCTGGAACTGCATGCGACCCGGGGGCGGCGGGCGGCCCAAGGGGGACCTCGCCGCCAAGATCGGCCAGACTTTCGGGAGCTACGAGAAGTTCGCCGAGCAGTTCAAGGCCGCGGCCGTTGGTCGCTTCGGCAGCGGGTGGGGATGGTTGCTGCTCGACGGGGGCGCCCTGAAGATCACCAGCACGGCGAACGCCGACACGCCCATGACCAGCAAGCAGACGCCGCTCCTCACCGTGGACGTGTGGGAGCACGCCTACTACCTGGACTACCAGAACCGCCGGCCCGACTTCGTCCAGGCGTTCCTGGATCACCTGGTGAACTGGGACTTCGCCGCGGCCAACCTCGCCAAGGCGAAGTAATCACCATCCGATGAAATGACCAAGGCGCTGGGTGAGAATGCTCCCCAGCGCCTTGGCTCTCGCGGAAGTCTTTTTCTGCCACCCTCTTCTCCCGCCCGACGTACCACCCGGCCCCGTGGGAATAATCGGTTGAACGAGGCCCTGCCGGATCGAGAAGAGCAAGGTCGGCAGGTAGATGCTAGAGGTCAGGGAGCCGAGTGTGAAGGTCTGATGCTCTCGAGCAGCGGCGTTGATGATCAGGCGATGGGATCCGTCAGCAGCTCTGCCTCAAGAGTCGCTCGAATCAACCGGCGCTCCGCTGCGATCCCTAGGTGAGTGCCAAGGAGGTGCGGAGCCGGCGGGCAGATGCTGCCGAAACCAGTTGACGATACGCGGAATCGTGGCGAGATAGAGCGGGTGGCCAGGCTCGATCCAGTCCAGGTGATGCCCGTCCGGGATCTCGATGAGCTCCTTGGGCTCGCGGGCATGGGCGTACAGGCTAAGCGCCTCATCGATCGGGTGCAAGGTGTTCCGAACACCGTGGACGATCAAGAGCGGCCGCGGGCTGATCCGATCCACCATCAGTTCGGGGCGGAATGCATAGTAAGCCTCCGCCGTCTGCAGTGTCACCTCCACACCGAAGGAGTCGAATCGCGCGTACATGTCATCGTCCACACGAACCCGTGTGAGAGGGTCGAGAGGGACCACGTCCCACGGACTGACCTTTTGAGACTGACCCGTCAGGACGCGACGGACGCGGTCCTCCGCAATGCGATCCTGAATGGACAGCCAATCGGCGTCGGTGCGCGAGTCACGAACGGCGCGGCCGGCATCGCCGACGCCGTTCAGGCAGGCCACGGCACGGACGCGCCCGTCCTCTGCCGCCGCCTGCACTACAACCCCGCCCCCAAAGCCCCAGCCGACCAGGCCGATCCGTTCCCCGTACAACTCGGGCTGCTGCTGCAGGAACGTGACCGCATTCCCTATATCTTCGACCTGCTCCCGGGGCTGAACGCGACCGCGTTCACCGTCGCTGGTCCCGAATCCCCGGTAATCGAACGAGAAGCAGGCGTAGCCCGCGTCGGCGAAAGGTCCCCAGAACTTCGCGGGGATCAATTCCTTCAACCCTTGGAAGCCGGAGCATAGGACGATGACGGCCCGACGCCCATCTCCAGTCGCACCCTCTGGCAGTTGGAGAATCCCGTCCAGCCGGATGCCATCGCTGTAAAACTCACATTGGCGCGTTCGCATAGGCCAAGACTCCACGTGATGGTGCATGGCCAACTGCTCCGGATAGGGCGCGCGCATTCTGGATCAGTTGCCTCGGCATGTCAACGGACTTGGTGGTCCCGGAAATAGAGAGAAGGCGTGATGGAAGGGGCCAGGAGTACAAATACCGGCCGGGCGACGCGGCCACAGTTGAAACGATCACCTTTTCCTTGGACAACGGTTTCGACTATGATATCAGTACCCTCGGCAGCGGCGACCCTGCAGGCGGGCCGACGCGGGTTGCCCAACCGTTTGCCTCGTCAATGTCCAGGAACGCGGAAGCGTACAGCGGGGCCTTCTGGCCGCCGCATTCCTGACAGACGGGAAAGGGGCGATCCCGATATCTCCGGGTGAGCAGTGTATCGCAGATTTCATCTTCGGCCTCCGCTGGGGCGTGCTGCCCGAGGAGGTGCGCCAGCAGGCCCGGCGCTGTCTACTCGATCTCCTGGCGTGCGCCGTCGCCGGGACCTCGACGCGCGTGGCCGAGGTGGTGCGGCGCTTCGCCCTCCGGATGGGAGGGGCACCCGATGCCCTGGTCCTAGCAACTGACCAGCGGCTCCCGTTTCCCTGGGCGGTGCTGACCAACGCCTTCGCCACATCGGCGCTGGATGCGGATGACGGATACCGCCTGGTCAAGGGGCATCCGGGCGCTTTCGTCTTCCCCGCGGCCCTCGCCGGCGCACAGATGGCTGGCGCCAGCGGCCGGCAGTTCCTCGAAGCGCTGATCGTGGGCTACGAGATCGGGATGCGCGCCGGCCTCGCCTCGCACGCCCACTACCCGTACTACCACGGTTCCGGATCCTGGGGTGGGCTGGGGGCATGCGCCGCCGCAGCGCGCTTGCTCAAGACGGGACCGGAGGCCTTGACACACGCCCTGGGCATCGCGGGATACCATGGAGCCATCACCCCGATGATGCGGGGGATCGATGTGCCCGCGATGGTCAAGGATGGCATCGGCTGGGGCGCGATGACCGGCGTCACGGCGCTTCTCATGGCGGAAGAGGGATTCACGGGAACGCCGAGTCTCCTGGCCGAGCCGGCCGCGGCGCCCCTCGTGGAGACGCTGGGCCGAGACTTCCGGATCCTCGATCTCTATTTCAAGCGCTACGCCTGCTGTCGCTGGGCGCAGCCCGCCATCCGGGGCGCGCTCGCCCTCAGCCAAAAGCACCACATGCTGCCCTCCGCGATTGCGCGCGTGATCGTCCGGACATTCGCCGAGGCGACCCGCCTGGCCTTCCCCCACCCGCGTACGAGCGAAGAGGCGCAGTTCAGCCTGCCCTACCCGGTGGCGGCCGCTCTCGTCCTAGGCCGGTTCGGCCCGAGCGAGGTGCGGGACGACAACCTGACCAATGCGACCGTCCTCGACCTCGCGAGTCGCGTCGAAATGGTGGCCGAACCGCGCTCTCAGGAACAGTTCCCCGCCAAGACGTTCGCCGACGTGGAGCTGGTCACGGTGGATGGGCGCCGCCTTCGCTCTGGCCCTGTCCAGGCCATCGGGGACCCGGACGATCCACTGCCGGAGTGTGAACTGGAGGCCAAGTTCATTGAGTTTTGCAGCCCGATTCTCCCGCCAGAGGACGTTCGGTGCCTCCGCGAGTTAGCTCTCAGTTGCGATGACCTCCCCACCCTTGAACCACTCCTGGATGTACTTCGCCGGGTGAGGAACCAATGATGTCCGCCCCTCCTGCCATCTTCCTAGATCACGTCTCAAAAATGTATTCGAGGGGATACGCTGCGGTTTCGGACTTAAGCCTGGCGATTGAACCGGGCGAGGTTCTGGTCCTCGTGGGCACGTCTGGATCCGGCAAAACGACCACGATGAAAATGATCAACCGTCTGGTTGAGCCGACCTCTGGAACCATCCGGATCGGCGGACGAGACATCCGCGAGATCGATCCGATCCAGCTCCGTCGAAGCATCGGCTACGTCATCCAGGAGATCGGACTGTTCCCTCACATGACCGTGGCCAAGAATATCGCGCTGGTCCCATCATTGAAGGGCTGGCCCAAAGCTCGCCAGGCTGAACGGGTGGCCGAGTTGCTCGAACTGGTCGGTCTTCCGTCCGGCGAGTACGCCGACAAGCATCCGCATCAGCTCAGTGGCGGACAGAAGCAGCGTGTGGGCGTCGCGCGCGCCCTGGCTGGGGACCCGGACATCCTGCTCATGGACGAACCCTTCGGGTCGCTGGATCCCATCACGCGCGGGCAGCTTCATGACGAGTTCCTCAAGCTCCAGGGTCGCCTCCGGAAAACCGTTGTCTTTGTAACCCACGACATGCTCGAGGCCATTCGCTTGGCAGATCGAATGGCGGTCATCGACGCCGGTCACCTCCTCCAGGTGGGGACTCCCCGCGAGATCCTCGCGCATCCCGCGGCCCTGAAGGTGGCGGATCTGGTGGGAGCGGATGTCACGTTCAAGCTCCTGGCGGTCTGTAGTGTGGAGCAGGCACTGGAGCCCCTGCGTGACGAACCGCTGGAGCCAAAGATCCCGCCAATTCGGAGCGGCGACACTCTGAAGGATGCCCTTCTGGCCATGGTTGCTTTCGGGCAGCCGACTCTCCCTGTCGTCAACGGCGGAGGCATCCTGCGTGGGCAAATCACCCTGCACGGATTGCAGCAGGTGGTGGCGAATCAGGCGCAAAGCCATCCGGTCGAGGAATCGAAGCCCAGCACGGCGTCCAAAGCGTAGGGTCGTGTCGTGAGCTACCCTCTGGCGAATGCTCTGCTGATCTGGCGTCTCACTCTCGAGCACCTCCAGATCTCCGCCGTCTCCTGCCTCCTGGCGATTCTCACCGCCTGTCCCCTGGGTGTTCTCGTGGGTCGGGTTCGCTGGCTCGCCCCCCCGGTGCTGGCTGCAGCCGGGATCTTCTACACCATCCCGAGCGTGGCCCTCTTCGCCATCCTGATCCCGGTGCTGGGGCTTGGCGTGAAGCCCACGGTTCTCGCCCTGGTCCTCTATTCTCAACTCGCCCTGATCCGGAACACGGCCGTGGGAATCAACGAGGTGGATGCCGCGCTCCTCCAGGCGGCTCAGGGCATGGGGATGACGAACACGCAGCGCTTCTGGCGGGTGGAAGTTCCGTTGGCCATCCCGGTGATCTTCGCCGGGGTCCGGACCGCCACGGTGATGGCCATCGGGCTTGCCAGCATCGCCGCCTACATCGGCGCGGGAGGCCTTGGCGTCCTGATCTTTCAGGGCATCTCGACGGGGAACACGGACCAGATCCTCACCGGGGCGGTGGCCGTCTCGATCCTGGCCCTCCTGGCGGACGCGATCCTGTCGAGCATTCAGCACGTGCTGCGATGGGCCATGGGAGTGCGCGCGTGAGCGTCCTGAGTTACCTGCTCGAACACCCCACTCAGGTTCTCGCCCTCGCGCGGGCGCACCTCTGGATCTCGCTCCTCGCCACGGGCATCGCCACGGCCGTGTCCGTCCCGCTGGGCATCGTGGTTCACCGGGTGCGGGCCGTGCGGGTGCTGGCCTTGGGCATGGTCAATGTCGGGCAGGCGATCCCCAGCCTCGCCTTACTGGGCCTGATGCTCCCCCTCCTCGGGATCGGATTCACACCCGCTCTGGTCGCCATCAGCGCCCGTGCGCTGCTGCCGATTCTGCTGAACACCTATGCAGGCCTGCTGTCCATCCCACAGCACATCATCGAGGCTGCACGCGGCATGGGGATGACGGACGCACAGATCTTGTGGCGCGTGGAGCTGCGTCTGGCATCGCCGGTGATCGTGGCCGGCATTCGAACGGCTCTGGTGGTCAGCATCGGGGTGGCGACCCTTGCCGCCTACATCGGGGCTGGAGGCCTGGGAGATCTGATCTTTCAGGGGATCGCTACGGTGGATACCCCGCTCCTGTTGGCGGGGGCGATTCCCGCGGCCGGATTGGCGTTCGCGGCGGATGGATTGTTCGGGATCCTCGAGCGCCAGTTGGTGCGGCCGTTGGGCTAGCCGTCGGCGCTCTACCACACAGAGGGAGGAAGAGAGATGAGGTTCCTGCGTGTAGTCTGCCCGGCACTCGCCCTGACACTGCTCCTGGTGGCTTCGCCCGTATTGGCCCAGAGACCCTCGGTGACCGTGGGGTCAAAGGCCTTCACGGAGCAACTGCTTGTCGGCCACATGCTCGCGCTGCTTCTCGAAGACGCTGGCCTCAAGGTGAACAGCAAGATTGGCCTCGGCGGCACGGCCCTGGTCCACCAGGCGCTGGTCAGTGGCGAGGTGGACGTGTATGTCGAGTACACCGGCACGGGGCTCATCACGATCCTGAAGGAGCCCGTTCAGGAGGATCCCGGCAAGGTGTACGACACCGTCCAGAGGCTTTACAAGGAACGGTTCAAGGCCACGTGGCTGAAACCTTGGGGGTTCAATAACACGTACGCCCTGGTCATTCGGAAGGAAGATGCCGACCGGCTTCGGGCGGCCAAAATCTCGGACCTGGCGCCCTCCGCCAACACCATGGTGTTCGGCGCCACGCAGGAATTCGTCGTCCGACCCGATGGCCTCCCCGGCCTGGCCAAGCATTATGGGGGCCTCACCTTCAAGGAGAGCAAATCCATGGCCCCGGATCTGATCTATGACGCCCTCAAGAACAAGCAGGTGGACGTGATCTCGGGTTTCGCCACCGAGGGGCGGATCCCCGCCAACAACTTCGTGGTCCTGCAGGATGACAAGCGATATTTCCCGCCCTACTTTGCCGCGCCAGTTGTGCGCGACGAGCTGCTGGCCAAGGCGCCCGAGGTGGCGGAGGTCCTCAACCGTCCGGCGGGCAAAGTGGATGACGGCACGATGGCCCGGTTGAACTACGAGGTGGCCGGCAACAAGCGCAGCCCGGAAGAGGTGGCGCGCGAATTCCTGAAGGCGAAAGGCTGGATCAAGTAGCTCGACCTGCCAGGCCGGAGGAAAGGCGGGCTCGCCCGTCCTTCTCGCTGCCTGGGAAGGAGCGCCGGATCACGTGGCCATCCGGCGCTCCTCCCGGCGGACCTCTCTGGCTTCCGCCCTCAAAGACGGATGTCAAACGCTTGTCGGATCTCCCGATCGATTTTCCTGTCGATACCTTTCGGGGAATGCGTCCGCAGGATCTCCTTCGCTCGCTGCCGTGCCCGCGTGCGGCCGTCCAGTGCGCCGGATTCCTCCCATGCCTCCCTGGTCTGGCGGTCCGCCAGCGTCTGCCGAAAATACTCCTGCCTCATAAACTTGACAGTGTGCAGGGAGGAGAGATAGTTCCCGGAGGGTCCCGCTTCACGAATCGCCTCAAAGGCGAGGGTCTCATCGTCCACCTGAATGCCCTTGAGAAGACGAAGGGCCATTCCGATGATCTCATTATCGATGACAAATTGCTCATAGGCCACAGCCCTCATCGATTCCAACATCCCGGCGGCATGATGGATATAGTTGGACCCTGCCATGGCGCAGAGGCAGATGGAATACGCCTTTTCGTACCCGGCTTGGATGTCAGGGATCTTGGAGTCGGTCAGGGCAGCAGAATTATAATTCGGGACGCCGACCGACTGGGCCATCTGAGAGATGGCTGCATTCATCAATCCAAATTCAATCCCCCCTCCCACGTAGGCCATCGTCCTCAAATCGGCCATGGAAGGAATCGCGCCATAGAGAACCGGAGAACCGGGGTTCGCCAGTTGCGTCAGAACGATCCCGGAGAGTTGTTCCGCATGGACCTGGGCCAATGTCCCCGCTAACGTGACGGGAGAGGTGGAGCCAGCCATCGGAGCCGAGGAGAGAGCCACCGGAATCTTGTTTCTTACGATCTCCAACAGAACCTGGGTCGTCTCGCTGGCACAATGTAACGGGCTGATCATCCAACTGGTGACGAAGGAGATCAAGGGCCTCTTCACCAGGGCCTCTCTCCCTCCTGCAACCATGCTGGCCATTGCGATCACGTCGCGTGCTGTGTGAACGGATTGAGCAGCCCCCATGATGTGTTTCGTCGTATGGGAAAGGGACGCATAGAACTGATTGATGTCCATCACTTCCTTGGGAATGTCCTGGGGGATACAGGGCCTGAGATAAAAATGGACGTTCTCCAATGCATCGACGAGGTGTGCAAGCCGGGCAAGATCCTGAAGCTTTCCTGGCCTTGCCTCTCCAGTTTCCAGATCGAGGACAGTGAGTGCAGCTCCTCCTGTGCCCAGATAGACCCGGTTACCTTCAAGGACCAGATCATTCTGCTCATCCCGGCCGGCCATCAAGAATGTATGGGGAACAAGTGTGAGGGCCTGCTCCACCGCGGAGGAAGGAATACGGACGATATTCCCATCAATCCTCCCCCCACCCTTTCGATAAATCTGGATCGCCTCCTCCAACTCCACCTTGACTCCAACCTCTTCAAGAATTCTCAGGGCAGTTTGATGTACCCTGTTGATCTGCACTTCCCTCAGGGGCTTGAATTGGTCTCCGATTAGCCCTTTCACAGTCATCCCCCTTTGGATCAACGTAAGAATACGAATCCCCTTCAAGCTTTTGTATGAGAGGCCAAAGCGGGTTCTTTCTCTGTTCTTAATTAATGCGGTTTCCTCCTGGCTGCAACCGGGTTGCGTATGATTGCACCGGGTGCGGAAGTGAGAACCCGAAGGCGGATGAATCGAACTCTGCAGGGGGCTCGGTTCCCGCCGCATGTTCTCGACCTCCTCCCATACGGCTGGGCCGTGCTCGCAGTCGATGAAGATCGCATCGAAGCCCATCCGGCCGAGGTATAGCCGGGAGCAACCACGCCGATCGGCTTACCGGCCGCCAGTTTCTCCTTGGCACGGTTGTGTCGCATGCTTCACTCCTTGTGTCAGACCTCTCCACAAAAACACGTCGGCCGCGAGTGTACCACAAAAGACCGCCCCACGCACCGCTCGGGTACGGAGCGGGCACGTTAGCACTCGCCACACTCAAGGGGTGGCGGCTGTCTCCCACCGGTGCCGAATATCATATCTGGAACCGACTCTTACCGCATGCCCCCTCGGCGTCACATCGGCATCCCGGCGCCCTCTGAGCGCCAAAAGTTTGTCAGTCGTTGAATCCTTTCTTGCATTCCCGGACCGCACCAGACAGAACCGCTCCAAATGAAGCCGACCGAGCACGCGAGAAAGGAGGAATTCCGATGACTTCATGGCTAAGACGGGATGAATGGCCTTGGTGGCAGGCCGCAATCCTGCGCGGCCGATCGGCAAGTGATGTCTTGAACGCGTCGTCGGCCGGCGATATCCGCTTGACGAGGATCACGTTTGGTGCGTATACAGTGCCTGGCGTGGCTAGGAGAATCGTACGCCCACGAGCATGTCTTGCGGAGAACATCCCACACAAGGAGACGAAAGGATGGCGGACACCCGGCTGTTTTCAGGAAAGACGGCCTTCGTCACCGGCTCATCCCGGGGTATCGGCCGGGTCATCGCGACCCACTTCGCAACCCTCGGCGCCTCGGTGGCTATCCAGGGCACGACGCCGACCTCGGCCCGCGCTTTCGGCGAGGCCGACTCCCTCGAGGCTGTGGCCCGCGCGATCGAGGCCGAGTCCGGCAGCCGAGCTTTCCCCGTGTCCGGCAATCTCGCCGACCCGGAGACCGTCCGCGATTTGGTGTGGACCATCCGGGCAACACTCGGAAGGATTGATATCCTCGTGAATTGCGCCGGAGGAGACGTCGGCGCAGCCGGAACGTCCGCGCCCCTGGCCGGCAAGCCCAGCCGGAACGATGCCGTCTTCATCTCGGTCGAGGACCTCCGCTCGGTCCTCGACCGCAACCTCATGACCTGCCTCCTCGTCTGCCGCGAGGTGGTCCCCGAGATGATCAACCGCAAGAGCGGTCGCGTGATCAACATCGGCAGCATCGCGGGGCTCGTTGGGCTCGAGCAGGCCGCCATCTACGCCACGGCCAAGGCCGCCGTGCACGAGTACACTCGCTGCCTCGCTCTCCTCCTGCGCTCCCACAACGTGACCGCCAACGCCATCGCGCCCGGGGACATCGTCACGCCCCGCTTCGTGGCGAGCCGACCGATCGAGGACGCCATGATGGCCGAGACGGGGACGCTCGAGCGATATGGCCGGCCCGTCGAGATCGCCCGCGCGGTGGCCTTTCTCGCCTCGGACGATGCGGGCTACATCACCGGCCAAGTTATCCGGGTGGACGGCGGCAAGCAATGCTTCGCGGGCTGATTTCGTCAGGTGGGTATCGCGACGTCGATCGACCATCCTCCTTCCGCTTCCCCGGAAAGAGGATGGTCGTCAGGGGTCGGAGGCCTCGCACGCAATCCGAGGCTTACGCCGCTTGAAGCAGTCGCCTGACCGCATCCGCCACGGCGGCTGCCGTCAGGCCGAAGTGCTGCAGGAGAATCTCGTAATTCTCCGCCGACTGGCCGAAGCTGTCCTGGACGCCCACGAACTCGACTGGCGCGTGCCGTACCCCCCGGAGAGCCTCGACCACCGACGATCCCATTCCGCCGACCAGGTTGTGCTCCTCGGCGGTGACGATGGCCCGCACGCCGTCCGCGAACGCCACCACGGCCTCACGGTCGATCGGCTTGATGGTACTCACGTTGAGGACCCGGACCGAGATACCGCCCTTGGCCAACACCTCGGCCGCTTCGAGTGCCTTCGACACCATCACGCCGCTGGCAAACACCGCGGCATCGGAGCCGTCGCGGAGCCTCCAGACCTTCCCGATGCGGTACGGTTCATTCTCCGGGCACACGAACGGCAGGTCGTTCCGGTTGATGCGGAGATACACGGGCCCCTTCCATTCGAGCACGCATTGCATCATCTTCGCCACCTCGATGGAATCCGCGGGGCAGAGAACCGTCATCCCCGGCAGGGCCCGCATGATGGCCACGTCCTCGAGCGCCTGATGCGTCTTCCCGTCCCCGAAATCCGATAGGCCGCAGCTGGAACCGCAGATCCGCACCGAAAGCCCCGGGATGCAGATAGAGTTCCTGAGCTGGTCGTACGTTCGCCCCGAGACAAACACGGCGAAGGAGTGCATGAACGGAATCTTCCCCGCCAGGGCCAACCCCGCGGCAGTCGACGCCATATTCTGTTCGGCGATCCCCATTTCGAAGTAGCGATCGGGGAACTCGCCCTGGAACAGGATCGAGCGGGTGGATTTGCCCAGGTCTGCCTCCAGGGCGACCACATGCCGGTCCTGCTTCCCCAAGGCGACCAGCGCCTGTCCGTAGGCCTCCCGCAGGTTCTTGACCGGTGCCATGTCTCTCCTCCTATGCTCTCGCAAGCTCGGCCCGGCGCGCGTCGAGCTCGGCCATGGCCTGCCGGTACTGTTCCTCGGTCATGATGCCATTATGGAAGGCGGCATTGTGCTCGGCAAAGGAGATGCCTTTGCCCTTGACCGTGTCGGCTACGATGACCGCGGGCCGACCCTTCACCCGCTCGGCGGCGTCGAGCGCCTCGAGGACTTGCGCCACGTCATGACCGTTCACGGTTATCACGTGCCAGCCGCAGGCCTCCCACTTGCGCTCGATGTCCGGAATGTCGAAGACGTCCTTCGTGGGGCCGGTCGCCTGCACCCGATTCCGATCCACGATACCTGTGAGGTTATCCACATGGAACCGGCGGGCGGCCATGGCGGCCTCCCAGATCTGCCCCTCGGAAAGCTCGCCGTCACCCATAATGACGTAGACCCGACTCGGCCGGCCATCCAGCCGAAGGGCCAAGGCCATGCCGACCCCGATGGACAACCCCTGTCCGAGGGAACCGGTGACGGCTTCCATGCCCGGCGTCTTGACCATGTCCGGGTGCCCCTGCAGTAACCCGCCCAGGGTCTTCACCTGCTTCAGCTCGGCGCGTGGGATGACCCCATGCTCGATGAGGGCCGCGTACTGGATGAGGACCGCGTGGCCTTTGCTGAGCAGAAAGCGGTCGCGGTCTGGGTCCGTGACGTGCTTCGGGTCGAATCGCATCTTGTGGAAGTAGAGGGCAGCCACGATCTCCGCCAGCGAGAGCGAGCCACCCAGGTGCCCCGCCTTCCCCACGCCGATCATCTCCACGACGTCGGCGCGGAGTTGCAGCGCGATCCTGCAAAGCCGCTTCACTGTGTCACTGGTTGCCATACGCACTCTCCCATGCTCTGAGTTCATCCCGCCGCCCACCCCCATCTTCTCCCCGTCGATCGGAGCCCGAAGGCAGGTGCGCGTCCGGCTCCGCTCGGTCCGCCACTACCGAACGGCGCGCCCCACTTCTCCCCTGCTCGCTTCCTCCACCGCCTTCGTCGCGCGCCTCTCTACTTCTTCCTCGGCATCGCGCTCATCGCGCCGATACTGAAGCCACCATCCACGAAGAGGAGCTGCCCCGTAACGTACTCGGCGGCATCTGAGCTGAGGAACACCACCGCGCCGTCCATGTCGTTGGGCAGGCCCGTGCGGCCCGCGGGGATCTTCGCGACAGCGTTGGTCACCCACTCCGGATCCTCGTAGAGGATCGCGGTTTGCGGCGTCTTGAACCAGCCCGGTGCCAGCACGTTCACCGTGATGCCGAACGGAGCCCATTCCGCCGCCAGGGCCTTCGTCATCTGCGTCATGCCGCCCCGCGCCGCGCAGTACGGCGAGATGCCGGGCATCCCGAAGAGCGAGGTGCCCGAGCCGATGTTCACGATGCGGCCCTGCTTCTGCAGGATCATCGCCGATCGCGCCACGGCCGTGGAAACGAAAAAGGCGCCCCGCAGGATCGTCCCCACCACGGTGTCCCAGTCCTCGGGCGTCATGTCCACCGCCGGCTTCCGGATATTGCAGCCCGCGTTGTTCACCAGGATGTCGATCCGCCCGAACCGGCGCAGGACCTGGTCCACCATCGGCTGGATCGTCTCGAGCTTGCGCGTGTCGAGCAGACACGGAAGGGCCTTCCGCCCCATGGCCTCGATCTCAGCCTTCGTCTGAGCCAACGACTCCAGGGTGCGGCTGGTGATGACGACGTCCGCGCCGGCTCGGGCCAGGGCCCGCGAAAAGTACTGACCCAGTCCCCGGCTGGCCCCCGTGACGATGGCTACCTTGCCACTCAGATCAAAACTCCCAGCCATGCTCGCCTCCTTCAAAGGACCGACAGGGATGGGCGACACGGACAGCGTCCGGATATTGCGATCCCTGCCGCTGTCATCATTAGGAGCTGGAGAAAGCCGGCGAGAGTATAGGGCGCGGAATCTTCATGGGTCAACGCGAGGTTGAAAGATGTCAGACCTCCCTGACCAGTGGGACCCGTCCGACAGCGACAGGGATAGGGACAGCGAGGCCGGAGAGATCAGAGGGTCGCGGTTCGCCATCGCCACTCGAGAGAGCTTGGCTATCGCGGTCCCGAGGGTCGCCAAACGTACTCACCGACCTTCAGACGGAGGCTGCGCGGGGGGAGGCACGCCGGGTCGCTCCGGGTCACGACGATCTGGCACCACTCCCCATCCAGCAGGGCCTGCAGGTACGTGTGGGTGCCGCTCCGTTCGCCTCGCCAACGGGTCACACGCCCCACGTTCTCGCGCGTGATGATCACGACGTTCATGCCTCGCTCCTGCCTGTCCGTGCAGCAGAAAGTAGGCGCCCGGCGATCCGCCTGAAATCCCATCCCTCCTGAAGCATCTCCTTGCAGATTTCCGCCGGTTGCGGTAAAAGGATGGCCGATCGAGCGGCCACCCCCTCCGGCGCAATCCAGGACCGCTCGGGGGACCCTCGCCGCTTCCGGTGACGAGGTGCCGGCTTCCCAAGATAGAGGAGCGCAATGGCCGAGCTACAGAGAGCAGTCGGGGTCAACCCAGAACTCGTCGAAGCATTGGTAAAGAAACACTTCGGGCCGGCGTACACGTCGAAGGTCGCTTGGAATTTCATCAAGGGAAGATACGTTGCGTCCACGCTGCCCCGGCGCATCGCCGCCCCACAAAAGGTGTTCGGCTTCCAGATAGGATGGAAGGTGATCGGCGAGTTCTCCAACAATCTCGGCTTCCGTCTGGATCTGTGGGATCCTGCCTTCCTCCGTCAAGCCGAGGGCTTGGCCGAAGAATACAACAAGAAGGCTGACGGGACGAAGCTGGAATTCCACCCCTTCTTCGCGGACTGACCCTCCAGCCGGTCCGTCCGGCTGTGGCCCCCTCTTCCCTGCCCGGGAATACCTCTTATTTCCCGATCCACGCGTCGCGGTCTTGCCCGCATTTGTTCATCCGCCAGTGAAATTCGCTCCCAATCGGTAGCTATCCTGCGGAAAACAGAGGGCTTCACGGACTGAAGATCCCGCGAGCCAGCTCAATATCATTCCGGCTGCAACATGACAAAAGTCACAGACGGATGTCTCGTTTTCCCGTATCGTCGCGTTGGTCAGGACAAAGAGACCCGAGGCGGGAACGAGAGACATGAAGGCCGCGTGGATTCTCCCTAGGTTCGTTCTGACAAGGAGGGATGAGACATGACGCACGAGCACCACCCCCATCACCACCACCATGCCGGGCCGCCGACCCAGGTTTTGAAGGACGAGCACGCGCTGATTCTCGAGGCCCTGGACGCCATCGAGCGCAAGGTCACCGCCCTGGAGGCCGGGGCGGCCCCGGACCGCGCCTACTTCGAGAAGGCGGTACAGTTCCTCCGCACCTTCGCCGATCAGTGCCACCACGGCAAAGAGGAGAACCTGCTGTTCAAGACCATGGTGGATCGGGGCTTCCCGCGGCAGGGTGGGCCCATTGCGGTCATGCTGCACGAGCACGAGACCGGGCGCTCCTTCATC
>Ga0181527_1001393_pt1 | contig 24995 bp, 14 predicted proteins | sample PEATcosm2014_Bin_30_FD_119762 | JGI IMG/M metagenome (GOLD analysis project Ga0181527, IMG submission 119762) | Peatland microbial communities from MTU Mesocosm Facility, Houghton, MI, USA - PEATcosm2014_Bin06_60_metaG | ecosystem: Environmental > Terrestrial > Soil > Wetlands > Peat | place...
ACTCTTCTCCTGATCCGAAAGACTGAAAAGCTGAATTGCCTTATCGTTTTCGCCGTGCAGCAGCGCGACCTCCCCTTGCAAATAGTGCTCGTATGCAACTTGTTCCGGGTTCTTCACGTCGACAAGTGGCTCAATAGTCTTTTCAATTTGCTCCGCTTGCCGGGCCAGCCCGGCACGCGCATACTCCGAACCGATCCATGCGCCAAGAATCACCTTCGGCGAAAGCGTCTTGAAATTCGCCATCGCGGAATCGAGCTCGCGTTGCATCATGCGGGCGTTGCCTTCGCCTTCTGCCAGAATTGCCAACTGCAAATGGTCGCGCGCCACACTTATGGGTTCGGTTTTCAGGCCCTGGTCGTAGGCCAGAGCCTCTTCAAGCATGGGGCGGGCGCTCGCATACTTTCCGCGATAGAGGTCAAGAAAAGCCAACGATCCCAGCCCGCTCTCTCGCGTCGTCTTATTTCCGAGCAGCGATGTGAAGAGCGCTTCAGCCTTTGGCATCTCCCCGTTCTGGACCAGCGCCATGCCATACTCGCGGCTCACATCGCCCGCGGTCAGAAAGCCGGCATCGACCTGAAACGCTCTCGTGTAGGCGCCGATTGCTTCCTGAAAGCGGCCAAGGGTCTTGTACGCCGTAGCCAGTTCCACTTCCGTCCTAGCGTCATTGGGAACCACGCGCAACATTTCTTTGTATTGGACGACCGCCTCATCGGCATGCCCGTGAGTGCGCAACAGGCGCGCATAGCTTCCGAGCATGACCCAATCGTCCGGGTAACGATTCAGATATTCCCGATAGAGCCCGTCCGCTTCGTCGTAATGCCCCTCGCTGTCAACATAGTTGACTTCGATATTCATCCGTTCGCGTTCGGTGGTTCTGGACCCGAGCGCCAAGGCCTTCTTGTATTCCTCTTCCCCTCTTTGCGAATCGTAGTAGATAAAGCTGTAGTACGCGTTTCCCAAGGCCTCATGGGCCATGGCGAAGTTGGGGTCCGCCTGAACCGCCGCGCGAAAAAGCGTAACAGCGTCCTTGTATTTCCCCTGGTGCCACAACGCGACGCCATCTGCATACTCCCGCAACGCATCCAGCGACGCAGTCGTGACTTGCGGCAACGGCTTCGAGTTCTCGTGGATCTGGTAGAGCGTCTCGCCCAGATCGCGGCGGATGTCGCCCGCAATCACATCGAGAGCGTCAAGGATGTGGCCCTCGCCGTAGGAACGCTCGGAGTAAGAGCGCACCGTGTCACCCGATTGCGGATCAATCAATTCGGCGGACAGGGCATATTCTTCCCCCGTGCGCGTGATGCTGGAAACAACGAGGCCGCGAATATTCTCCCGTTGACAGATTTCGCGTCCCAGGGCCGGCGTAATTCTTTCGCTCGGAGCCTTACCCATGAGCGCCAGCACCGAGGCAAGCCTGGCTCGTGGGAAGACATTCGCGTGGCGCGACTGCTCCATGCTGACGGTGAACGCAGTCTCCAACGCCTGATCGAACCTTGGGTCACCGGTCTGATTTTCAAAGTCAGCAATCAATACGGAATCGCGGGAGTTGAAGGAATAGACAGGACGGCTGTAAGTGAGCCACGCCACCACTCCGCTGACAGTAATCAGCATGGCCGCGATCAAAAGAGCGACACGCCCGATCCATCGGCGCATACCGGGCGCGCGGGCACTGGTCACCGGCGCGGCGCTTTCAACCGCCCCGTTCATTGCTCCATGCGTCGCCGCCAGCAACGAAGCCGCACTCTGCCCCGGCCCGGCGTGTGAGGAACCCGCGCCGTTGACGAATTCTACGGGCGCCAGGAAGCGGTAGCCGCGCTTGGGAAATGTCTCGATATAGCGCGGCGATTCGGATTCGTCGCTGAGCGCGGAGCGCAGCTTGCGCACTGCGGTATTCAGCCCGGTTTCAAAGTCGACGAAAGTCTCGCCCTTCCATAAATGTTGATGCAACTCGGCCCGAGTGACCAAATCCCCCTGGCGCTCCACGAGAGCCGTGAGCACGCGCAAGGGCTTCTCCTGGATCGGGATGCGGACGCCGTTCTTGCGCAGTTCTCCTAACGTGGGATCTACCTCAAACGGTCCGAACTTAAGAATCGAACGGGCAGGCATGGGACCCATTCTTTGCTGCGGAGATTGATATAAACGGGAAAAACTAAATGATTTACCCACAGCCTACACCGGGAACGGCCCCGGAGCAAACGGGGCCGGTACAGACGAAGTACAGACACATTTCAGGCCGGGCCTATTGCCTGTACCGCATTCAGGGTGCACACTTTGCGCAAGTTGCCGCCAATACCCCGGAATTGGCCCGAGCCACGGCCATTGCCACAGCCTGCGGCACGCACAGGGAGGTCGCATGAAGTTCAGTGTCCTCAAAAGTTTCGCCCGTCACGGAGTCCGTCTGCCAGTCCTGCATGTTTTCCTTGCCGGCACGCTCGTTTTCCTGCCCGGCATGGCCGGCGTGTCTCATGCGCAGGCGGCTGGTGCCGCAGCTCAACCCGCCGCAAAGGCCGCTGCGCCCGCCGAGATCCCTGCGGGCGCTCAATCCGTCGTCTCCGCGACCTTAGGCAAAGCCGATGAAGCTTATCGCGCGAAGAGATCCGGACAAGGATACGCGACTGAGAACCCGGCAAATCACTTGGCCGCCCAATACGCTGCCGATGGTGTGAAAATTCGATTTCAGAATGCGAATTTGGATCTGGAGTTCCAAGGCTGGGGCTACGGCAAAACTGGTGTCAAGGAAGCCACGGCCGCCGTTGCAGCCTTTGCGGACGCCAACCGGGTTGAATACCGGCGTGGAGCTTTAACGGAGTGGTACGTCAATGGTCCGCTGGGGATTGAGCAGGGCTTCACGATTTCGCAGGCGCCGGGCACAGTTGCGTCCCCGGATTCGCAGCACGACGCGTTGGACATTGCGCTGCGGCTTGGCGGAACTTTGAGCGCGTCTGTGGAACCTGGACGACATGCGCTCACGCTGCGGGATCAGAGCGGTGTGGAGACTCTGCGTTATGGTCCTTTGCTGGCCTACGACGCTTCCGGCCGCGAGTTGGAGTCGTGGATGGAGGTGCAGGGCGGAACCCTCCGGCTGCGGGTGAACACCGCCGGTGCGCGCTATCCCATCCTCGTAGACCCATTTGTACAAGCCGTCGAACTGACCAGCCCCGCGGGAGCGACGGGGGACTTCAGCCGCTCGGTGGCCGTCAGCGGGAACACCGTCGTAGTCGGCGCTCCTCAAGCCACAGTTGGGAAAAACACTACTCAGGGAGCGGCCTTTGTGTTCGTCGAACCAGCGGGCGGCTGGGTAACGCCAACGACGACGCCGTCCTTTAACGCTAAGCTACCCGCCTCTGACGGAGCAGCGGGTGACGAGTTTGGCTTCACGGTGGGCATCAGCGGGAGCACAGTCGTAGTCGGCGCCCAGAATGACACAGTTGAGCTCGGCGAGTACCAGGGCGCGGCCTATGTCTTTACGCAGTCGAGCGGGTCACCCATTCAGATTTCTCCCACGACGCTTCTTTATGGCTTTGAGGGAGAGAGCTATTTTGAAAACCTCACTGCGACCGGCGGGAGCGGTACCGGATACACGTGGAGCGTGATCTCCGGAACAGGGCTCTCTGCCGTAGGCTTGAGTTTGACATCCGCAGGCGTGATCTCCGACTATCCCAACGCCACTGAAACCGCAGGTTCCTTCACTGTGCAGGTCACCGATTCGCAGGGCAACATAGGAACGCAAGACTATACGCTCACCATCTATCCGGATATCCTGACCACGCCCACCACTTTGCCCACCGGCATAGTCGGAACACCCTATTCGCAAATGCTCAGCTCAAGCGGCGGCGCTGGTGCCCCGTTCTCGTATTCCGTAGCCTCGGGAACGGCGCTCTCCGCCGTGGGTCTCACACTGTCGCCGGCGGGTCTTATTTCAGGCACACCCAGCGCCACCGAGACCGCGGCGCCCTTAGTCATTCAGGTCGCCGATATGCTGGGCAACTTCACGCATGTGAACTATACGCTCACCATCAATGCGGTAGCTGCGCCGCTGACGATATCTCCAACCACTCTGCCTGCTGGGACGACGGGAACGCCTTACTCGCAAACGCTTACAGCCACCGGCGGGAGCGGGACCGGGTACTCATGGGCGATCACCTCGGGAGCAACGAGCCTTGCAAATTTTGACGTGATCCTGTCGCCGACGCCACCCACGGCTGTGATCGTCGGGATACCTTCTGCCGCCGGTATGGTAAGTTTCACCGTCCAGGTCACCGACTCCCTGGGCGACACCGCAACGCAAAACTACACGCTCACCATCAATAACCCTGCGCCGATTGCCAGCTTAAGCCCCACTTCTCTCGCGTTCGCGGCGCAGGTGTCGGGCACGACTTCCGCGGCACAGACTGTCACGCTGACTAACACCGGAAATGCCCCGCTCAGCATCACCGGAACGGGCATTAGTATCTCGGGAGCCAATGCCACGGACTTTGCGCAAACCAATCAGTGCGGCACGGGCGTGGCAGCATACGGGGGCAGTTGCGCGATCAACGTCACCTTCACTCCCAGTCTCTCCGAGGCCGGGTCGGAGACGGCAACATTGAATGTGGCGGACAACGCCGGCGGCACACCGCAGCAGGTGCAACTCTCGGGAATCGCGCTTCCGCCGCCCAGCGTGAGCTGCAACATCTCACCAGTCACCCCGACAGGCGACATGGCAACAGAGCAAATTACATGCACTGCGACGGGCCTCACCGGCAGCGAAACCCTCGGCCCCATCGCGCTTGATTGCAACCTCCCGGCAAGCCTGTCGCCGTACATTACATGCAGCTTTAGTCCAAGCAGCCTGAACTTCACGTCTGCGATTGTCCCCTCCTGCAGCACAGCCCCTTACACGGCCTGTACCACCTTGACAATCCAACCGTCCCAGAGCGGCTCTCTGGAGCGGAAGTCCGGGCCCTGGGCTGTGTCGTCTGGAGGAGTGGCCTTCGGCGCTGTGTTTTGGCTGCCGGCCTGGGTATTTGTCACGCGCCGGAAGAAGGGGAAGTCGAAGCGAGGAGTTTTGTTGCTGCTGATTCTGTTCTGCGGCCTGCCGATGATTACATCGTGCGGCGGGAAATCCAAAGGGCCGGCTACGCCACCTGCCGGAGCGTATCAGGGCTCGATGGTGCTGACGGGACCTGGCCTCAATGAGACCATTACGTTCACCATCCAGGTGCCATAGGCGCGTGCACCAACCCGTTTGGCGTGGCCCACGGATTCAATACCTACTTTTAGGTCTCCTCGGGCGCCACCAGCTCTGCAACAGATTTCGCTTGATCGCAGGCGGAGTCCGGCATCGCACAGTGCGGAGAACTGTAATCCGCCAATTTCGTGTGTGATTCGTGGCACAGACTGCGCTGGCCGACCACGCCAAGTATGACCTGGCTAGGAATTCGCCGGGATGTCGAAGCAGTGTTGCTGATGCGCTCAGTCATGGGCTAAAGTCATTTCAGGGTTGGAACCAATGCCAGGGAGCAAGGGTGGCGTTCGTGTCACGCGGCGGCAATTTGTGGCTGCCGGAGCTATGGGCGGCACGGCTCTCGCTGTTGGCTGCACCGCACACAGCCACGGAAGTCGGGATTTCCTCAGCGATACTCAGGCCCTGACGCTGGCCGCGCTGTGCGATCGGATTATCCCCGCGGATGACTTTCCCAGCGCCTCGCAAGCCGGAGTCGTCACCTACATCGACCACCAGCTCGCCCGGACCTACAGGCGCTACCGAGATGCCTACCGGGATGGATTGGAGCAGGCCAACGCGATAAGCAGAAAACGCTTTGGCCGGGATCTGGCGGCGCTGCCTGCACAGCAGCAGATCGAGATTGTCGGCGCCATCGAGCAGCAGAATCGCAAGTTCTTCGACCTCGTGCGCGGTCATACCCTTGAGGGCTACTATGGCTCGCCGCGGCACGGCGGCAATCGCGATGCTGTGAGTTGGCGGATGCTCGGCCTGGCTCAGCCGCCCGTTCTTGGACGCGCACAGTACGACCTGAGAAAGGGCCCGGCCTCGTGAAACGCGTGAATGCGGTTGTTGTGGGCGCCGGCGCGGCCGGAGGCATTGTGGCCAAAGAGCTGGCGGCTGCGGGCCTGAGCGTTGTTCTCCTTGAGCGGGGCAAGTGGTACACGTCGAACGATTGCCGCAAGGACGACCTGCGAAATCAGCGCACCACGGTGCTGGGGAACGCTTTCGGGCCTGAGGATGAAGGCAATCCGCGCGTTCTGGTTGATGCCGAAGGCGTGCCGCACATCATGCTGCCCAGCGAAGGCGGCTACCAGAACAATGCCGCCTGTGTTGGTGGCGGCACGCTGAGCTATGGAGCCATGGCCTGGCGCTATCTGCCTCAGGACTTTCGCATGCGCTCAATCTACGGAGCGCCTGCAGGAAGTTCGCTCGAAGACTGGCCCATCTCTTACGATGATCTGGAACCCTACTACGAGAAGGCCGAATACGAGATCGGCATCTCCGGAGATGATTCGGGCACTCCCTTTCATGGTCCGCGCCGGCGTCCTCTCCCGATGCCGCCGCTCCCGCCCAATCGCGAGTTTCAAATCCTCGAGTCGGCAGCCAAACGCCTTGGCCTGCATCCCTTTCCCATTCCCATGGCTCGCAACAGCGTGCCCTACAACGGCCGCGCCCCGTGCATGCGCTGTCGCTGGTGTGTTGGATTTGCCTGCGAAGTGGATGCCAAGAATGGTTCGCAAAACACCGTGATCCCGGTAGCGCTGGCAACGGGAAACTGTGAGCTGCGCACCGAATGCATGGCCAGGGAAATCCTCACCGACGACCGGGGACGCGCGCGCGGCGTAGCCTACTATGACGCCGCCGGGCGTTTGCAGGAGCAGCCTTCCGATATCGTCGTGGTCTCCGCTTGCGCCATCGAGTCAGCCCGCTTGCTTCTGAACTCAAGAAGCCGGCTCTTTCCTGATGGATTGGGAAATCGCCATGATCAGGTAGGCCGCAATTTGCAAGGCCACCACTACACCGGCGCGATCGGATTCTTCGACTTCGATACCTACGACGATGTGGGGCCTGGCGCCAGCATCGCCGTCTCCGACTACAACCACGGCACTCCGGGCCTGTGTGGCGGGGGCATGCTGGCCAATGAATTCATCCGTCTGCCCATTCAAATGGTCGACCGGATGCCCGGCGGCACACCCCGTTGGGGGCTCGCGCACAAGCAGGCCATGCGCCGCTTCTTCAAGCGCAACATCGTCGTCATGGGGCCGACGCAGCCGATTCCCACCGCCGACGCCAGGGTGACTCTCGATCCAGCGGTTCGAGACAAGTGGGGAATGCCCGTAGCGCGCATCTCCGGCAACGTCCATCCCCAAACCTACGAGATCGGCCTTGTACAGGCTAAGCGCGCCGAAGCCTGGCTCAAGGAGGCTGGGGCGGCGAGCACGCTCATCAACGCGGGCGTCTCCACGACCGTGTATGCCTGCCAGCACCAGGCTGGCACTTGCCGCATGGGCAGCGATCCGCAAGGATCGGTGGTGAACCGCAACTGCCAGCTTCACGACGTGGACAATGTCTTCGTGATTGATTCCAGCGTGCATGTCACCAACGGCGGCTTCAATCCGGCACTCACCATCATGACCATCGCCTACTTTGCCTCTGATGCATTGGTCCGCAACTGGAAGGGTACGGGATTCCGTTCATGAAGCCCTTCCTCAAGTTTGCGGCAATCGCCGTTGGGTCAGTGGCGTTGCTCGCGGTCGGCGTCACGTTTGGCGCGTCATATTACTACACATCGCAATACGGCCAGGGCTGCGCAAGCTGTCACGAAATGGCCGCCTACGTCAGCGTGGTTCATGCGGCGCCCCACCGGACAGAAGGTTGCATGGATTGTCATGAGGCGGGCCTGGCCACCAAGCTGCGTCACATGCGAATTCATATCTTCGGCGCCATTCCGGAGAACATCCGGATGCGGGACGTGGATGTCCAGGAGATGACTTCGAGCTGCCGGGCCTGTCACCAGCAGGAATATGCAAGCTGGCACGCGGGTCCGCATAGCGCTACGTACAGCCAGATCTTTGCCGATCCCGTACAAAACTCTAAACAGATGTTGATGGACGATTGCCTCCGCTGCCATGGCATGTATTTCAGCGGTTCCATCCGCGACCTGGTCCAGCCGCTAAACACGAAAGGGCCCTGGCGAGTGATTCGCTCGGACCTGGTCGATCAGCCGGCGATGCCCTGTATGACCTGCCACCAGATCCACCGCGAAGGCGCGCAGGAAACCAAGCCTGCCTCGCGCATCTCCGTGACGGGCGCGGCTGTGCCCGCATCGCTCGCCTTTTACGACCGCCGGGAAACTCTTCACTTCGCCGCAACGGCGCTTTCCGTTCCGCAACTGTACGACGGTGCCCGCATAGTGACCGTCAGTCAGGACACGCGGCAGGCGCTCTGCTACCAGTGTCACGCGCCGCGAATGCCTGAAGCGGGTTCCATTGCGGCGGCGAACGTCTGGGGTCCCCAGGTGGGTTCAGGCGACGATCGCACGCCGATGGGCGTGCACGAAGGTCTGAGCTGCATCTCCTGCCACGACGGTCATAACCAGAACACACGGGCCTCGTGCAAGACCTGTCATCCGCAAATGTCCCACTGCGGAATCGATGTGGAGAAGATGGACACGACCTACGCAAGCGCTGCCAGCGCACATAATATCCATTGGGTGAAGTGCACTGATTGCCATCAGCACGGTATCCCGAAGGCGAAAGCCCACGCGGAGGTCAAACCGAAGCTGCTAACCACTCCCGGTTTGAACGGTTGACAGACTTCGAACCCCGGAAACGCGGAGGCGGAGGCTGCTGGAGAGGCTGCGGATTCCGTCGACGGCCATCTCGCAGATGAGCGGGCTGGCCCCGGATCGGCGGTGGATTGGACGCGGGCGATACGCATCCGCGTGGTGACCCCGACAGGAGGCGAGGACCGTCCGGCCCGCTCTTAAGCGTGCGCCAAAAGATCCCTTCTCAGTATCGTTGTCATTCACAATCATGGTTTTCCAGGATATGCAGCCGGAGCTCCGGTTCCGACTCTTGTTCAAGTGCTAAATGGAGAGGCGAGTCGCCGACAAAGTTCTTCCTGAAAGTGGTGGATGCCGAGGCCCAGTTCTTCAACGATGACCAAGGAAAGGTGAGCCATGTCATCCTGCATCAGGGAGGTCAGGATCACAAGGGTGTTCGCAGGTAACGCCGGCATGCGGCGCGCCCGCCTCGAGGGCACGCACATCGGACGCAATCCTTTAGTCTTGGACCATGAAGCCATCTGGCGTGAACGCTGTCAGGGACAAAGCCTGCGGAAGATCGCTAAAGGCCATCGCATCTCGGCGGCTACCGTACAACGTGTGCTGCGGAAGCATCCGACCCCGGTCCTGGTCCAGGATCTACAAAAATCGGCCTGAACCGCCCCTTCCTACCCTGTAACAAAAAGGTTTAGAACACCCACTCACTAACTTCAACAAAACAATCGGCCGGATCTCACCGATCCGGCCGTGTCAAAAGGTGTAGCTTCAGAAACAGAACAGCCAAGACAAACCATCAGCTGATAGTTGATCAGAAGATCATTCAATCCTAGGGCGTTTTGAGGACTGATCTTACCGGCCGGACTAAAACGGTCGATTTGGGTGTGGGGAAGCGGAATCTCCAAGCGACGCCGTACTGTCGGCTTTACACTTTGGCGGGCTATTGCTTAACCAGTTATTGACGGGTTGGTGACCATCCGACCGGAACTCAAAGAACGCACATCATTTGGGCTCAATGTGCGCATTGGGCTTTTATCGCCAATTGACTTCGGAATTCCAAGATTCAGACTGCAGTGAGATGCAACCCTCATTGCGATGACATCGAGTGCGCGATCTCGTGATTTGCTGGAAACCACTAGTCAGAGAGCGAATGGAAGTTCTCAAGCGCCTCATGAAGCTGGTTGCTCATCATCCCGTTGTGGCGAGTTTTATCTTGCAGAAGACGAAGGGCGCTAAAAAACATGGCGGCAGCATCGGCCGCCGCATAGCAAAGTTCATCAAGCGTGCAGCCGAGGAAGGTTGCATTGGCGGCCACCGGCCGGAACCCACCCTTGAGAGCCGACAGGACCATAGTCACTTTGCCGATCGACACTGCTGAATCATGATCATTCTTTTGTTCCCACCGACTGGCTTGAATGGCCTTTTGCACAGTCGTTTGACGCGTCCCAATTGACGTAGATGGGATTGCCGATGAGCCATAACTTGCCATCGGGGCCGGCAACTTCGCCTCGAAACCAATGACGGAGTCCATCGCTTACCCAGGACAGGGCAAACGTCTGATCCGCGGAGGACGCGGCGGCGCTCGTTGAGGGAGTCACGTCACGGCCGTCCTCAATCCAGCGGATCTTTCCGCCCGCTGCGGCGGTCACTTGAGCTTCCAACCGGACAGCTTGACTCTGCGCCGCGCTGAGCAGGTCCCCGGCGTGAAAGGTCTGGTCGCCGACCTGCGCCTTCACTTCGAGGAGCCGGTCGCGGGTTCCCGCGACGTCGATAAAGACGTGGCCAGCACGAATGGCGTTGAGGATCGCCGGCGTAGAAAGCTCTGTTGCGTAGACGACGGTCGTCGGGCTTCCAATGGAGCCAACTTGATCGAGCGGTTGCATCGGACGGTGATTGTCGCTGCCACCGATGCCCGTCAGGCGGCAGCCACGGTTGAGTTCGCTATTCCAGAAGAAAAGGTCGGAGATGCCGTACTGTTCTTCGCCTCCATTCACGGCCTCGACGCCAGTGAGCAAACGCATATCGACCGGTGCGGACGGCGTCCATCCGCAGCCCATGCAGATTTCACCAGTTGGCGATGCGGGGTGGTTGATCGACGTAATCGCACCCACACTGGCGGCGCTGCGCAGCAGCGTATTCACGTCGAAAACGTTGCGGCCGTCGAGGCGAAAATCGATGGTATCAGTGCTGCCGAGAAAGTTGATGTGGCCCTGGAAGGTAGTGATCTCGCGGCCCGGAATCAGGAGCACCTTGTCGAAATAGGGCTGCAGCTCGCGCATGGCATCGTATTGCGAACTGGCGTTGTGATCGGTGATGGCGATGAAGTCGAGATTTCGGCGCGCGGCGGCCTCGACGGTGAAATAAACCGGGCAGGGAACCATCTTCCCGGTTTGGCTGGGGCACTGGCCATCGCTGTGCGCGGTGTGCATGTGCAGATCGCCGCGGAACCAAGCCGGGCCCACGCGCAGTGGCTCAAGAAGCACAGCTGGTTCCTGAGTGACTGCGCCCGTGCGCGAAAAGTACACGTGAATGGTGTAGTGCGACTCGACGCTGGTACGAATGTTTGGTACGCCAATCAGAACATTCCATTGGCCGGGTGGAATCGCTCCCGGCAGGCACGAGGGAGTGGCGTCCATCAGGCCGACAGTGAGTGTGGATTTATTGCCGCCGCTCCAGCAGCGAAGCTCCGTGGGATCAAGCAGGCCGAGATCGAGCGCCGTGTGTTGGTCTTTGCCGGTGTAGTCGAAAGTGATCGTCACGCGTTCGGTGCCGGCGGGGACGGAAAAGGGCGCCTTCACGTAGCTATGATTTTGCGAGGCGCGCACCGTGCCTTCAAGAGTGAGCTCGGTAAAAGGACGAGGCGTGACGTGGTCAGACGATTGCGCGTTTACGACGAGAGGCTGCCAGAGTAGGGGACAGAGGAGAATAGCGGATCCAATTGACGCCATTGGCGTGCAAACGAGTTTTCTCATCATCACCGCCGCTTTCGAGCGTGGTTGGTGCGTTGTTCCAGACATGGAAATCATCGCGCCATGATAGCGCGCTGCGATGGTCCGTTACGAATCCTGACCAAGGAAAAAACCCGCACCCGGAGCGAGAGTCTGCGCCGGATGCGGGTAGGTCTGAGCCGAGCAAGACAAAAACAGCTCGGCACCCTAGAAGACCATCTTGAGCGCGAGCTGGAGCGTGCGCGCGCCATTGTTCTGGTTGCTGTTCTTCGTGGCCGTGATGTTGCTGAAGTTCGTTGTTGTGAAGTTCAACTGCCCCGGCTGAGCGAAGGGCGGCGTGTTGGTCGTGTTAAACGCTTCCGCGCGGAACTGCAGGTAAACGGTTTCCGTGAAGTTGAAGTTCTTCAGGATCGACGAATCCAGATTGGCGAAATGCGGTCCGCGTAGCTGCTGGAGGGGGCCGCCAAGCGGGGCAATGCTAGCCTGCCCGATGGCGGTGGCTAGCGGTGGCTGTGCAAACGCAGCAGGGTTCGCCCATTGCGTGTAGTTGTGCGGGCCGGTGTAAATGCCCTGACCTGCCGCCACGTTGGCGGCGCAGCCAAAGTCGGCAGACGTCGATGTCGGGCATGTAACTGTGAGCGGCTGCCCGCTTTGGAACGTGTAGAAGCCGTTGATCTCCCACCCGCCCACGATGAGATCCGCGGGCCTGCTCATCGTGGACCCAAACTGGCGTCCACGGCCAACTGGCAGGTCGTACGTTCCGGCCAGGTGGATGAGGCCGGCGGCATCGCCGTCGCAGAGGGCGTAGTCGCCCTTGATGCCGAATCCAGGCAGCCACTGGGCGCGGTAACCTACGTTGTACTGCGAGTTCTGCGGCGCGTGCTGGTCGCTCAGGCACTTGGACCATGTGTAGTTGCCGAGCAGCGAAAGCCCAAAGCTCATCCGGTGCTGATACGTGACCTGCAAGGCGTTGTAGCTGCTGGCGGCGTTGGTGGTTTCGTAGGTGCTGTTTCGGCTGAAGTAGGGGTACGGAATATAGAGTTGGGTGTTGGTGCCGGGGGGCAGGATCTCGGAGTTGGCGTTCGTGTTCCCCAGAATATCCAGGTGACGGCCCTGGGTGGCGACATATCCCACCTGGATCGCGTCGTGGTTCGTGAACTGATCCTCGACGGTCAGGTTCTCGGTCTGCACCAGCGGCGTCTGATAGTTGTTCTGGCGGGCATCGAAGGGAAGGCCCAGATAGTCGCTACCGATGTATTGACCGCCGACGCAAGAGCTGCCGGACGGGCAAGTAACCGGTGTAGTTGTGTACGGGGTCGGGCTTTGCAGCACGGACGGATTCTGGAAATTAAAGACGGTGAAGGCCTGCTCCATGGTTGCCGCCTGACCAGGAGCCAGCAGCAACGGGTGATTGGAATCGGGAGCGGGGACGGTCTGGGTGTAGACGAACGGGTAGTTGAATCCCAGCGTGCCGCCGTAGCCGAGATTGCCCAGCGCTCCATAGGCTGTGCCGAATCCTCCGCGCACCACCAGCGTAGGCCGGATCTTGTACGCGAACCCGACACGCGGGGCGTAGTTGTCCTTTTGGGTGAGACCAGTAGCGAGGCTGGCGCCGCAGGAGATGTTGACATTGCTGAGAGCGGCAATGGTATTGAAGATCGCCGCCCGCGGGACCGCGCAACCCTGGCTGGACATTTCGTAGGTGGCGGTAGGCCCGTTGCCGCCGCCCGAAGCGATAAAGTTGGCCTGATAGCCGCGGGTTTCGGCGTAGGGCGTGAAGAGATCCCAGCGCAGGCCGAGATTCAGCGTCAACTTGGGATTGACCTTCCAGTCGTCCTGGAAGTAGACGCCAATGTACCAGCGATGGTCGTCGGTAGCGGCGATATTGGAGCCGGAGAAGCCGTTCATGCCGCCCACGTAATCGACGCCCGAAGCGCCATTCGGCGTGACCAGCGAAGCGATCGGCGAAACCAGGATATCGCCAATTCCGTTCAGGCCGGTGCTGCCGACGGCGATGCGGTTGGGAACGTCGGTATACATGCCGTTGAAGCTGAAGTCGCCGCGGCCTTGCGGCGGCTGCGAGATATTGGCTGTCATGTCGTCCACATCGATTCCAGTCTTGAAGGTGTGGTTGCGCCAGACTTTGGTTACCGCGTCCACACCCTCGAGGCTATAGACGGTTTGAATGGTGGGGGTGTAGTTGCCAACACCGATGCCGCGAAGGCCGGCGATGTTCATGTACGGGAAGCCGCCATTGTTGGCCACCTGCGGAATCCCTTGTATGCCGAACTCGAGGGGAATATTGCACGAGCCCGAGGTCACCATTCCCGTGCATGCTGAGCTGCCGATGACGTTGCCGTAGATGGACTGCTGGAACTTGTCGGCATGCACCATTCCGACGTGCATATCGTTGGTGAGTGTGGGTGTAATGATGCGCGCGTAGCCGACGGCCCAGGCGTAGGCAGGCAGGCTGTCGTTGCGTGCGTCGGTCTGGCCCACGGCATATCCGGGAAAGTATCCCGGCAGGTGGGCGTTGAGCAGGCTGCGGTCATAGACGCCGAACAGGACGTCCTTGGGGCTGATGTTGGCGTCAATACGAATGTCCCAGGTATTGGTGTTCTTGTCCTCGATGGGAATGTAGCTGGGGAAATTGCTGCTAAGCTTGTTGATCACCGTGGGCAGCGGAAAAAGGTTAAGGACCTTGACCGCGTTAGGGTCAATACGAGAGGTGGGCAGGACGTTCAACGAGGATTTCAGCGTGGTGAAGTTCGTGATTCCTGCGAGCGGTCCTGCGGGTCCGTAGTTGGCCGAGTTGCAGCCGCCCGCCGCAGTGCAGTTGTAGAACGGGTCGCGGACAAAGACTGCGCTGGAAGAGGTGTTGGTGATCCCGCTGATGGGGTCGGTGGCTCCAGCGCCGATGGTACGAGTGGTGGCCGGATCGAGGATGGTGCCGTTGGGAAATACCCGGCCCAGGGCATCGGTCACCGTGCCGCTGTTGAAATTGATGTTGTCCTGCAGGTTGGTAAAGCCGCTGCCAAACTCGCTGGTGGCGGTGCATTGCGATGCCGATGTGGCCCCGGCCGTGTCGCAGGTAGGGACGTTTTGGCCGCCCGGCGACTCGGGCAGCACGTAGCGTCCGCCCTGATAATCGGCGAACCAGAAGAGCCGGCTTTTGCCGTGGACAACTCCGGGGATAATGACAGGGCCCCCGGCCGTGAAGCCGAACAGATTCTGATGGTAATCGGGTATCGGACCGGAGGTGCAGGCGCCAGAGGAATTGCAGGTTCTGTTGAAGAAATAGTTGGCGTTCAGATCGTCATTGCGCACGTACTCCCAGAGGTCGCCGTGCACTCCATTGTTGCCTGATTTGATGGACGCGTTGATGATGCCGCCGGTGGAGTGTCCGAATTCGGCGTTGAAGTCGCCGGCCTGCAGCGTGAATTCCTGAATGGCATCAGGCGGCGGGACGATGGCGGCATTGGTCAGGGTATAGTTGCCGCCATAGATTTCGATATTGTCGTTAATGCCGTTCAGGCGGAAATCGTTTTGCCATTCGTCGACGCCATTCACCCTGAAATAAGCAGACTCAGAGCTGCCTGCGTCGGCGGTGATGCCTCCGCCACCGGATCCGGTCGGTGTGGTACTGACGCCGGCGGACATTTGCGCCAGCGAACCCCAATCGCGAGTGGCAAGGGGCAAGTCGTTCACGGCCTCGTTGGTAATGGATTGGCCGACTTGGGCGTTTTCCGCTTCCAGCAGCGGGGCGGCAGCCGTTACCGTTACGCTCTGCTGCACGTTGCCAGTCACGAAATGAATGTCGACGGTCAAGACCTGCTGCACCTGCACGATTACGTCGTGCACCACATACTTCTCAAAGCCGCCCGCCTCGGCTTCGATCATGTATTTGCCCGGAATCACGTCATCGAACACATACGTGCCTGTAGAAGTGGATTTGGTTGTGGTTGCGACGCTGGTGTCGTTATTCGTCAGCAAAATTCTTGCGTTCTGCACCACTGCATGGGATGGATCTTCGACAGTTCCGGTGATTTCTCCGCGATCCAGCTGAGCTGCCAGTCTGCTAGGGACGCAGAGCAGAAGGAACAACCCGAGAGCCGGAAACAGTGAGGCTGCGATTCCATTTCGTAACTGCGTTTTCATAAAAGCCTTGCACCTCCAAATTCAAGAAGCATTTACACGTTTGCAATTACTCGGCATTCGGCAAGCAGCGCTACGATATTTCACTTAAAAACCGCGCGGGAGTGTTTACCCTAGGTGGGCACCGGTGTATACACTAGTGTTCAATGCATTTAACCAACTGAGCGGCAAAGATTTGGCACCTGCTTGAAATATTGGTAAACTGTGAGAATTACGGGAGTGAATGGACGAGCTCTAGCCCAAAAAGAGCGCAGGAAGATGCTCCTCATACCGCATTGGTTTCTTGAACTAAGATTTAATCGCGAGGGGAGGCACGAAAACCGGACGACCAGAGTCGCCAGACCCTGCAGTAAGGCCGGATTGCAATCGGAGATTCAGCCGTGAGTTCTCCACCGGCAGAGTGATCACAGCTTGGAGCCCTGCCGTCACTTTCATGCAGAAATCCGGACTTATACATCCGAAGGTGAAGTGGTGAGCTGCCGCGGTTGTCCAGTTCAGTTCGAATACCTCGATCGCTCCGGCATGTCCGGGCGGAGATGACGCAATGGAAAACTCTGCTGCTGTCCAGCCGAGATCAAAAGCGCCAGCTGAAGAGGCGTGGCCGTCGAGCTTGCAGGACGATCCGCATTGGGAACTGGCGCAGCGAGTAGTTGCGGGGCCGCACCTTTGCCACTCTCCCTTGCTTTCAAAGTTTCTCCTTTTTGTAGTTGCAGAAACCCTTGAGGGCCGGGGAAACGAGATTACGGAACACCAGATCGGGGTCCGGGTTTTTGACCGGCCGTCGAACTATAGCACGCTCGAAGACAACATTGTTCGCAGCTATGCCCGGCAATTGCGCAAGCGGCTGGCTGAACACTTTGCAGATCAAGGCAATGCGGAACCGGTGCGCATTGATATTCCAGTTGGAGGCTATGTCCCGGTCTTTCTCCCGGCGAGCGTGGATAGCGGAAGGGAGGAAGCAGCGCGGTTGCCGGTTAACTTGGACAGCCAAACACAACCATTGGCCCCGCGCCAACGGGGCGCTGAACATGTGATTGCTCTTGGATCGAGGGCGAAACGCATCGTCCTGGGCGCGGTGCTGGCCGCAATCTATAGCGCCATATTGGTTGGCGCGACCTGGTATGCCGTAACGCGCGAAAAAACTCCGCTGCGCCCACAGGATCCGGCGCATGTGCTGTGGTCGGCTTTGTTTAACGGTTCCTTGAACTGCTACATCGTTCCTTCCGATGCGGGCTTCAACCTGCTCGAGGATTTCTCGCGCCGGCCGGTGCCGTTGGCGGAGTATATTGCCGGCAGCTATCAAAGCTTGCAGCTTCGGGGAGTGGACGCACACAGCGCCGAGGATTTGCGTTCACAGCAGCTGACGCCATTCGTGGATCTGCAGATTGCGACCGCTCTCGCCCGCCTGACCGATAACGATCCGCAACGGGTCTTTGTCCGGTTTCCGCGCGACATAAGGCTCGACGACTTGAAGAGTGCCAACGCGGTGATTATCGGCTCGGTAGGAAGCAACCCATGGGCCGTGATTGCCGAGCCCTATGCCAACTTCCGTATTGTTGACCGCCCTGGAATGGAGGGAGCCACAATCGTCAACATGAAGCCACAACCGGGAGAAGCTGATTCGTATGCCAGCCACTGGAACGAGCCGGCGCATGAAACCTTCGCCCTCATTGCATTTCTCCCCAACTTGAGCGGCAATGGGCATCTGTTGGTTCTTGAGGGGCTTGATGTGGCCGGAACACAGGCGGCGGCAGAGATGCTCTTGCATCCCGCCGGCATCGACCCGATCCTCAAACGCGCCATACGCCCCGACGGTTCCCTCCGCAACTTCGAGGTCTTGCTGCGTTCTACCAGCATCGAATCGAACGCCACGGCAACGCAGGTCATAGCTAGCAGGATTTACTAACGCTTCACCGCTTTGGGGGAGAATCGCGTTGCCTCACCGCGCATGTGCGTTGTTACAGCCCGATGCGGATTGAGAGCCGTGTGCTCAGCAGCCGATTACCTCTGTATCACCGCCTATCCGGACGTTACCTTGCCGTTACTGCTGAGTAGGCGACTGTCCAGGCACAACCCTATTCCTGGACCATTCGGCGTTTTCCATTACCGATCCTGCCCGTCGAGCTGAGCATTGGCTGATTCTGGTGAGTCGGGACGCTGGTACTCCCCCATGCCGGTCGATTGCGGCATGGGTTACCAATCTTCTATCTGCAACGGAAGTACGAAAGCCCTTTTGATTTTGACCGGGTTGAATGTGCGGGCTGAAGCAAGTACCCTTCGGAGCATCGGCTTATTGCGCGGCCCTTTAAGACGGGTTTAAAGGTTTCTTCCAACTGCCGGGGCTGACCCGCCGAGGGAAAGCCCACTCTTTACAGATTTCCCTTTCCCGGGGTTTATAGTGGAGACGCTCTCATTCCTGGATTTTCCCCTTCGGCTGGCCTATTCCTCCGAGAGGGGGCAGCCGATCGAATTCCGGATAATTCCCCGAAAAAGCCTCGGTGCAGTTGAGAATGGATGCAGTATCGAGGAAGTAGAAGCTTTTAAAGGGTTCACTCGCAATGCCTGGTCCAACGCGAATCTGGCGTGTCATCGTTTCCGTCCTGTTGATCGTGCTGGTATTGGCGATCACGATGGGAATGGCGTGGCACCATCATGATCAGTGCTCCGCGGGCAACTGCACGCTGTGCCACTTGGCCATCGCGCCCCCGGCGGCAGTGATTGGAGCGATCAGATTGGTCCTGGCCACGGCGGAATACGCGATCCGGGAGAATAGCTTCGTTTCGCGTTGCAGGGCCAACGAAAAGCCGCCTCGCGCTCCTCCTGTATAGCCTTTCTCTCGAATTCGTGCCCTCACGGCACGTTCCATGGCTATGTCTTCCGATCAGGAGTTGAGCGCCCATGCGTTCGTCCGTCTCATATTTCTCCATGCTGCTGGTTCCTTTGTTGTTCACAGGAGCCGCGAGCGGGCAATTGACGCCCGCGCAGCCGCCGCAGGCCAGCCAGGCGCCGGCCCCGGCGGCGGGCCAGTTGGCGCAGACGCCGGGCGCACAGTTGATCACGCTCGATCAGGCGATTCAGATGGCGCTCACGCACAATCACAACTTGCTGGCGGCGCGGACCGCGATCGAGCAGAGCCAGGCGGAGGAGATCACGGCGAACCTGCGGCCGGACCCGGTGCTGATGGGCGACTCGCAATTTCTGCCCATCTTCCAGCCCAGCAATTTCAGCTCCGACTACATCGACAATACGGCGCAGTTCGACCTGGGTGTGAGCTACCTGTTCGAGCGCGGCAAGAAGCGGCAGAACCGCGTTCAGGTGGCGAAGGACCAGACGGCGGTGACGAAGGCGCAGGTGGCCGAGAACGAGCGGACGCTGACCTACAACGTGGCCGCGGATTTCATCAACGTGGAGCTAGCGGAGTCGACGCTGGAGCTGGCCAACCAGGACCTGAAGAGCTTCCAGGCCACGATGGACATTACCGAGGCGCGTTACAAGGCGGGCGAAATCGGGCTGGACGATTTTCTGAAGATGAAGCTGCAGCTGCTGCAGTTTCAGATCGACGTGGCGCAGGCCAAGCTGGCGCGAGTGCAGGGACTCTCGGACCTGCGGCAGTTGCTGGGGTACGAACAGGTGAACGCGGAGTACGACGTGGCCGGATCGTTCGACTACCAGCCGATGAAAAGCGGGCTCGACGATCTGCAGGCGACAGCCCTGAAGAGTCGGCCGGACTTGCAGGCGGCCCAGTTGGGAGTGACGGCGGCGAACAGCCAATTCCAACTGCAGAAGGCGATCGGCAAACGGGACGTGACCGGGCAGATTAATTACACGCACCTGGGCTATCTGAATGAGGTTTCGCTTTTCGGGTCGATGCAACTGCCGATCTTCGATCGCAACCAGGGCGAGATCAAGCGCGCCGGATTTGCGATTACGCAGGCGCAGGAGCAGCAGTTGTACGCAAGCGGGCAGGTGCTGACGGACGTGAAGGACGCGTACGAAGGCTGGAAGGCGAACGACGAGGTTGTGGGGCTGTACCGCTCCGGCTATCTCGATGCGGCGCAGCAGTCGCTCGACATTACGGATTATGCGTACCAGCACGGAGCGGCCAGCCTGCTGGACTTTCTGGACGCGGAACGCAGTTACAGGGCCACGCAACTCGGCTACCGGCAGGCGCTGGCGTCGTATCTGGGGGCGCTGGAGCAGCTTCGTGAGGCCGTAGGAACCAGGAGCTTACCATGAGATACCCACAAACGATCGGCCGCAGCGGCTGGATGCGGAGCGCGTGGCCCCTTGTCGCGTTGCTGGCGCTGGCCGGCTGCCACTCGAACGACAATGCGAGCGGCATGACCTCGTTCTCGTCGAAGGCCTCGCCTTCGGCGACGCCGCAGTTGTTCACGATTCCCGCGGACCAGATGAGCCACGTGCAGGTGGTGACGGTGCAGCCGGGCACGATGACGCACGCGCTGCGGCTGACGGGCGCGGTTGCCTACAACGCGTTCAAGACGACGCCAGTGATCACCCAGGTGGGCGGGCTGGTGAGCCGGATTCTGGTGGTCCCGGGCGATCGCGTACAGATGAACCAGCCGATGCTTGAGGTAAGCAGCCCGGACTACGCGCAGTTGCTGGACGGATACCTGAAGGCCGCAGATTCTTTCCGGCTGGCGGACAAGTTCTACACGCGCGCGCAGGAGCTGTATGCGCACCATGCCATTGCGCAGCAGGACCTGGAGCAGGCGGAGAGCAATCGCACGCAGGCGCAGGCGGACCTGAACGCGGCCGAGCAGGAGATGCGGATTCTGGGCATCAAAAATCCGGAGGACCTGGCGAAGGTGCCGTCGTCGGCGCAGATTCCGGTGCTGGCGCCGATCGCCGGCGAGGTGGTGGAGCGGCTGGTTGCGCCGGGGCAGGTGGTGCAGGCGGGGCAGACGCAGGCGTTCACCATTTCGGACCTGAGCACGGTGTGGGTGCTGGCCAACGTGTACCAGGCGGATCTGGAGTACGTGAAGAGCGGCGACGACGTGATGGTGCAAACGGATGCGTATCCCGAGAGCTTCCACGGAAAGATTTCGTATGTGTCGCCGGCGCTCGATCCGAACACGCGGACGCTGCAGGCGCGCATCGTGGTGGACAATCCCGGCGAGAAATTGAAGCGGGATATGTACTGCACGGTGACGGTGACGGCCGGCGTGCTGAAGAATACGCTGGCGGTGCCCAACGCGGCCATTCTGCGCGACGACAACAACCAGCCCTTTGTATATGCGCTGACGGGCGACAACCAGTTCGGGCGGCGCGACGTGGTGCTGGGCGAGATACAGGGCAACGAGACACGGATCGTGATGGGCATCTCTGCTGGAGACAAGGTGGTGGGCAACGGAAGCCTCTTCCTCCAGTTCGCGAACTCACTGCAGCACTGAGGGGGACAGGCCGAGATGATTCATCGCATTGTTCAATTCGCGCTTCGGCAGAAGCCGATCGTCCTGTTCCTGGTGGCGTTCATGGCGGTGGGCGGAGCGCTTGCGTTCCATAGCATGCCCGTGGATGCGTATCCGGACCTGTCGCCGCCGATGGTTGAAGTGATTACGCAGTGGCCGGGCCACGCGGCGGAAGAGGTGGAGCGGCTGGTGACTGTGCCGACCGAAGTTGAAATGAACGGCGTTCCGAAGCTGACCGTGATGCGTTCAATTTCACTCTACGGGCTTTCGGACGTGATCATAACGTTCGACGAAAGCACGGACGATTACTTTGCGCGCGAGGTGGTGTTTCAGCGCCTGAGCGAGGTGACGTATCCGCAGGGCGTGACGCCGACGCTCGCTCCCCTAGCGAGCCCTTCGGGACTTGTGTACCGGTACGTGATCGAAAGCCCAGATCGCACGCCGCAGGAACTGAAGACGATTGAAGATTGGGTGCTGGAGCGGCAGTACAAGCAGGTGGCCGGCGTGGCAGACGATTCCGGCTTTGGCGGCACAGTGATGCAGTACCAGGTGCTGCTCGATCCGGCGAAGCTCTACGCGTATCACGTGACCGTGCCGACGGTGGTTCAGCAGCTCTCGGTTAACAATTCAAACGCGGGCGGCGGATTCTACGAGCAGGGCCAGCAGTTCGATTACGTCACGGGCGTGGGCCTGGTGCGCGACACGTCGGATATCGCGAACATTGTCGTCGGGTCGCAGAACGGCGTCCCCACGCGCATCGAGGACATCGGGCAAGTGGTGATTGGGAATGCGCCACGGCTGGGTGAGTTCGGTTTCAACAAAACGGATGACGCGGTGGAAGGCGTCATCATGATGCGCCGAGGCGAGCAGACACAGAACGTACTCAAAGGGGTTGAGGCTAAGACACAGGAGCTTAACGAGCACATTCTGCCGCCGGACGTGAAGGTGCGCCCGTACTACGACCGCAGCGACCTGGTGCAACTGACCATCGACACGGTGGAACACAACCTGGTGATGGGCATGGTGCTGGTGCTCATCGTGCTAATGGCGTTCCTGGTGAGCGTGCGCGCGGCGGTGATTGTGGCGCTTACCATTCCGCTGTCGCTTCTGTTCTCGTTCATCTTCGTTCACGCGGAGGGGATCCCGGCCAATCTGCTCTCGATCGGGGCGATTGACTTTGGCATTCTAATCGACGGGACGCTGGTGATGGTGGAAAACATCTTCCGCGAGCTGGGATTGCGCGAAGGACAGCAGTACGACCTGGAAGAAGTGATCAAGAGCGCCGCGAAGGATGTTGACCGGCCGATTTTCTATTCGGTGGCCGTGATCATCGCCGGATATCTTCCCATTTACGCGCTCACCGGACCTTCGGGCAAGTTGTTCAAGCCGATGGCGGACACGGTAGCAATCGCGCTGGTGGGTGCGCTGCTTCTGACGCTGACGCTGGTGCCCGTGCTGTGCGCCATGTGGTTTAAGAAGGGAGTGCACGAGAGGGAAAACAAGCCGTTCGAGTGGGTGAGACGGAAATACGCGGTTTGGCTGGACTGGTGCCTGGATCGGCCGCGGACGACGCTGGTTCTCTCGGGACTGATCCTCGCCTCCACACTGCTTCTGATTCCGTTTATCGGCGGCGAATTCATGCCGCACCTGGACGAGGGCGCGTTGTGGATTCGCGCCACGATGCCGTACACGGTTTCATTCGAAACGGCGAGCAAGTTTTCGCCGCAGGCACGCGACATTCTGCTGAAGTATCCGATGGTGACGGACGTGGGCTCGGAGCTGGGGCGGCCCGACGACGGCACCGATCCGACGGGGTTCTTCAATGACGAGTTTTACGTGGGCCTGAAACCGTACGGCGATTCGTCGTGGAAGACGGGGCCGATTCACAACAAAGCCGAGTTGCAAGCGGATTTTGAGAAGCAGCTGGATGCGTTCCCGGGCGTGATCTTCAACTACACGCAGCCGGCGGAAGACGCGGTGGACGAGGCGCTGACCGGACTGAAGAGCGCACTGGCTGTGAAGGTGTATGGGCCGGACCTGAACGTGCTGCAGGATTCGGCGCTGGAGATCAAGCGGCGGCTGAGCCAGGTTCCGGGATTCACGGAACTGACCGTGGTGCGCGAGCTGGGTCAGCCCAGCCTGATCATCAACGTGGATCGCGGCAAGATTGCGCGCTACGGCATCAACGTGGCCGACGTGGAAGCGATTGTGCAGGCCGCGGTGGGCGGCCAGGCGGCCACGCAGGTGGTGCAGGGCGAAAGGCTCTTCGACCTTGTGGTGCGCATGCGACCGGAGTTCCGCGAGAGCGCGCAGCAGATCGGCAACCTGTTGGTGGGCACGCCGGCGGGACAGCAGATTCCGTTGAGCGCGCTGGCCGATATTCGCGAGTCCGGTGGGGCGTCGTTTATCTACCGCGAGAACAACTCGCGGTATATCGGCGTGCAGTACAGCGTGGAGGGCCGCGACCTGGAGAGCGCAGTGAACGCCGGCCAGCAGGCGATTGCGGACATTCAAAAATCGCTGCCGGCGGGATACCGGCTGACGTGGGGCGGCGAGTATGACGAGTTTCTGGCCGCCAAGCGACAGTTGGCTGTCATAGGACCGCTGGCTGTGTTCATCATCTTCATGATCCTGTTCGCGCTCTACGACAATTTCAAGTTCCCTATCGTCATCGTGATCGGCGTGGTCCTGACAGTGCCGGTGGGCGCATTGCTGGCGTTGAAGATGACGGATACGCCGTTCAGCGCTTCGTCGGCGCTGGGCATGCTGGCGTTGATCGGCGTTTCGGTGGAAACGGCGGTGATTCTCGTCTCCTACATCAACAAGCTGCGGCTGGAGCAGAATATGGACATACGGACGGCGACGCGCGAGGCCTCGCTGCTGCGGCTGCGGCCCATCATGATGACGGCGCTGGTGGCCTGCCTGGGCCTGCTACCGGCGGCGCTGTCGACGGGCATCGGGTCCGACACGCAGAAGCCGTTCGCGATTGTGATTGTGGCGGGGCTGGTCTCGCGGCTGTTCCTGGGGTTCTTCGTCAACCCGGTGCTCTACGAGATGGTGGCGCGGGACGGGGATGTGCTGAAGGTGTAGGCGGCACCAGTCTTTCAGGCCTTCAGCCGCAACGAATCGCCACGCCATCGATCTTTGGCGATCCAGGGCCTCCACCGGAGGCCACATGCACATCTCAACTTTGCTTGACTCTCCGAACATGTGCACCGCAGAATTTCGATAGCGCAACGGGACTGGTGGAGCACTGCGGCGTGGCTACGCGGCGGGCACCACCGACAGCGGACATGATTCCTTGAAGCCCGAAGAATCAGTTACCAGTTGAGTAGCAGTCCCGCACGCCTTCGGCGCGGGTGATGTTCTCGTTGCCCTGAAGCTTCTGCTGACAGCATTACCGTGCGCTGGTCGACAAATTCGACTCCCTCTAAAATGGGCGCCTCGACGCAAGAAGCTGGGCAACAAAGCATGTAAATATGTTATGCTTCTGTACGTTACAAATTCCATCCACGATCGATCCTGAAAAGTCAGTTTATCGTCATTAATCCGTTCCGGGCGTATTACCGGCAATTCGGACATTGATATGTAGTGACCGGTCAAGATGCGCTGGTCGTCTGTTTCGATCGAGGGCAGGGTCAGCAGCAGCCGAGGCAGGTATAAGCGACGATTGATCAAGCTGATATTCGCGGGTC
>Ga0181527_1001394_pt1 | contig 24986 bp, 23 predicted proteins | sample PEATcosm2014_Bin_30_FD_119762 | JGI IMG/M metagenome (GOLD analysis project Ga0181527, IMG submission 119762) | Peatland microbial communities from MTU Mesocosm Facility, Houghton, MI, USA - PEATcosm2014_Bin06_60_metaG | ecosystem: Environmental > Terrestrial > Soil > Wetlands > Peat | place...
ATAGGATGCGGGAGTAGTTCAGTGGCAGAACGTCAGCTTCCCAAGCTGAATGTCGCCGGTTCGATCCCGGTCTCCCGCTCCAATTCTTACCGCGGCGCTCGGGCTCGGTGCACTCCTAAACAGCTTCCTGCACCTTCATGACCAGGCTGGTGATGGTTTCATCGCCCTTGAGCAGCATTTGATGCGGCGTGCCCGCGGGCACATGCGCTACATCGCCCGGCCGCAGTTTTTTGGGCGTGCCGCCTGCGATGGACTCGCCGCGCGTTTCTCCGGGGGCGACGATGCGCGCGCCGGTGACGGTGCCGCCCGTGACCAGTGTGGCCGCCCCCGCAAGCACGACGAAAAGATCCGCAAAGCGTTCGTGCACCTCCACCTCGCCGCTGCGGCTGCGGAAGGAGAGCATGGCAAAATGCTGAGGATATTCCTTCAGCGTCTCCGAAGCCGAGCCGTCGCCGTGCTTCGCCATTTTGCGCAGATACGCGGCACGCTCCAGCAGGAGCGGCGGCGTCCAGTGGTCTACGGGGTTACTGGGCTTATGCGGCTTGGGGCCGACTTCATCCAGCGAAATATCTTTCAAGATTGCTTTCTCAATCTGTTGCATCGGTTTCCTCTTTCCCATTAATGCGAGCGACTGTGGTGAGTCGAAGATCGGTTGAAAAGCGACCGCAGATCCTTCGACTTTGCTTGCCGCAGAGTACGCGGCAAACGCCGCTCAGGATGACAATCTCATTGTGGTGCGGACATCCACCTCACCACAACGCTCAGAGCCCTGCCAGCTTGCGCGCCCGCTTGAAGACGTTGAGCAGCATGGGCCGGGTGAGCTTGCCGGTATTTGTATTCTGCAGCGAGGGATGATAGCTGGCGATGGCCATCAGTCCGCCCGGCAGTTGGTATTCGGCTCCGTGCGCGAAGACCAAGCCCGTACGTTTTCGCAAGCGGCCGATGCGCGACTCGTGCGCCAGCAGGCCGTCGAACGCGATGCGGCCCAGGCACACCACCACGCGCAATTCAGTGAGCAGTTGCATCTCAAGGTCGAGCCACGGCGCGCAATTGCGCAGCTCTTCCGGCGTGGGTTTGTTGCCCGGAGGAGCGCAGCGCGCTACAGAGGTGATCCAAAGGCCGCGGAGCTTCATGCCGTCGTCACGCGAGGTCGCAGTGGATTGCGAAGCAAACCCGGCTGCGTGCAGAACCGGAAACAAAAAGTCGCCCGAGCCGTCGCCGGTGAAAGGCCTTCCGGTGCGATTGGAGCCGTGCGCTCCCGGCGCGAGGCCCAACGCCAGCACGCGTGCTTTGGGGTCGCCGAATGAGGGCACGGGACGGCCCCAGTATTCCCAATCGGCGTAGGCGCGACGGCGCGTCCGGGCCATTGCGGTGGAATGGGCGCGCAGCCGCGGACACAGATGGCACGCGACAATGCGCGCATTCAACGCTTGTAGAGTTGCGGGCCCGGCCATGAGGGCATTTTACTTCGGTGTGGTTCTCAGTACACGCCGGGAATCAGGCGTTTCGTGGTGCGCATGTAATCCGCATATTCTTCGCCGAAGGCGCTGAGCAGGACGGCTTCTTCCACGCGGATGCGATACACGACCGCAAGCGTGGGAGGAATGAAAGCGGCTGCCAGGCAGGCCCAGTCATTCGTGTGCAGTCCAATCGCCAGGAAAATGATCTCCATGCCCAGGTACGAAGGATGGCGCACCACACGGTAGAGGCCTCGGCGGTGAATCGTCTGCGCGGCGTGTGTAGCTACATTAGCGGTGAACCACTTGCCCAGCGTAAGGATCGCGGTGATTCGCACTGCAAGCCCGGCTGCCAGCAAGGCGACGCTCGCAGGGCGCAGCCAAAGTTCGCCGATGTGCATGTCTGCAAGCTTCAGGTGACGCATCCAGCCACTTGCCGTGAGCGAAAGAATGATGACCACCCACAACAGGACCAGTGTTCCCTGGTCCTGGACGTTTGCCTTCGCTCGCCGCGCGCGAGTCCCCACGGCGATCGCAACTTCAAGCGCGATCCACGCCCAATACAACACGATCCACAGCGTTTCGAGGCTCACTTGCAGCTCCGCATGAATTGTATACGCGGGCGCGATTCCGCCCAGCGCATCCTTGTGCCGGCGTTTTGGTGGTAAGCTGGTCAGCAATTCATCCGGCGAGGTGCTCATGGTGCTGCACGTTTGTGCCAAGGTGTCCGCTGTCCGCTTTCTTACGGGCCTGGTTTTTGTTTTTGCCGCCTGCGGCTTTGCGGTGCGTGGCGCAAACGCGGTGCAATGCGCGGTGGTTCACCATGGCCCGCCCTCCGACGCGGACAAGGCTTACCTCGCGGCCGACTACAAGACGGCGGAGAATCTCTATCGGGCACAACTGGCTGCGAACCCGGCAAATACAGAAGTTACGGCAGGGCTCGTCCACAGTCTCCTCGAGGGGCAGAAGATCCAGGAGGCGGCCGATGCGGTGAATGCGGCGCTAGCCGCAAATCCGCATTTGCCGGCGCTGATCACGCTGCGCGGCGAAGTAGAGTTGCGCGAGGGCGAACCGTGGACTGCACTGGGATCAGTAGGCGAGGCGTTCAAACTTGACCCATGCAATCCGCGCACGCGGCTGCTGCTGGCCAATCTTTCGGCCATCGACTCCTATTACGCGTCGGCACGGAACTTGATCGTGTCGGCTCATGCGCTGGACCCCGAGGATCTGGAGATTCGCCGGGAATGGATCGAGACACTTCCGCAGAACCAGCAGATCACGGAGCTTGAGGCATATCTTGCAACGCCGCGCGGCGACGATGCCGATACAACAAAGAATCTGCGCAGGTATCTCGATAACCTGAAGAGCGAGGCCGGTGCGCAGCTACCAAAGTGCGAGCTTGCATCAGACACGTCTTCCACCGAAATTCCATTCACCGACATCATGGCCGACGCGACACATGTTGCGGCCTTTGGGCTGGCGGTGAAGCTCAACGGGCACGACGTTCATTTGGAGATTGACACCGGCGCAAGCGGATTGGCGATCAGCCGGACCGTGGCAAAACGCGCGGGGCTGAAGCAAGTTGGCGAAGCCGAGATCAGCGGAATCGGCGATCAGAAGGCCAGTAAGGGCTACGAGGCTTTGGTCGATTCCATCCGCCTTGGCGGCATCGAGTTCAAGAACTGCATTGTGTCCGTGATCGACAGTCCCAACGTGATCGATGTCGACGGGCTGATCGGAATGGGCGTATTTTCTCAATTCCTGGTGACGCTGGACTACCCGGGGCACAAGCTGCTTCTGGACTCCTTGCCACCGCGACCGGGAGAATCGGGCACCGCGGGGCCGGCTCTCAATACGGTAGGAGAAGTGGGCGCCGGCTCACCATTCTCCGCCGCGGCTGCGGGACAGCCGGGAACGTCCTCTGCTGCGCCGGTGTTTCGCGACCGTTATGTCGCGCCGGAGATGAAGGATTACAACCACGTCTACCGCATCGGAAGCAAACTGCTGCTGCCCGTCTGCCTTAACGGCAAGGCTAATAGACTGTTCGCCATAGATACCGGCTCGTGGGAGACAACGCTTTCGGTGCAGGCGGCTCGCGAAGTGACCAACGTGCACGGCAACAGCATCGCCGAGATTGAGGGACTGAGCGGCGAAGTGAAAAAGGTGTACGTGGCCGGCGACGTCACCTTTAGATTTGCGCAACTTTCCGAGAGAGACCATCACGTATATACATTTGATACCTCAAACATCTCGAGAGAGATGGGCATGGAGATTTCAGGGTTCCTCGGCTCCACAACCCTTGAACTATTGACCATCCACATCGATTACCGGGACGGGTTGGTGAAGTTCGACTACGATCCCAATCGCGGTTCGCGCGTTGACTACCGCAACGGGTTAGTGCGGTAGCGCGGGTCTTTCGCTGCGATGCAAACTACCACCGAGTGAGAGCCGCGTAGCCGGCAACAGCGCGTAAAGTCGAATGCAAAACACGCGCGACCGTGTGCCATACTGAACCTGTCTTTGCATTTCTCACGCGGAGCGGGGAACGAGAAAAGTGCCCGGCAAACCCAACCCGGAGTTTTTGCGCCGCGCCATTGCGCTGGCCACCGAGAACGTGGCCACGGGCAAGGGAGGGCCGTTCGCGGCAGTCATCGTGCGCGACGGCAGGATTGCAGGCGAAGGCGTGAACTCCGTGACGGCGACCAACGATCCGACGGCGCACGCCGAGGTGAATGCCATCCGCGCCGCCGCTAAAGCGCTGGGAAGCTTCACGCTTGCCGGCTGCGAGCTCTACACCAGTTGCGAGCCGTGCCCCATGTGCCTGGCGGCCGCGTACTGGGCGCGGGTTGACGCCGTGTATTACGGCGCCAGCGCCGCCGATGCGGCCCGCGCCGGATTTGACGACGCGTTTCTCTACGCGGAACTGCGCAAAGACACGGCCGACCGCAAGCTCCGGGCAACGCAGTTGTTGGGCGACGAGGCGTGGGCCAGCTTTGCCGCGTGGATCGCGTCACCGAATAAGGTCGAGTACTGACTGCCTCTCCTATTTATTAGGAGGCGACCCATTCTTGACCGCGCGCAGCCAGCTTGCGTATGCTGCCAGCGTTTAAGCGCGGACGGCTGCATTGAATTTCACGCCGCAAAGGGAGAGCCCGCATGAGCACCGCCGCCACAGCCGCAACCGTCGCACCGAAGATGGGCGCGAAACCGCTGCTGGTGCGCCGCGCCGCGGTGCTGGGCGCGGGAACCATGGGTTCGCGCATCGCCGCGCATCTGGCTAACGCCGGAATCCCGACGCTCCTGCTGGATCTACCTCCAAAACACGAAACCGCGGAGCGGGCTCCCGCCGTCGCCTCTCTCGAAGCGCTTGCCAAATCCAAACCTGCAGCTTTCTTCGAGGCATCGCTTGGCCGGCTGATTACTCCCGGCACCTTCGACGACGACCTGGCGAAGATTGCCGAGTGCGACTGGATTGTCGAAGCCGTCGCCGAGAATCTCGAAATCAAGACCGCGTTGCTGACGCGAGTACTGCCGCACCTCGGCGCTCACGCCGTCCTGACGACCAACACTTCCGGCCTGCCCATCGCGCGCATTGCTGCGGCCGTTCCCGGTCTTGGCAAAAGATTTTTCGGGTCGCACTTTTTCAATCCGCCGCGCTACATGCGCCTTGTGGAAGTGATCCCCACGCAGGAAAGCGATCCCGAGCTGGTCGCCACTTTTTCCGCCTTTGCTGATCGCGTGCTCGGCAAGCAGGTTGTCTTTGCGCACGACACGCCGAACTTCATTGCCAACCGCATCGGCATCGCGGTGATGTTCAATGCCGCGAACCTGACGCTGGAGCAGGGATTGACCATCGAAGAGGTGGATGCGCTGACCGGGCCCGCCGTCGGCTGGCCGCGCACCGGAACCTTTCGCCTTGCCGACCTCGTCGGCATCGATATTTTGGCGCACGTTGCCGCCAACTTCCCGCAGGGCGTGAGCGGAGGAAAGTTCGCGCCGATTCTCGGCGAGCTATTGAAGCGCGGCTGGCTCGGCGACAAGTCGGGACAGGGATTCTACAAGAAAACTCGTGGCGCGGATGGCAAAGACGAGCGCCTGGTCCTGGATCTTGCGACCTTCGAGTACCGCCCTCTGGTGAAAGCGGCGCTGCCGGCGCTCGAAATGGCGAAGAACGCGGCGACGCTGCCCGAGCGTCTGCGCCTGCTGCTCAAGAACGACCCTGCCAAAGACAAGGCCGCGGCGTTTCTGTGGCCATTTCTGGCATCGCTCTGGAACTTCGCCGCCGAGCGCATCGGTGAGGTTGCCGACGACGCGCCCGCGATCGATGCCGCGATGCGCGCCGGCTTCAACTGGGAGATGGGCCCCTTTGAGATGTGGGATGCGGCGGGCGTGGCCGAAACCGTGAGCCGCGTGAAGGCGCTGGGTCTTCCGGTGAGCGCTGCCGCGCAGGCGCTGCTGGCGGCTTCGCGCACGAGCTGGTACACGCCCGGCAAGGATGCCTGCTTCCAGCCGTCGACGGGGCAAGCTGTCGACCTTCCCGCGATCCCCGGACACGCGCGCGTGGCCGATTTTCGCCGCACGCACGCGGTGGTGCGCTCGAATTCCGGCGCGTCGCTGGTCGATCTCGGCGACGGCATCGGGTGCATCGAGCTGCACTCGCTCAAGAACGCCATTGGCGGCGACGTGCTCGCGTTGATTGCCGCCGTTCTCAACCCCGCCTCAGATACGGTGAATGATTTTGCCGGCTTTGTGATTACGGGCGACAGAGAAAACTTTTCCGTGGGCGCGAATCTGATGCAGCTCCTGCTGGCGGCGCAGGAAGGCGAGTGGGACGAGCTTGCCGGGGTGATTCACAACTTTCAGCAGATGACCGCGGCCATCAAATTCTGCCCGCGGCCGGTGGTCGCCGCTCCCTTCGGCCTCACGCTCGGCGGCGGCGCGGAGATTTGCCTGCATGCCACGCGCCGCCAACCGCACGCGGAGACCTACATGGGTTTGGTCGAAGCCGGCGTGGGATTGATTCCGGCCGGCGGCGGGACGAAGGAGATGTTGCTGCGCGCATTCGATGCGGCCGCGGCGCTGGCGCCGCCGGATCCGAAAGACCCGCCTTCGCGCTTCGCACAATCGGCCGAGTTTGCCACGGCGTTCAGGCGCGCTCTCGAAACCATCGCCATGGCCAAGGTTTCCACTTCAGCTGCGGAGGCCCGCTCGATCGGCCTGCTTGCGCAAGCCGATCGCGTGACGATGAATCGCGAGCGCCTACTGCTTGATGCGAAGGCGCAGGCCGCGGTGCTGGCCGAGACCGGCTACCAGCCTCCGCAACCGCGCACGCAAATTCCCGCGCCCGGTACGGCTGCGCTGGCGACGCTTGAGACCGGCATCTATCTGATGGGCGAGGCCGGCTACGCCTCAGAGCACGACCAGAAGGTTGCCCGATGGGCGGCGTACATCCTTGCCGGAGGGCGCGTGACGCCCGGCACGTTGGTCAGTGAGCAGTATCTTCTGGACCTCGAACTCGAGGCTTTCCTCTCGCTCTGCGGTGAGCGCAAGACACAGGAGCGCATTGCGTTCACCTTGAAAACCGGCAAGCCGCTGCGAAATTGACATACATACATATGTATGAGAGGATGTTTATCGAGGGAGGGAAGCCATGTATCGCGACCCCAAGACCGTTTCTTCTCCTAAAACTAAAGTCAGCTCGGTCGAGATTGTCTTCGACAAAGGTCCAGTTGAGTTCAGTTGGTCCGTAGCACGTCTGAAATGGGAAGGTTCGCCTGCAATCGGCATCCGGTGGAACGGAGATAGCAACAACAGCATCGGCACGCCCCAGTCGCGTGGAAATCCTGCATGGTTTATAGTGCCTGAGGAACTGGAGGAAGCCGTTCTGAAAGCTGCCAGAGATTCGGATAGAGAAACGCAGACGGTCTTAGCGGAAGGCTATCGTCAGATGGCGGCTGATCGAGCGCGTGAAACGGAAGCAGAAGAGTGGGTGGAGGGGCTGATTGGCGACATCGATTGAACGTGGAGATGTCCTTTGGGTCAACTTCGAACCTAGCTTAGGTGGCGAGATCAAGAAGACCCGGCCCGCGATTGTTGTGTCGAACAATGCCGCGAACACCTATCTGAACCGCGTACAGGTGGTTCCGATTACCTCCAATACCGACCGCTTTTATCCGGGAGAAGCTTTTGTATCGCTCAATGGGGAGAAGCGAAAAGCAATGGCCGATCAGCTCACGACGGTGAGCAAGCAGCGGCTCGGGAGCCGCGTAGGCGTTTTGGGGTCCGAGGACATAGCGCGAGTTGAAGCGGCTATAGCCGTTCAACTTGCCCTGAATCTGAAGTAGGTAGCATGCAAGTCTGGTGGAAGAGCGCGTGCATGTGGATGGCCGGGGCCGGACTCGCACTCCTTAACTCGGCTAGCCAGGAAGTGAAATCTCCAGCCAGCGACCTCAATGCCTCCGGCCAGGTGACGGTTGACGGCCGACCCACCCCCTACCTCATCCGTCATCTTCCGATCAACGCCTTTCCTCAGCTACCACCAGCCGTTCAGGATGCGCTGGTCCGCCGCGGGTGCCTGATTCCGCAAACCTACGAGGCGCACCAACCAGAGAACGTGGTCAATGCCAGCCTGGAGCGCCATGGCTCGTCTGACTGGGCGGTACTTTGCTCGGTCGACGGGAGGGTCTCGCTGCTGGTCTTCTTTGCGAGTAGTGGCGACCCGATGGTGGTGGCCTCGGCGCCGGAGACCGACCGCCTGCAGGCGCACGGAGCGACCAATGTGCTCGGCTTCAACTGGGGCATCGATCCCGCATCGCCGGAAATCGTCCATGAAGCTCAGTTTGGGATGAGGCATCCACCACCGCGGCTCGACCACGACGCCCTGGCCGATTCCGTCATCGACCGGCAGACGATTTATCGCGTGTTCGCAAAAGGCGCCTGGACGGTCATCGATACGCGGGATTAGCATCGGCTGCAGAGGCAGTGGTCAGTGAACGTTTCAGAGTTATCCGCCGGGAAGCGATCTTTTTCTGATCACTGATCACTGACCACCGACCACTGTTCTTGGAGCCATCCATGCCGAAAGCCGTTCTGGTCGCCGCCGTTCGCACGCCCGTGGGGCGCGCGCCCAAAGGCGCACTTTCGACCACCCGCCCCGACGACCTCGCCGCAACTGCGTTGAGCGGAGCTTTGGACAAGGTTCCCGCCCTCGACAAGGCTGAAATCGACGACGTGATCCTGGGTTGCGCGCAGCCCGAAGGCGAGCAGGGCTGGAACATCGCACGCATGGCTGCGTTGCGCGCCGGGTTGCCGGTGGAAATTCCCGGCGTCACCGTGAACCGGCTTTGCGCCTCGGGGCTGGAGGCGATTGCGATCGCCAATCAGCGCATCCGCTCCGGCGCCGCGCAGGTGATTGTGGCCGGCGGAGCCGAATCCATGAGCCTGATTCCCGTGGGCGGCAACAAGCCCAGCCCCAACCCGTGGCTTGCGGCCAACTATCCCGCATCGCTGCTGACCATGGGCCTGACGGCCGAGCGCGTCGCCCGCCATTACGGAATCTCGCGCGACGATCAGGACGCCTTTGCCCTGGCGAGCCACCAGAAGGCAGTGGCCGCACAGGCAGCAGGACGCTTCACAGAAGAGATTGTTCCGGTGCGCGTGGCGATAAGCGTGCCGGGAGCGAAGCCGGGAAAGCCTGAGATTAGAGAGAAGGAATTTTCCGCCGACGAAGGCCCCCGCGCCGACGCCTCCGCCGCCGCATTGGCACAGCTCAAACCGGTATTTCACGCGCAGGGCACGGTCACGGCGGGCAACTCCTCGCAAACTTCAGACGGCGCAGCGGCTGCGGTGCTGATGGAAGTGAGCCGCGCGCGCGCACTGGGCCTGCAGCCGATCGCGCGGCTGGTGTCCTACGCCGTCACAGGCTGCCTGCCGGAGGAGATGGGCATCGGCCCCATCACGGCGATTCCAAAAGCCCTCAAGCTGGCCGGCCTTAAGCTCGACGACATCGAACTCATTGAATTGAACGAGGCTTTCGCGGCGCAGGTTCTGGCCATCATCCGCGCGCTCGATCTGGACCCGGCACGCGTGAACGTCAACGGCGGAGCGATTGCGCTCGGTCATCCTCTCGGTTGCACCGGTGCCAAGCTGGCCGCTTCGCTTCTCCAGGAGATGAAAGCGCGGAGCGCCGCGCGGTACGGCATGGTGACCATGTGCGTGGGCGGCGGCATGGGCGCGGCGGGCATCTTTGAACGGCTCAATTGATCGCGGCCTGAAACCTGACCCCTGAAACCTGACCCCTACTGCTTGAAAAACTCGCCGTGCCCTCCGTTCGCCCAGGGATCGTAGTGCGCGGCGAATTCGGCGCGATGCTGCGTGCTGGGGTGGCCGTAGAGCCAGAACACGATCAGCGGGTTGGGATTGGGATCCACGAGCCAGGATTCGCCCAGTTTATTGAATGCGGCGACCGCGGTTTTTTCGGGATCGGCCACGATGCCGTGAATCGCCTCCTGCCCATAGACATCGGCCTGGTGCTCAAAGTAGCGGCTGAAGGCGCTGCCCGCGGGCTCAGTGAGGAAGTTGGCAATCGAAATCGCGAAGAGCAGCACCACGAAGCCGGTGCGCGACGCCAGATCCGGGGCGCCCCATTTGGAGCCATAGCGTTTAACCATCCAAGCGGCAAACGCGGCGCATACCCAAAGCACAAAGAACAGCCCGGCGGCGTTGCCTGCAAGTTCCTTGGGAATGTGGTGCAGCACGTAATGCCCGCTTTCATGGCCGAAGACGAATAACACCTGATCATCCGGCATCTGGTCTGTGGCCGTATCCCACATCACGTAGCGCTTGGTCGGTCCGAGACCGGCAACAAAGGCGTTGATCCCGGTATATTTCGCGCTGGCCTTCATCAGATACATGCGACTGGGCGGGATATTGATTCCGGTGCGCGCCACGACGGCATCGATCTTCGCCACGAGAGCGGCATGATTCTTTTGGAGCGGCTCCTGCTGGTAGAAGAGAGGAACAAAAAGCGGCAAGATCAACAGAGAGAAAACCAAGATCGGCAGAGTGATCATCCAGATGCCCAGCCAGTAGCGCCGCGGCCAGCGGCGCACAATCCAGTTGAAGAGCAGCAGAACCGGTACGCCGAACAGGAGCGTGAGCCCTAGGGATTTGGCGTCGTCGCCCAGCCAACTGCCCCACCCCTGCACGCTGATTCCGTAGCTGCGCTCATAGTGTTCGCCGAGCCAGTCGAGGGGAAGGCCCACAGCCGCTATGATGATGAGGTAGGCTGCGAAAAACACGATTCCCTGGAGCCATCTGCGGCTGGAGATTCGCTGCGTCCATCTCTCGATGCCCTGCCACGCACCAAAGGCAAGCAGCAGCCACAGAAACACGATGCCCCAGATTGAACCGGCAAGATTGAGGATGTTGCGGATGCGGCTGATGGCGATGGCCCTGGCCAGCTTATCGGGAGGAAGCGTGTACGCCTGCTGGGGCGCGGCCTGCACGGGAGCGGCGGACACGGTTGGGGCGGGAGCCGGCGGTGATGCTGGATTTTGGGCGGCGAGGGGAACAGAAACCATGCCGGCAAGCAATACCACCAGGCAAAACACCCAAAACAGACGATGGCAAAATGTCATAAGAGGTCTCCTTCCTTGCGGTGACTCTGCGACAATTGCGCCCCCTCTGCGACAATCGATTATAGACATGCTTTTACCCGAAACCCCGAGTCGTACGCCACACAAATCTTCAGCCTGCGCACAGCGCCGGCCGGTCCCTTTCCCCATCTTAGCGTCCGCAGTTGCCGTGCTTACCCTGCTGGCCTTGCCGTACGCGGCCCGTGCCCAGCAAGCGGCTCCGGCTCATGCGCCGGCAGAAACCCCGTTGCTCCTCGATGCCATGAACGCGGAGTTGCATCGCGCCTTCACGTCGCTGGGAAAGTCCGCGGTTACAGGGGATGACAAACAGCCGCCGCCGTATTTCATCAGCTACTCGGTGCACGACACCAGCATGCTGACCATCAGCGCACAGTACGGGGCGCTGACCACGAGCGGCGGTTCCGAGGAGCGCACGGCCGACGTGCAGGTGCGCGTGGGCAGCCCCAAGCTCGACAACACGCACGGCGAGCACCGCGGCTCGGCGGTGAACAGCATGCCGCTGCCACTGGGCGACGACCGCGAGGCGATCGTGCGCACCCTGTGGCTGGCCACCAACACGGGTTACGGGACCGCGCTCGACAACTACATGAGGGTGAAAACCGAAGCTCAGGTGCGTGCCAAGGAAGAGGACACTTCGCCGGATTTCAGCCAGGAGGCGCCGCAGGTGCATGTGGAGAAGCCCGCGCCGCCGCTCGAGGTGCGCAAGGCGGAGTGGGAGCAGCGCGTGCGGGCGCTCTCACGCATCTTTCGCGAATATCCTGACGTGTACCAGAACGAGGTGGGATTCGCGGCGCAAAGCTCGACGCGCTACTTTGTTTCTTCGGAAGGCGCGGAGCTGGTGACGCCTTACGTGGCGTCGGGATTGGTGATCGTAGCCGTAACGCGCGCCGACGATGGAATGGATCTGTTCCTTGCCCGGACGTTCGAGGCCGACACACCCGAGGGGCTGCCCGCGCAAGCCGATCTGGAAAAAGCCGTCCGCGAGATGGGCGCGCAACTCGAGGCTCTGCGCAAGGCGCCGGTGACCGAGCCGTTCGATGGGCCGGCGATTCTATCGGGCCGCGCCGCCGCCGTGTTCTTCCACGAGGTGCTGGGCCACCGGCTCGAGGGCCAGCGCCAGCGCGGCGACGAGGAGGGCCAGACCTTCACCAAAGATCTCGGTAAAGAAGTGCTGCCGCCGTTTCTTTCCGTGGCCGACGATCCCACGCTGGCGAGCTTCGATGGCATTTCTCTCGGCGGTCACTACGAATATGACAGCGAGGGCGAGAAGGCGGAGCGGGTGGAGCTGATTCAGGACGGCGTGCTCAAGAACTTCCTCATGTCGCGCCTGCCGATCGCGAGCTTCGGCGCGTCCAACGGCCACGGCCGCGCGGAATCGGGATATGTGCCCACCGGACGCCAGGGCAATTTGATTGTGACTTCGACAAAGACCGTCTCCGATGCCGAGCTGCGGAAGGAACTGATTGCAGAGGCGAAGAAGCAGGGCAAGCCCCACGGTCTCTTCTTTGAAGACATCTCTTCGGGATTCGCGGTGACGCAGCGCAGCTCGCCCCAGGCGTTTCAGGTGATTCCGCTGGTGGTGTGGCGCGTGTATGTCGATGGCCGTCCAGACGAACTGGTGCGCGGCGTGAGCATCGTGGGCACTCCGCTGGCGGCGATGAAGAAGATTCTGGTGACCGGCGACAAGAGTGAGGTATTTGACGGCGTGTGCGGAGCGGAGTCGGGATCGATTCCCGTGAGTGCCGTGGCTCCCGCCATGCTGTTGAGCGAGATTGAGACCCAACGCCAGGCGCAGGGCACGGCGCGGCCGCCGATTCTGCCCATCCCGGAAGAGCGGGGACCGAGGGACCAAGGGAACAAGGGAACAGGAATGCAACAACCAGGGAACACGGAACAGGGAACAGGCACCAACCCGAAGACGGAGGTGGCGAAATGAAGCCGGCTCACTCCATTTACCTATCCGTCGTTTCAGAGCAGTTCCCCGAATGGTGTTCCCGTCTCGCCTCAAAAAAAGCAACCGCAGATCCTTCGACTCCCTCGCGCGTTCCCTGCACTCCGCGCAGGCAACGCGCTCGGTCGCTCAGGATGACAGCACGAAGGTTGAGGCTTGGGTACTGCAACTTTGGAGTCGCCTTTGGATTGGTGGCACTTTGCCTGTGCGCGCCGCTTGCTGCCCACGCGCAGCCCACGCGCGCCGATGCTGAAAAAGACCCCGTGTTGAAGGCCATGCTGACCGAGCTCGACCGCAGCATGAGCCGGCTCCAGTTGCCGGGATTCGTCAAGCCGTTTTTCATCCAGTACCGCATCGAGGAAGTGGACGATTTCCAAACCAAGGCGGAGTTCGGCGCGAGCGAAGGCGCCGGACGCGTGCGGCAGCGCGTGGCGCGCGTGACCGTGCGCGTAGGCGACTACAAGACCGACAGCTCCGGCGGCCGGGGCGACGGTTCGGTTGAACTGACGGGCCTCGACGACGATCCCATCGCGTTGCGCTCTGCGCTGTGGGAGGCGACGGACCAGGCTTACAAGAATGCGCTCTCGGCCTACGCGCAAAAGCAGGCCGAATTGAAACAGGTGCAGACGCCGCCGCAAGCCGACGACTTCAGCCAGGAGAAGCCCGTGGTCTCGCTTGGCGCACCGGTTGCGTTGCAGCTTGATGAAAGCGCGTGGACGGAGCGTGTGGCGCGGCTGAGCGGCTTCTACCGCACCGATCCCGCGGTGAGCGCGACTCAGCGCGATGTGGAGTACGCGGAAGCGAGCTTTCGCGCCCGCGCGACCACCACATGGATCGCGACCAGCGAAGGAACGATCGTTCGCAAGTCAGTGGCGCAGTATGAGGAATCGTTTGCCGCGGGTACGCAAGCCACGGACGGCATGAGTATCGACCGCTCCTACTCATCGACGGGAACGTCGACTTCTGACCTGGATTCGGAAGCCGCCTTCAACAAGCATGCCGTGGATGAGATTGCATCGCTGGCCGAGCTGCGCAAAGCGCCGCTGGTCGAAGAGGAGTATCACGGCCCACTGCTGATGAGCGCCGACGCCGCAACCGACACTCTGCACTCGCTGCTGAGCGTGGCAGTGACGGCCACGCGGCCACCTTTGGGTACAGAAGCACGCACCAACGGCCCGTTTGCCTCGAGCTATCACGCGCGCGTTCTGCCCGATTTCATGAACGTGATCGACGATCCCGGACTGAAGACGTATGAGGGCAAGGGCCTGATTGGAGCCTACGATGTGGACGACGAAGGCGTGCCCGCACAGGGGGTAAAGCTGGTCAATGCCGGGCGGCTGGACAACTATCTTATCGGCCGCCAGCCGGTGCGCGACTTTCCGCAGTCGAACGGCCACGGCCGCGCCGGTGTCTCCGGCCCCGCGCGCCCCGCGATCGGGGTGCTCAAAATCAGCGTGACCAGCGCGGACAACGGCCTTGCGGACGGCGAACTGAACCAGAAGTTTCTCGAGATGGCGAAGGACCGCGGGCTGGCGAGTGTGTATTTTGTGGAAACCATGGGCGGGCCGCGCACGCCGCGCCTGCTTTATCGCATGAGTCCCGACGGCAAGCGCGAATTGGTGCGTGGCGCCGTCTTCGACGACATTGACGAGCGCGCCCTGCGCTCCAGCATCGAGGCCGCCGGCAAAGACCTCTTCGTTGCAAATTACTACGGGGACGTGCCCACTACGGTGATGGCTCCGGCACTGCTTTTGACGACGCGACGGTGCGCCGCGCCAACGCGAAGAACGAGAAGCTGCCGTTTTATCCGCCGCCTGAATGAATAAGCAGGGAACAAGGGAACGAGGGACCAAGGGAACAAGAAGACAGGGAGTAGGGAGTAGAAAGTAGGCCGTTGCCGGCTGCCGGCTATTCTCTACTCCCTACTCCCTACTCCCTACTCCCTACTCCCTACTCCCTGTCTTTTTCCTCCCGCCGACGATTGCGCCCATCAGGACCATCGTCAACAGCCAAAACCCGAGATTGATGGCGAACAGCGGGTAGCCGCGCACCTCAAAGACACTTTCCGTCGCGAATGTGGTAAGCACGCAACCCAGCCAAAGACCCGCGGCAACTTTAATGCCGCGCACTGCCGTCTGCGGGCCGGTGAGTTGCGTGAAGCTGGAAATGCAGAGGGCGATGAGCGCTGCAGCCAGAATCGCGGTGATGCACTGCACGCCCAGGCTTACGCCCGTGCTCGCGAGCCAGGCCTGGTCGCGGCCGATGCCTCTGAGCCAGGCCTTCAGAAACAACGAGTACCACGCTGCTTCAAAGAGAAAACTTGCCACCGCGGCTACGGCGATGGCCAGATAGTTGTGCCGCACATGCGGCGATACCATGGGCATTCCGTCCTCCCAGCACTCTCGCGTTGCGCGGGCCGCGGCTCCGATTTCCGGTCTTGCGCGCACGCGAATCGTTCCGGGCGGATTGTAGATCATCTTTCCCCCTGTTGTCGAAGGGCTTTATGCTTGAGCAGAAGCGATCGAATGGGTCAATGGATCTATCGGCAGGCAAAAACCCGACGGGCAGTTCTGCGCTGGAGCTTTGGCTCGCCTACCCCGGCGACCTGGCCGAGCCCGCAGTTGAAGAGGCGTGCGCCGCAATCCTCGATGACGCCGAGCGCGGCCGTGCGGTGCGCTTCCGCTTTGACCGGCATTGCCGCGAATTCCTGGCGACGCACGCCCTGACGCGTGTAGCGCTCTCGCATGCATACCCCTTGCCGCCGCATGCCTGGAGTTTTTCGGTCAACAAATACGGCAAGCCGTCTCCGGTTCCGGAGTGCGGCCTGCGCTTCAACCAATCGAACAGCGTGGAACTTGCGGTGTGCCTGATTGCACGCCCTGACGCACACTCCGGCGCTGCCGCCTCGGAGGTGGGTGTGGACGTCGAGTCTTTTGCGCGCGCTGAAGAGATTGTTCGGCTCGCCGCTCGGGTTTTCTCCGCGGCCGAACGCGCGCAACTCGACGCATTGCCCGCTGCCGAACGCCCCGACCGCGCCTTGTCGCTGTGGACGCTCAAGGAGGCCTACATCAAGGCGCGGGGCATGGGCCTCTCGCTCCCGTTGCAGGAGATTTCGTTCCTCTTCGACGGGCCTGACGCGATGCGATTTGAAGTGGCCCCGGGGGTCGATGACGATCCCGGGCGCTGGCGGTTTTGCCGGTTCGACCATGCCGGGTACCGCATTGCACTGGCCGTGGAAGCCGCCGCCGCCCGGAGTCCGGAAATCGCCCTGGCAATCGCTCTCGAAATCTATGAGGTGCGCCCGCCGCTCGGGGCCCCGACACGCCTGACGTGGGGCTCTCCGGACTGGTTTCCCGTTTCAGCGAACCCGGGCAGCGCCGGCGACGCTTGACCGGCCTCCTGCACCGCCATTCATGCTGCGTTCATCTCAATCTGCGAACTTTCCGCACCCTGGCCACCAGTTTCGGCATCCATCCTTATATACACAGAGCCGAGTTTGGGCCTGAGGCCAGGCCCCACCCAGTACAATCCGAACCAAGGAGATTTTCCCCAATGGCATACGAATTACCGCCGCTTCCCTACGACTACAACGCGCTTGAACCCTTCATCGACACCGAAACCATGCACCTGCATCACGACAAGCACCACCAGGCCTACATCACCAACGTGAATGCAGCCCTGGCCAACCACCCCGAGCTCGCCGCCAAGACCGTGGACGACCTGATCAGCGACCTCAACGCGGTCCCCGAAGAGATTCGCGGCGTGATGCGCAACAACGGTGGCGGCCACTCCAACCACAGCATGTTCTGGACCATCATGGGCCCTGCGAATTCGTCAGGCGGCCACCCCTCCGGCGAGATCGCGAAGCAGATCACGGCCGACTTCGGCGACTTTGACGCCTTCAAGAAGGCCTTCAACGAGACCACGGCCAAGCAATTCGGCTCCGGCTGGGGCTGGCTGGTGTTCACGGGCGGCAAGCTCAAGATCATCACGTCCGCCAACCAGGACTCGCCGCTTTCGCAGGGCCTCTATCCCATTCTCGGCAACGACGTGTGGGAGCACGCTTACTACCTCAAGTACCAGAACCGCCGTCCGGATTACCTGGCTGCGTGGTGGAACGTGGTGAACTGGGCCGAGGTGAACAAGCGCTTTGCCAAAGCGAAGGGATGAAAAGCAGCTTCTAGCTTCTAGCCACTAGCTTCTAGCCTGTTTGTGGCTAGTTGATAGCCTGTGCACTTGCACAATGAGCTAGAGGCTGGAAGCTAGCAGCTAGAAGCTGTCTTTCCGTCGGAGGTTTTTCTCATGGCCACCATGCAAATGAGCGTGCGCCCCGAGGATCTTTCGCAGTTGCCGAAGGGGGCCGAGCGCATTCCCGACCCGGGAGTCCTTGTCATCTTCGGCGCCTCGGGAGACCTGACCAAGCGCAAGCTGCTTCCGGCGCTGTTTCATCTTTTCCAGGCGAATCTTTTGCCGCAGCAGTTTGCCATTGTCGGCGTGGCGCGCCGCCCCCTGGGCGACGAATTCGCGGCCGACATGCGCTCGGGGCTAGTGGAGTTCGGCGAGGTGGATGCGTCGGATCCGAAGATTGACGATTTCGTCAGCCGCATCAGCTATTTCCCCCTCAACTTCGACGACCCGACCCACTACGCGAAGCTGAAGGTCGAACTCGACCGCATCGCCAAGGAGAAGGGAATCGGTCCCGACCGGCTTTTCTACCTCGCCACCGCGCCGGAGTTCTTCGCCGGCATCGTGGAAAACCTGGGCGCGCAGGGCATGGCGCAGCCGGAAAAAGGCCGCGTCGCCGTGGTGATTGAGAAACCTTTCGGCCACGATCTCGATTCCGCCCGCGAGCTCAATCACCAGGTCAACGCCGTGTTCCAGGAGAGCCAGGTCTTCCGCATCGACCACTACCTGGGCAAGGAGACGGTCCAGAATCTGCTGGTCTTCCGCTTTGCCAACGGCATCTTCGAGCCCATCTGGAAGCGCAACTACATCGACCACGTGCAGATCACGTTTGCCGAAACCCTGGGCGTGGAGGGCCGCGGCCCGTTTTACGAGAAGGCCGGCGCCCTACGTGATGTGGTGCAGAACCACATGATGGAACTGCTCGCCCTGGTCGCTCTCGAACCGCCGTCGAGCTTCGAGGCCGAGAGCGTACGCCGCGAAAAGCTGAAGGTGTGGCAGGCCATTCCGTCCATCCCCATCCTGAACACGGTGCGCGGGCAATACGGCCCCGGCATCGTGAACGGCGAGCACGTGATCGGCTATCGCGACGAGGAGCGCGTCAATCCCGAGTCGGGCACCGAGACTTATGCGGCGCTCCGCCTTACCATCGAGAACTGGCGCTGGGCCGGGGTTCCGTTCTTTCTGCGCGCAGGCAAGCGCATGAAGAAACACGCTACCGAAATCTCCATCCAGTTCAAGCAGCCGCCGCTTTTGATTTTCAATCGCATCGCTTCGACCGGGCCGTGCAGCGAGATTCAGCCCAACCTGCTCACCATCCGCATCCAGCCCGACGAGGGCATTGCGCTGCGCTTCGGCGCCAAGGTGCCGACCAGTTCGCAAATGGCCGTGTGCCCGGTGAACATGGATTTCGATTACGAAGCCGCCTTCGGCAAGTCCAGTGCGAATGGATATGAGCGCCTGCTGCTCGACGCGATGCTGGGCGACCAGACCCTGTTCGCGCACCGCGACGGCGTGGAAACCAACTGGGCGCTCTACACGCCTGTTCTCGAAGCCTGGGCGGCGAAAAACCCCGAGGTGTTTCCGAATTACTTCGCCGGGTCGTGGGGCCCCGAGTGCGCCGACCACCTGCTGGAAAAAGACGGGTACGCGTGGCGGAACGATTTGGGGCGCAAGGCGTAAAGAAACAGGGATCAGGGATCAGGGAACAGGGAACAGGAAAAACAAAAGCAAAAGCAAATACCTGGCTGCCCCAGCTTCACGGCATGCCGACGCTTTGGGTGCGACATCGCTGTTTATCTTTCGGTTACTCCCCCCTTCCCCCCTTTTAACCAAAGTCGTCAAGACAAAGGGGTTGCGGGGCTCGGCTTTCTGTAAGTTCTTGATTCTAAAGGAACGCATTTTTGTAAAGTCGTCATTCCATTGGAGTTCCCTATTTTTCAGGGAGTCCGAAGCCTCCTCCAGATAGGAATGAGGAGGCGACGCCAGAAACGAATGCCTTCATTTGGACTTATGCAGTGATTATGCGGGAAGATGGCGAAACTATCGGCAAAGTTGGGGAAGGGTTTTTGCGAGTGTTTTGAGCGGGTTAGGGTGGTGCGGCCCTGGCCGGGCTCTTGACATCGGAGGAAGGGTGTAGCTGGTAGGGAGTAGCCAGTAGAGACCGACCACCTGCTGGAAAAGTATGGTTACGCGTGGCGGAACGATTTGGGGCGGAAGGCGTAAAAGCAGGGAATAGAGAATGGACCCCGGCCGGCGCGGGAGACGATTGAACTAGCGAAGCAACTGGGCATTCATCGACATCGCGTAACTCTGGGACCGATCAATCGAGATTACGGGTCTTGAACCCTCTGGAGAAGGGGAGCCACTACTCTTGCGCAGACTCGCATTGGATTGCGTTACCGGGGAAACCGATATATGATTACGGATGTAACATTTTGTCATAATGCTCATCTTCGACTCATCGACGCTGATCCTGATTGCGAAAGTCGAGCTGCTGGACCGGTTTCTGAAGGGCATCGGAATGGAGATCGCGATCCCGAAAGCGGTTGAGGATGAATGCTGCGGCGGAAAGAAGACGCTCGATGCACTGTTCATTCGCAAGGCTCTGGACGAGTCCAGAATCAAGGTGAAGGGCGTAAGGAACAGAAAGCTGGTTGCGAAGCTGGAAGAAGACTTCAGCATGGGCAGAGGCGAATCCGAAGCCATAGCCCTCGCACTGCAGGAAAAGGCGCTTCTGGTGGGCATTGACGACAAGAACGGAATGAACGCCTGCAAACTGGCTGGGATTCCGTTCACCACGGCGGTAGGCATTCTTGTGCGAAGCCGTGAAAAGGGTCTGATCGACCGCGACGACGCAGCGATGAAGCTCTCGGCGCTCGCAAAATTCGGATGGTATAGAAGCGCCATTTTGGAAGATGCCAGACTGCGACTGGAGGAACAGCCATGACCAAGACGATGAGCATCCGGATGGACCGGGACAATTATGAATTCCTGTCCGCGATGACGATGGAAGAGCAGAGCGATTTATCGAAGGCTGTGCGCGATCTGGTGACGCGGGGCAGGATTCTTCTTGCCGTGGAGAAGTACAGGAAGGGCGAAGCCTCCCTGGGCAAAGCAGCAGAAGTAGCTGGACTGCCCGTGGGACAGATGATGACGCTGCTTGGGGAATTCGGAGTGCGGAGCAGGATCGACCGGGAAGATTATCGCCAAAGTCTGGCGAACCTGGCTGAAGTCTGGTAGGGTTCGCATCGCGACGGCGTGGAAATCAGCTGGGCGCTCTACACGCCCGTCATCGAAGCGTGGGCGGCGAAAAAGCCGGAGAAGTTTCCGAACTACGTGGCTGGATCGTGGGGCCCGGAGTGCGCCGACCACCTGCTGGAAAAAGACGGCTTCGCGTGGCGGAATGATCTGGGGCGGAGGGCGTAAAGAAGCGCGGCTAATTCCGCTAACTCCGCTTCGCCGTCCCCTCGTCCATCGCCGCGTTCGCCAGCTTGTCTGCTTCCTTATTGCCGCCGCGGAGGGTGTGGCGCATGTCGAAGGCGACGAGTTGGCGCGTCTGGCGTTGCGCCTCTTCCCACAGCGGCCGCAAGCCGCGGTTTTTCACCTTGTAAACGCCCTTCATCTGCCGCACCATGAGCTCGGAATCGGAGAAAACCCGCAGACGCCGGACGCCGTTGGCAAGCGCCCACGCCAGCACGGCCAGCAAGCCCTTATATTCGGCGTAGTTATTGGTCTGGCGGCCGAGAAACTCGCTGAGCCGCGCGACGACCTGGCCATGGGGGTCCTGAATCACGGCGCCATAGCCCGCGGGTCCCGGGTTGCCCCGCGCCCCACCGTCGCAGTGCGCCGTAAACCAGCCGCCGGTGGTTGCGGCACCGCGATCCGCCGTGTTTTCAAAGAGATTTCCAGTCATCGATTCCCAGTGTAACGGTAAATGGTCTTGTGCCGTGACCGGATGATTTCGTAATCATCCTTGGAAGTGCGCGGGTCCGGAGACCCGCGCTACAGCCGGTCCGGAGACCGGCGCTACATCCGGTCCGGAGACCGGCGCTACATCCGGTCCGGAGACCGGCGCTACATCCGGTCCGGAGACCGGCGCTACATCCGGAGCAGTGCAAGACCGCGCGGCCGTATAACTAGTTGCTGGCCCCTATTTTCCCAGTGCCTGCAGCCCGGTTGACCAAATCGATGATTCCCCGTCCATTAATCAGCGCACAGGCTTTACCTTCCGGGAGCGGAGCCAATGGAAGCAGATGCGGTCAGTATTCCACTCGCCCCGGTTCAGGCAGCAGTCACTTTGGCTCGGCCAGCAGGGCGGAGGGTACAATCCACTCCAGGCATGGCTGCGACGAGGGCAATGGACGGGGCGAACCGGGGAAGCTCGAGCCCGAATGGCGAGAATCGGACCGACGCGAGCCGGCCGAACGCGAGCCAAATGGACGAGCGTGCGCATAGCCGTGCGCTCGAAATGGACCTGATCCGCGAGGCGCAGGCGGGTTCCCGCGTGGCATTCGATGTGCTGGTGCGCCAGTACGAGCACCAGGTGCTGCGCCTGGCCCTGCATCTGACCGGGTCGGAGCATGATGCCGAGGACATTTACCAGGAGGCTTTCCTGAAGGCCTACCGGTACATCGGCAACTTCCGCTTCGAGTGCTCGTTTTATACGTGGATTTACCGGATCGTGACCAACCTGTGCCTGGACCAGTTGCGCCGGCGCAAGACCCGCCGCGAGGATCACGCTGTGGTGGTGGACCGCACCGGCGACGAGATCGATCTGCTGGCCTCGGTTTCCGACGACCGGTCATTTTCAAACCCCGCCCGCGAGTTGGACCGCAAAGTGCTGGGCGAAAGGATTCAGGCGGCGCTGGGCAAACTGACGCCGCGCGAGCGGATGGTGTTCGAGCTGAAGCACTACCAGGGGCTGAGGCTGCGCACCATCGGCGAGATGTTGAACACCACGGAAGAGACCGCCAAGAATACTCTCTTCCGCGCAACAAAGAAGTTGCGCACGCAACTGGCGGAGTTGAGATAGAAACCAGCTTTTAGCTCTTAGCTTTTAGCTATTAGCTGCATTTGGAGAGAGAAAAAGGCTCGTCGGTGGAACGCAAAGAGCCGGAAGAAAATACTAAAAGCTCGGCCTTCGCACGGCGAGCTAAGAGCTAATAGCTAAAGGCTAATAGCTGCTTTTGGGGCAAGAGGACGTAGACATGAATTGCGAATTAGCACACGAACGGATCGTAACGGCAGCTTATGGCGAGCTGCCCGACGAGCTGGCGCACGAGCTGGAGCGGCATGTAGCCGGCTGCGCGGAGTGCCGGAAAGAGCGCGAGCAGGTACTGGCGCTCAAGGTGATTGCCGATGCGCATCCGGTTGCGGAGCCCGGAGCGAATCTGGTGGCCCGCGCGCGCCTGCGCCTTGACGAAGCTCTGGACGCATTGCCGCCCAAACGCTGGTACGAGCGCTTTGGCGAACGCATGCTGAACAATTTCGCGAGCCTGCAGGCCGCGCCGGTGGCGGCGCTGCTGCTGCTGGTGGCTGGCGCCGGAGCCGGGGTTCTGGGCGGCTACGAGGTTGCGCAGAACCGCGCCGCCCACGCGGCCGGCGCGCAAGTGGATGCGCAAACGGCAACGCCGGCCGGCATCAAAGTGCAACCTGAAGCAGCCCTCCCCGCACTTTCGAACGTGGCCAGCGTTTCGGGCATTGTGCGCCAGCCCAACAGCGAGATTGTGGACGTGAGCTATAACCAGCTGGTGCCGCGCCAGGTGGAGGGCTCGCTCGACGATCCCCAAATCCGCCAATTGCTCATGCTGGCGACAGTGGATAAATCTTCGCCGGGCGTGCGCGACGACTCCGTGGCGTTGCTGGCGGCCGAGTGCCGCGCCGGCCACAGTTGCCAGCCCGCCGGCATCCGCGAGGCGCTCATGGTGGCGCTGCGCTACGATCGCAGCCCCAAGGTGCGCCAGAAGGCGCTGGAGGGTCTGGAGCCCTACGTGGCCGACGACGTGCGCGTGCGCGACGCCGTACTGGAAGCGGTGCTGAATGACAATGACCCGGCCATTCGCACGGCCGCCATTGGTTTGCTGGAGCCTGTCGACGCCGATACCAGCGTTCGCCAGGTGCTCTATTCGGTCTCCAACACTGACGACAACGCCCAGATCCGGAATGTTTCCCGGCAGGTATTGAGCCGGGTTTCGGAGATTCAATAAACGTGCTTACCCTTCCGGCCACTGCGCCGTCATTATGAGCGCAGACCGGTTGACGAACTGCAAGGAGAGACACAGATATGAAACACCTTTTGAGGCCGTACCGTATATCGCAAATCGTCCTTGGATGCGCCGCGCTGGCCGCGGCAGCCTGTTTGGCGTTGGCGCCGCAAATGGCCAACGCCCAGGCGGGAACACTCACTTCCATCTTTGCTGATCCCGATCCCATGATGGGGCACGCCATTCCGGCAGGCTACCTGGGCGTGGAGGTGAGCGACGTTGATGCCGACAAGGCGCAGGCGCTCAAACTGAAGGACGTTCGCGGCGCCCTGATCACGCTTATCGATCACGATGCACCCGCCGGCCAGATCGGTCTGAAAGTGAACGACGTGGTGCTGGCCGTCAACGGCCAGAACGTGGCAGGCGCCGACCAGTTGCGCCGCATGCTGCGCGAGCTTCCTCCGGGCAGCAAGGTCAGCCTCGAGATCAGCCGCGACGGTAACATTCAAACGCTGGCCGTGCAGTTGGCCGACCGCAAGGCTCTCGACCACGATGTCTGGAAGAATATCGGCAACGATGTCGACGGCGTTGGGCCCATAGAGCCGGTGCCGGCGATGGGCGTCATGGGCGGTGGCGACGCGCCAATACCGCCCAGCGGCTTCCACATGTCGCTCTTCACCAGCACGCTCAACGTGGGCGCACTGGTTGAGCCGCTCACCTCGCAGATGGCCGAGTACTTTGGCGTGCAGGGCGGCCTGATGGTGAAGCAGGTCAGCAAGAAATCCGAGGCCGCCGCCGCGGGCTTCAAGGCCTTCGACGTCATTCTCAAGGTTGGTTCCGACTCCATCGCGACGTTGGCCGACTGGGACCGCGCCCTGCGCTCGAATCAAGGCAAACCGGTGCAGGTGACCATTCTGCGCGACAAGAAGCAACAGACAATTACCCTCCAGGTCGACTCCAAGCACCGCGGCGCCCTGGAATTCAACAATGAGTTTGACGATCTGTTCGCCGGCGGCGATGTGCCGGAGCTGGCGGATTTGGCGCCGGGCCTGGATGCGGACAGCCTGCGGGCGATGACCGCGCAGGCACAGGCCGATGCCGAAGCGGCCGCCGCGCAGGCACGCCAGCAAGCCGACGCCGTGCGCAAGCAGATGGAGACCATGCGCCTGCAGATGAGCCAAGAACAAGTGGAGCAGCTTCGCCAGCAGGCCGAAAAGCTGCGCGAGAGCTTGAAAAATTCCCAAATCGACTCGGAGCAGATGCGGCAGCAGCTCGAGCAGCTGATGGAACAGTTCCGCAAGAGCTTCAACGGGGAAGAGATGAAGCAATTGCAGCAGCAGTTGCAGCAACAGATGAAGCAGTTCAAGCAGCAGATGGAAGAGTGGCGCGAACAAAGCGGCGACAACTTTGTTTAGAACCTGTTTAAAAACTAGGTTCAGGAGCCGACGAAAGACTATGCGAGCAGGGGTTTGGCGGTTAGTTTGTGGTCATGTACCCCAGCGATTTGACGGATTTACAGTGGGCCAAGCTGGAG
>Ga0181527_1001396_pt1 | contig 24980 bp, 22 predicted proteins | sample PEATcosm2014_Bin_30_FD_119762 | JGI IMG/M metagenome (GOLD analysis project Ga0181527, IMG submission 119762) | Peatland microbial communities from MTU Mesocosm Facility, Houghton, MI, USA - PEATcosm2014_Bin06_60_metaG | ecosystem: Environmental > Terrestrial > Soil > Wetlands > Peat | place...
AGCCCGATATAAAACTCCTGGTCGTAGTCGTTGTAGCCATAATACAGGTTTCTTTGAAACTGCCCATGGGGTAGCGGCCGCCCCTTATCCGCAAGGTTCCCCCAAATCGATAAATCGACGTAGCTGTATCCTTTTGCTTTCAGAAACGATAGTACCCTATTGTTGCCAATCATGCGAGGCGTATCCAGGTCCTCTGCAAATTGGAACCAGTGTGCATCTCTCCCGTCGGGGACCATTGGAAGGTATTGCATGTTTAAAGATGACGCGAGGGAATAGGTTGTCCAGGAATAATTGCTATGGCTGTTGGCAGCGACATAAAATCCCATCTTTCGTAAACGCTCAATAAAATTACTATCGTTAAATCCAAGCAGTTGATGCAGCTCCTTCTGCCCTGTGTAGGCATCAAGAATTATGTAATATATATCCGGTAGGTTGGCAGCATCGGCGGTAGGGATGGGGCCGATTGCAGGCTTTATTTCAGCCTCTCTCGTGGTGAACTGCTTTGCGCCTGCCAGGCTCACTAGCGCGAAGCAGATCAGCATAACAGAAACAGCATTAAAATAGGGTGTAAGTTTTCTGAAGTTGGGCCTCAGCCTCTTATCGATCACAAACATAGCGACAAATATCAGCAATAATAGGACAAGCCAGACTACCATCATATATTGATGCCTGTAGATTTTGAGGCCAAATATCTCAAACCGAATCAGAGAGTGAAAACCGGAATATGAAAAGAACCAGACTTCAAAAACCAGTAAGTAGGCACCTGCCTTATGGTAATTCTTGAACAACAGTCGAAGTAACGCTAATAAAAGCACGGAGGACGCAGCGAATAGAATCAACGGCTGTAGTATTATAAAGGCCGCGTAATTTCTTTGATTTTTGGCGTACAGGAACAAAACGGGATAGATTGCAAAAAGTACCGGATGAAAAACAAGGGTGCGCGCCAGTTCTCTAATATGCTGCCATGACATACAAACACCTCTTGGAATTCTTTATTGCTTCAATACCCTCGATCGAGAATTGTTTTCGAAATTCTCTTTCGAAGACCTCTTGAGAATAATCAGGGAATATATCGGCTCTTGATGCGAGCATTCGTTGGACCTGGGAATCTTCTTTTGGAACGTATTCTATTACCAGCGTGTGACAGATATTTTTAAAAAACTGCGCAAGTTTACTCAGCGGGAGGTTGTTCGCGATGGCAAGGTGATGGATTAACGCAAGAGCGAGCACAGTATCCGCCGGACCCCTTTCAAACAACGTCATTCTCTCTTTGTTCTCCCATCCAATGCCGGGACTGGGGTTTGTCAAATCTAACCACAGCGGGAGAAGATATCCTTCCCGGTGTTGTTTACTATAAAGGTAGTTTTGTTCTACCGCGAGTGGATCGATATCGAACGATAGAGTCGGTATTGCGGCATCGCTGGCAATTCGACTGAATAAACCGTTATTTGCACCGAGGTCCCACACAGAGCGTGGATTTGTTTTGTCAAGAAACTCTCTCACAATCTGCTTCTTGTGAGTAAGAGCCTCGGAAGAATAGTTGTTATCTTCGTAGTAATTACCCCATTCGGTATCGGGCGAATGCCATTTTATTCGTTTCACGGCAGATTCTAAATTATCGACGAGAGCTTTTAGTGACTGATGCCCGAGTCTGTAGCGTTTTGTGTCTATGCGCTTGTCGGCGAAGTGCCGTTGACTTCTGGCATGAAGATGAATGTGCAGCAGGGTAGATAATTTAAATCGAGTTCGCAGGGGCAAAAGAGAACTTGCAAGGTCTATGGGAATTCCATCAATGTATAGCCTGAGCAATTGACTTAACCTTATATCCTTGTAGCTCATCAACGATAATGGGGCAAGAAAATGTTGACAGAACTGCCTATACGCAACCCATGGCTCTCCCTCCCGATATATTTCAAAAGAGAGTGTATCAATGAGGATAGGCTTTCCATTTCTGAACTGTATGTTGTAGGCGCTACTATCCTTCAAACACATTCCAAAATCCTGCGCTATTTGTTGAATCTTGAGGGTTGCCAGGGCGGCATCCTTTAACTGGCTGAAACACCATTCATAAGGGTAAGAAATGAAAGGGATAACCTCCGGCAGGATAACCTTGTACTCAGGATCGGAGCTTCGATCTGTCAAGCCGGTCTCACTATGAGGAACCAGCAAATCTGCATCTACAAGGGTGCGATAAAGGCCGCACTTCATTAGATGATCATAGTGTTCTTTGTACGTCAAATTGATGCGACGGTAGAGCAGGCCATCCCGAACAAAGAGAGATCCGCTCGGATCACGAAAAGAGCTTGAAAGAGTGCCGTTAATGTGCATTCTTTGAGTGATCGGTTTTGTAGAAAACCTTGCTCACGAGGGCCTTAAGCTTGTGAAAATAGTGTTTGAGGGCAAATGCAAATCCGATAGCGAAAGCAGCAATTACCTGGAATACATAGCTTCCGGTGCCTGGGTCAAGATATGCATGGACGTCCCGAGGAAAGGCAAGATAAAAGAGAATCTGAGCACAAAGTACCAAAAGTATCAACATATTACCTCCAGATGATAGTAGACGTTACAAGCTGTGAGACTCCCCGGTATCAGTGAATGCATGAGAGAGGGCCAGGACAGAGATCATCTCAAGCTCTTGATGCGGAGCAACGAAGTTCTCACCGACATAATGACCCAGAAAGGGCAGAAGCATAGTGCCTTCAAAAGAAGGGCGTCAAGACTTATTTTATGCTGAAGCGATTCGTTTACGTACTGCTGCGCCTTCGCTTTGTCTCTAAGATGAAACAGAGCATGCCTGCTAAATCCATAGATATTCCTTGCGAGAGACTTTTGGCACATGCGTTTTACTTCCTCATTTCCTTGTTGATACCAGTAATCAAGGATCTCGACAACCTCCTTGTAACTCAGGTCAATATTCCTGCTCTCATTTTGCTGATGGTACCGGTAGGTGATCAGGGGGCTCGAAACAAAATCTGTCGGGTACTTATGTGTAATCTTAAGGAACATATCAAAATCTTCAGCGATTGTGTAGTTCATAAAACCGCCACATTCCAGCAGTATGTCCTTTTTTGTGACCGCAGTGCTGAGAACGACGCAGTCCTCGTCGGTCAGAAGATAGCCGAAAATCATTCCCCGTCGCAATGTGGAGAATTTGGACCTTAGGACTCTTGTCCCGTCCTGATAGAGCATAAGGCAATCGCTGTATACTAAACCGACGGAGGGATCCGCATCAAAAAGGGCCATTTGTTTTTCCAACTTGTCTGCCGACCATGTATCATCGTGATCGATAAATGCTATATACTCGCAGTTGGAGAGCTGCAATGCTTCGTTACGCGACAGGCCCAGTCCTTTATTCTCCTGATAATGGTATATAATCGGATAACCTCGATTAATATATTCCCGGACAATTGATTCCGTAGAATCAGTGGAGCCGTCGTTGATTATCACCAATTCCCATTGCCTATAGGTTTGGTTGATAATACTGTCCAGCGTTTCCCGCAAATATTTTTCGGAATTATAGCAACAGAGATTTATACTCACCATCGGGTTCATTTATCGTCTCGGCCACTCGAAGACCGATCCATCGAATCGGGCCGGATGCTCGTCCTGGTCATCAGCATGCCAGGCAGGCGAAGGCGTGTTGAGGACATACGACGGCTCGCCTGCAATGTTCTGGATTGCAGCGGCGACACCGGCCGGTATTTCGATGGTGGCATACTCATAATCGTCGCCAGAGAAGTATTCCTCGTAGCCTCCGGTGTTGCTTTTCGTTACAATACGGACATTCCCCTTTATACACGTAAAATAGCCCGTCCGCTTAAGATGCAAATGCGGTCCTTTCACCTGTCCCACATCACAGACCGTGAGATAAATCTGTTTCGGCTGATGTTCCGCTTCGATAAAAGTCTCGTGAATATTGTAGATGGGAATGAGAAAACCGTTCGGATTTCCGGTGCTATCTTTTGTCACTATTTTGGGGTGCTTATGTATTCTCAACGACATATTTACCTCACACTTTGAAGAAAGTTGCGACCGCCTGGACGACCAGGTTGACATCGGCCTCCGTCATGTCATAGTAGAGAGGTAGAGTGAGAATTTCTTTCCACAGCTTCTCGGTAATTGGAAGTGAGGTCGCGTACTGAGAGAAAAACGGCTGAATATGATTTGCAATATAATGAACGCCGGTTCCGACGCCTCTCTCCTGCAGGAAATCCATCATTGCATCTCTTTTCCCTTCAAGTACACGGATAATATAGGTGAAGGGAGCGCACTCCTGTAGATCCCACTGAAGTATTCTGAGCCCCTCTATGTTTTTAAAGTGCTCATTGTAGAATTGAACAACCTGTTTTTTCTTTTGGATGAATCTATCCAGTTTTCTGAGTTGCACAAGGCCGATTGCCGCGTTGATATTGCTCATATGGTATCGATACCCTTGCGTGGTGACCTCATAAAACCAACTGCGCTCATTTCTGTATCGGTGCCACGTATCCTTGTCTATACCCAAGATCCTTTTTCTGCGGATCTCCTCAGCCATATCGTCGTCGCTCAGCACGACAGCCCCGCCCTCACCGCACGTAATGTTCTTGATGGGGTCAAAGCTGAAGCACGTAATGTCGCCGAAGCTGCCGAGTTTTCTTCCCTTATATGAAGACCCAAATGCATGCGCGGCATCCTCGATGATGGGTATGTGGCACTCACCCGAAATTTCTAACAATGCATCCATATCGCACGCATTCCCGCAGTAATGAACCGGCATTATTGCTTTTGTCTTTGGTGTTATCCTTCGCCTGGCGTCTTCAAGGTCCAGATTCAGGGTATTAACATTCACCTCACAAAAAACGGGTCTTGCTTTAAGTGCTGTAATTGCCTGAACGCTCGCGCAGAATGTAAGCGACGGTACGATCACTTCATCGCCTTCGCTGACGCCTAGCGCATCAAGGGCAATGTGGAGGGCAGTAGTTCCAGTATTTACCGCGATAACATTCCGTCCGCCTAAATAGTCCTTTATAGCGTTTTCAAATTCGAAGACTGAAGAACCTAAGCCCAGCCAACCTGTATCAAAGACTTTCTTAACGGCTGCTATCTCTTCATCATCTAAAGAGGGACGAGACACCGGTAGCATAGTTGCTTCTCCTTCTGCTTATGCATTTGCCGCTATACGAGATGAAACTTTTACTCAACCGGTTTGAGGCACAATATCAGTAACCACGTTGTTGATGCTGAAGACGATACCGGCGTCACAATGCGACCCGGAACTTCACTATATCGAGGCCTCACCCCTGGCCGGCACCACGCGATTGGCATAATGGTGTGAGGCTAAAGCCAATCCGAAATTGAAAAAAACGTAGTAAGGGGGAACGATTTCGGTGAGGCCGTGAACAAGGTAGGCCGCAGCCACGGCCAGAGTCGCGCACGCAAATGCTTGTATGAAATAGTCATCCTCTGTTTTGGTTCTTGCACTCAGCGAAGTTATCGTTTTTACAGAATGATAGATGGAAAATATGAGTGTGGCGACCAGGACTATGGCCATCGGAATACCCCATTCTACAGCGATCGCTAAAGTCATGTTATGGGCACTCACAACCTTCTCGAAACCGAAACCAACTGATAGTATTGCATGCTCATATCCGCCGGGATATGCTCCAAACCATGGATTGTCGGCGATAATGTCAAGCACCCATCGATAGATCATTTGCCGACTGTAAAGATTGGTCAAATCGCTGCCCTCTCCGTATCCAAAATATGAGATAAGGTCATATTGCCAGGCAATGATGGCGACCAAAAAGAATATGATCGAAAAAAGTGCGATGCCGGCGAGTTTCTGTTTAACGGCCATAAAGAGAAGGACAAGTGATGAGGAAAGAGAGATGAAGGTAGTTCTGGAATAGGTCATTGCCGTACAAATTATACCGAACACAAGAACCGTCCAGGTGAGTGCCTTTGAGGTTCTGGGCGAAGTGAGGGCAACGCTAAGCGAGAGTATTATCGGCATCAGGAGCATCCGTCCCAAATAATTGGCATCAGGGTGGACAAACCCGGTCAATCGATACCCCATTTGGCGAACCTCTCCATATTCTTGCGGAATAAAATCGATGTTCAGGGCGTATCTGAGTAATGAAAGAAGACAGTACACAATTGTTCCTATTGACAAAAGTTTCCAGAACCTTCGAAAGTCTTCCACGGTTTTGAGGGCGTAGGCGGGCAGAATGATCAATCCTACGGAAGCCAAAACCGGAATCGCAGTCTTTAATCCCGTATTATCGCGATTCAGTTGTGGAATGATGTTGAGCTGGGAAAGAAAGGAATCCCTCCATACTGTTGAGAAGAATACCGGCGCATAAGCGAATGCGCCCCACAGCAGCCAGCAGTAGAATATTGCCTTTGCCGTTGGGAATTCATTAAGGACCATGGGAATGGATTCACTGTAAAGGATAATAAACGCTGCGAGCAGGCAAGACAGGATAACGTATAGGTCATGAATGTAATAATAAGAATCGGGGCTGGTTGATGTTGTGGGCGAATAGAACAGGTAGAACATGACAAAAAAAATGAGACAATCCATCCCCTTGCTAGGGGTTTTGTATTTCTTTGTGACAACCCACAAAGCCACCCATATGCCGATAAACACCGCGTTCTTAGACAGTCCCATAATGACCGTTGAGCTTACGAACAACGCAAACAAGAATACCTTCCTAATGCTTTCTCTGTTGTTCATCGCCGGAACCAGGGTACTATCCTTCGGAATGCCATACATCAAAATTTGCTCCCAAAGCCGTTCGTTGAACGGTTTGTTGTCAGGCCCCGCATAAGTGATCCTATTTTCAAAATCGGGCTTGGCATTGTCCGTCGCTACAAGCTCACGCTCGCACGCTGTTAATTGCTCACTACTTCCTGAAAAAAGTGGAGAATCTTGTCTTCCCATCCCTCCTCCACCACGCAAGGCCAGTTGATTACCTGATTCGCAATTTCCTCGGCTGTTTCGCAGCTTCCCATTTCATAACCGATATCGCTCAACCCTTTCTCACAACATATTATCGGCTTCCTGAACCAGGTCGATCCCGTGTCCAGGTATCGGGACATTTTGTTCAAGTGGCCCGTCGCGTCCTGGAGGGTGTAAACAAACCGGAGAGGCACGATGTCAAGAGCTGCATCAAAGTATGCGCCGGGAAGGCGCTCACGGAGCCAGGAAGACGCGGCTATTTCCAGGTAGCGGTCCAGCATGGCCTTCCGCCTTGTTCTTTCTTCCGGCCATCTCTCTATCTCGAACAGGCCTAGCTGAGCGAGAAAGGCCGGTATTCCGGCCGGGTAGGGATAGGGCTCCACGGCGGAGTACCTGGAATAATCTGCTTCAAGAAAGGGGCTGCTCGCACCAGGCAATGAGCTTTTACGACGCCACGAACGCAACTTCCGCACGATCGAACTTCGCGCGTACTTGTTTGGCCTGTAATATTTCCGCTCAAAGAGCAACTCTTCAAAAATCCATTTTTGATGTTCATCACTAAGTTCGGGTAAGCCGTCAGAAAATTCCTTAACCCTCTTGTAGAGCTCTCTCTTTCTGGTGTACAGAAAGCCGCCGATCAGTGTGTTCATTGGTTTTGTATGATCTGTGGAAAAGATTGCAGCGTCCCCGAAATTGCCCACTTTTTCGTCTTTAAAAGACGAATCGAGTGTGATCGCGCAATCTTCTACGACCGTTAACGACCGCTCACGCCCGATCTTTGCGATATCCTGAATGGCGCAAGGAATGCCGAAGGAGTGCTGGGCGACAATGACTTTCGTGCGAGAGGTGATTCTCCGTTCGATCGCGGTGGGGTCGGACCCCAAAGTCCCCGGATCGATGTCGGAGAAAACCGGAGCGGCACCCGCGCGCCAGACTGCATTGGGCATCACCGAGCATGTGTAACCGGGCAGTATTACCTCGTCACCGCTTCCCACCCCCAGCACCCTCAGGAGGCTGTAAAAGGCCATGCGGCAGGCCGCGAAGCTGATTCCGTAACCGGGTCCTATCAAACGTGCCAGGTTATTTTCGTACGCCTCTATTACCGCTTCATTACGCTTTTTGCCGACCATCCCCCCGAGATGTTCGATATGGCTTTTCGTTAAATAGGAATGCCCTTTGACGAAGCCGAATCGATACGGTTCAATTTGAGAGCGTAAAATTGTCTGAGCTCTGCTTGCGATATTGCGCATGGCTAACCGAAAATGTTCTCCCAGGCCGATCTGTTGAACGGTTCTCCTATCAACCCGGCGTCGGGGAGATCATAATGAATCTTGCTTTCGAAATCGGGGGCAACCGCATCGGTTGCGACGGCCTGCTCGATAGGTAGGTCCGTGAGAGGGTCGAGATCGATCCGCTCGGGCAGGTATTTTATGACCTGAACATCGTTCATCATACATTCAATCGCTGCTGTCGTCCCCACGTGGATTGCCCACCCCACTTTGCCGATCCAGTCTTCCATCGGTCCGTCCACAAATGTGAAATTCGACGGAAATTCCTTGATATATTTTCGTAGTACCGTCTCCGGAGTATCAGGATGGGGCTTTACGAGATAGCTTCTGTCGGAGTTATTGTTTCTTATAAGATAAAACAGGAGATCCAGCGAGTAACTCAGCGAGTGTGAAAGAAGGACTAGAACAGACTGATAGCGCTTCGCTCCGTCCGTAGCCGTGCTCCTTGCCTTTGCCGGGGCACCGTATCTCATAGACCCGCCGTTTTCGACGGAGCAGGTAAATCCAGCATTTTTCACTACAGATGCCCAATGAGTACCGCTTGAGACTATAGTATCCGGCTGCGGATGAACGTCGGCTTCCCCCTTGCCCAGATAAAAATTCAACAGGAAGAAAGGGGCGACCGTGTGTTGACATCCTATGATCCTGCAAGGGCTCCCCGCCTCTCGAACAGCCATTATCATCATCTTGTCCCATGGTTGATTTTCGAATGGGTAAAGGAGGTGCTTACATTGCACCTTCTCTCGCTGCAACATATTGCGGATGGCGTGATAATGGAGAAGCGCGGAGAACGCATTGATTTTGTCACGGAGTATTTCAAATCGAAAAAGCACCGTCAAATCTATATCGCAAAGCCGGGGAGCTGCTTCGTCGATGCAAAGTCTCCACGCTTTAAATGCCGACGAAAATATATCGGCCAAACTCAGAAAGAACATCCCCGGAATCACTTTCCCCGACCTGTATGCCTGCCTCATCAGGTGGATGGGAATGAGGGGCAGGCTGACGGTGCAAACCGAGAAACGCCTTTCTGCGATAAAATCATTTAACGTCCCCAGATAGGGATCATAGAAACTGCCGTCCTTTCTGAAAGAACGGCCTTCAACCCACGTACTCGTCAGAACGTCGAGGGGGCTTTTGAGTCGAGCTGCGGCATCAGGGTGGTGCGCAGAGATCACTTTATTTGCCGCCCAAAGACCGAGGGCCCTGGAGAGATGGAACACGGCCCTGGCGAACAGCAACAGGCGCTGAGCAACCATCTTCCGGATAATGAACGTCCTACAGGGAGCAACATATATCTTCTCTTCGGAAAAGTTTTCTTTGCAGGCGATTATCATTTCCGGCGCATCAAGGATCACTACACGGTTCATGACATTGGAGGCTATCCATTTCCCGATAAGAGCGAGAAAACAACACTCGAGGAACAGGTCGGAGATCAAAGGATTCTTGTAGGCGGTATTTGTTGCCCACCATGTCGATAAATCCCTGGTTTTCCCAACTTGTCCGATCCAATCAAGAAACGCCGATCTCATACCGACTGCGACGTCGTCGAGTTCTCCCGCATAGTAGTGCCGACGTTCGGCCCCAAGAGCGTTCTGAATCGACTCCCTTACAGTGCTGCTTGTCCCCATATAGCACCATTGCCAGTGATGCCAGGATTTCAGCCGCCCGATCACCTTTGGAGCGGCGGGAACAATCATAAGGTTGTATGCTGATTTCGGTCCTTCACTTTTCATCGGCCTTTCGTCCGGAAGGGATCTTTGTTCGGTTCTATCCGACAGGTCGGCATTGTTCTCTTCCAGGAAAAATGCGACACTCTTCGGACCCTCAAAGGTACCTTTGCAGTAAAGTCGTGCATTCAACCTATTTGCAAATCATATGCAAGGGGGACATCCAAGGCGCTCGCGCGGTGAGCGATCAATGTGTGCTCCCACAACTTTTGAAAAACCTTTTATCGCGAACCGTGGAAGTATTTATGGTGTTCGCTGGGGCTTGTCACCTTGGACTCGTGCCCACACATCTTTTCTACAAGCCTTACATTGCGGACAAAATCGGAGAACTCGCTAGTCCCTAGATCCAAGGCCACGTGGTCAAAATGAATCCACTCCGTATTGCCCAGTTTCACGTGTTTTTCGATCATTCTGGCACCCGCGGCAACGGAGAGCATGCTGCCAAGCGGACCGACATCATGGCTAGAATAGGCCGGAACAAGTTTTGGGTGGGTCTCAGATAATAAACGATAATGCCGAACTACGGCAATCTGGCAGTCATATGGTGGCGTGGGATACGCTGAAGACGTTTGCATCAGATAAATCCTTTCATTTCCGCCAAATGTTGTAAGTATATGGTCCTCGTAGTCGGGAGTAGTAAGCCCTGTCGATACTACAATAGGCCCGGTATAATCCTTGGCAATCATGTCATGCATGCGTTTGTATTCCGAAATAGTAGAAGGAATCTTAATCAATGGTTTATTGAATCGCTTGAGAAAAAGATAGGATTCATAATCCAGAACAGAAGAGAACCAATCAACACCGTTTTTAAAACATTCATCCTCCAAGGCAAGCATCCCTTCTTCTGTAAGCTCCACACCCTTCCGATAATCCCCGAAAGTTTTTCCAAAAGGAGAATAGTAGTAACTTCTCAACTCGTCCTGAGAATAGAATGAATCGACATTCCGCTTCTGAACTTTGATCAAATCCGCCCCAGCTTGAGCGGCTAGCCGTACCATAAACTTGAGCCTATCAATATCGCCGAGATGGTTGTTTGTAAATTCTGCGACGATCAACACCTGCTTATCGGCAGAATTACGTTCGGTATCCGTGATCTGATCTTTGTCCGATTTATCCTGCTTAACCGGGAAAGGCTGCGAGCCAGACGAACTATGAAAAGAACGGTGCCGAAGACGCAAGTTGAATTGAGTAGGATTTAAAGAACTATATGGCTTATATCCAACATGGATCAAATTTACGTGTTTCATCTTCTTTTCTTCAATCAGATGAAATAATTCAATAATGCTGAATTCCTGATTTAGGATAAAACTTCTTTTAAATTCAAAATCATCTTCAGAAAAATCCTTTTGGATCTTTTCTGAATATATGTTTTCCTCCAATTGAAAATCGAAACCGAGCATGTAGACATCCTGGAGTTTATCTCGCTTCTCTCCTATTAAATTGGCAATTTTGACTGCGCTGGCAAAAAGAGTTTCCTCAAGGACAAAGCCAGGCTCTAAAAGCCGATAGGCAAGGAGTTCGTTACGCTCTTGTGACTGACTCATATATGGAACGAGGGACAACCTGTCGGAGGGGATGTCATCTGCGGCGACATCCGTAACGTATAAATTACAACCAAATCCACTTTCTTTTAGGCTGGTAATTACCCAGGGCTTATGGAAAAGACAAATATTTCCTCTGACGACTTTCTCGGAATCATTTATGTTTATTACTATCCCTGAGGCCAAAAGATCTGTTTCTATCTGATCTATTGTTCGTCCCTTGCCGACAATAAATATGTCGTCAGTTTGAGAGCCTGAAGCGATATTTGTGATTTGGCGTAAGAAAGTTTCCATGGTATTCTCCATCGTTTACTGAGACTTTGAACCCGTGTTCGAGTGCTAGATTTAGTCCGGCAAGAATGTCCCACGCATTAGCCCCCACAGGATTCTCATAGACCGCGAAGGATCCTTGGATCACATTCAATAGATTGTAGACAGCGCAGCCCATAATTCTGTATTCCCAACCGGGGCTCAAACCAATCAGGTATTCTTTGGAAAGAGAGGAGGACAGGCCGTATATTCTGGACGCATATTTGGGAACTTGATCGCCTGAAATCAATTTAACGTCGAGTTCTGGCATCGCTAGCATTGATTCCACATGTGAATCATGGCTGTAAAATGAAACCGACACGCCCCATTCTTTAAGACCCGAGGTGAAATTCTCCGTCCCGTCGATGGGGTCAACAACTACGTAATCCTTTCCGGGATCGTATAGAAAGCCCTCCAGGTCGGTCTCCTCGGATATCATTACATAAGATGGGGCGTATATCCTCATAAAGTCCATAATCACTGACTGAATAAGAAGGTCTCCTTTTGTGACAAAACTGTTATCACTTTTTAATTCTCGGTCGTTTCGAAGCGACAGGATTTCGCGAAGGTGTTTCATTATCTCTTCGTATAAGCTACGGCAAATATGCATCTACCAAGCTCCTTCTGTGTTCGACGAGATAAGATACGATATCCAGATCGATCTCATCATCTATATCAAGTCCGCATATTTTATCTGCTATAACATAGCCCACTTTGGCGCCAAGAAATTGCGGTGTCGCGTTTTTGGGGTTGCCTCTAAAAATATCGGTGCTGTAAACCTTGTAGCCCTTTTTCACGTCCTGCCGCCGAATCATTGATTTGCCCTTATCGTCAAATGAAGCAACTATTCTATCGTCGTTTATGTTGTAAAGGCGGGACTCTGCTTCGACAATAATCCGGCATGCGGTTAAAGATAAATCACGTGCTAGTTTTTCGATACATTCAAGCACTTTTAGCCTATCGCGAAACACGAAAGTAGGCCGCAGCCAGACAAAAATATCAGGATAAGACAAATCCAACGAATCGAATTTGTCGTACAGGTCCTCCAATATGTGTTCTTCCATGGATGTGTCCTGAGCGGCAAAGGCAGACCGTAAAAATGGTACTTCGGCACCGTACTTTCTTGCTATCTCAGCATAATATTCTGAATCAGTCGAGCATATGACTTTATCAACATCTAGCGAACGTGCAAAATCAATTGAATAGCCGATCAGTTCCTTATCGGCTATTTTCCGGATATTCTTATTGGGTATACCTTTCGACCCCGATCTAGCCGGTATGATAGCGTATATTATCATCAGTTATCCCAAACGTCATTTCTGTTGCATTACTTTCCCGATGGTCTATGTTTTCCCATAGGTTGCAAAACGTTGCCGCATGTTCTTTTCCACCTTCCTCGAATATTGCCCTTCGTTTCAGTATCTGAGCAGACCTCTAAGATCATCTCTCTTGAGACCGAATACCCTTGGAGCAAAGTAAGCAGTGAGCAAAACTATCAGAGTATAGGTTATCCCGGACAGTAGAAAGGATAAAAGGACTCTTTGATCCCCGAACGCGTTGGTTGTGACCAAAGACGAGCACCAGGCAAAGAATAGGAAGAGCGCAACGCAGACGATTTGGTGGGCGAGGTATTTTCCAAAAGGCAACTTTAAAAATTTAGCGTTGAAATAGAGCTGAGCATTGACGGCAACGAACTGCAATGCAACCATTTTTATGGCAAGCCCCGTGGCCCCGCATTCGAGCCCCATTCTGTTGCTTGGCGCGAGGAGGAAATAAGCAACGGGAAGGCCGAGAAGCATGAAAATAATACCGATGTCTCTGTATAATCGAGTGTTTCCTGAGGCATAGAAGACAGAACCGCTCAACTGGCCATACGTCTGGTGAATGGGGTAGAAGGCCATGATCGCAACGGCCATCGATGCGTGCTGGAATTTCTTCCCCCCGAAAATATAGGTGACCTTTTCCGCGTTCATCACGACAAAACAGGAAAAATATGCGGCGATAGAATAGAAAAGCGGGATGTACCGTCGAAAAAGACTTGCCATGAGAGGCAAATCATTCTTGCTGTAGGCCACCGCGAATTCCCGGGTTAAGAGCGGTGTCATGGCGCTGGTGGCAAGAAAGCAGATAGCGCCAATCTGGTAGGAGAGGCCGAAGAATCCCTGTTCTATGCTACCGTGAAAAACCTGCAGTAGCCATCTGTCGGCTACCCCTGCTACAAGGCCGATAATCCCATAAGTAAAGAGAGGATGGCTGTACACATAAAACTCTTTGAAATATCCGTTGATCTGTCGTTTTGATAAATGCCATCTGTTTTGATCGAGATGTCTGTCTCTCCAAATAACCCACGCAATACCGCCTCCAAAAAATATCAGTACCAGATAGTGGTAAAAAAAAAATTGGTCAGATTTAACCGGCTAGACATGAAAAGCGCGAAAATAGCTCCCAACCCCACAACTTTCTGCGCAACCCTCACCTTTTCTACGGGGACAGTCAGGGCATATGCGTCTCCTATTTTGTTTAAGATCTGAGTTCCGAACGTAAGAATTCCCCAGAAAGCAGCCAGATAAATATACAACGCACGCTGGTCGGGCCAGAGAATATGATGAACAGAAGTGGATGCGGAGGCAGCCACAAAGATGATAATTGCGAGGGAAGCGGCCGCTGCAAAGAGAGTGTAGAATGAGATAAGGGCGAACTCTTTCTGACGTTGACAGATCTTCGTATAGAAACCTATAGAGGTCCCCATGTCCAGGAAACCTACTACTTGTGTGAAGAAATTCGTTAAGAAATTAAAATCCCCGAAGGCTTTGGGCCCGAGCCCCCTGGGTATAATGGCCTGAGTTGCCAGCCCGATAACGAGGCTGATTATGGTCGCCAAGAATTTGTAGAGATATCGTGTCTTGATGGAGCTTTCCATGCTATACGCTTCTCACCAGCCTTTGCATCTCATGCCGCCATACTTTTGGCCAGTCTTCCGTCGTTAAGGCAAATTCATTGACAAATTGCTGCCTTGCGCGTTGTGTTGACGGGTCCCCCCACCAACGGTCGACATTGTCGCTGATCTCGTTAAGGAAATCCGCCGCCGCTCCCGGGGATTTGTGCCATATATGCGCGTCGGCAAGATTTTCAAAAAATGGGTCCGCCTCAGGGCGCAACTCCCAGTAGCGCGGCTCCCAAAAAAGAATGGTCGGAATATTCGCAGCGAGACTTTCCAACATGGTCGTGACCGGATGATCGATGATCGCCAGTTGTATTTCTCCCAGTTTTGCGAGAAAACCGGTTTTGCCATCGTCAAAATCGAGTGTCGGAAATTGTCGGCGAAGTCTCTCCTTCTCATTCCGACCATAATCGCTCATATAGAAGCGCACGGTAACCCGATTTCTGTTTTCTTCCTTCAGCCGGCCGAGAAATACATTCCTCGAGTTCACGTATTCTTCGAACGTCTCACCGACGGGACAACTGAAGAAATGGTAGAGATATCGAGGATGTGAGGTTAGTACGAATATATAAGGTTTTGAAGAGACAGAGCTATTCCGGCTGCGGAGCAGGTTTGACAGTTTTGGATTGGGAAGAGGAGTAACCGAAGGCGCATTCGCCATAGTCCAGCCCCAGGTGTAATATCTGTCGGATAGCTCAATTTCGTGTTTTTCAGGTGACATCCATTTAGCTGTACCATAGAGGCCTCCGTGCTGTGCTCCACACATAATAGTACCTCGTTCTGAACAGTGTGCTGCGACAAACTTAAATCTTTCATCGGAGTACCAACCCACGGTCGTCATCAGCACCTTGGGTGCATTCTTGAAAATGACCGCGGAATCTTTGACCGCGGCGTCGAAGCCTTCGAGGTACAGACTGGGGAAGTTGACGGGAAGTGTTTTTATCAATAAATCCGTGAAGTCGTCCGCCGGTTCAATGTCTCGAAGACCTAAGCGGCGATAGTCTTGAGGGTCTGCGTCAACCGGGCTGAAGCTGTCTGAGAAAAGTACCGGGAAGGAAAGAAAACGGGTTTGAATTACGAGTCGTGACAAAAGACGCGTTGGTAGGTAAATATTCCAAAGAACTACGGGGCTCTTGGTACTCGCGTACCTGGTGCCCTTATACACCAATTTCTTGACAAAGTATCGTAGGTTCCGTGTTTTCATGCGGGAACTCAGCCCATGCTCGAATGTGAGTTCCTTCTCTGGAAAGACTCCGGTCCTCAGCCCGTTTAATATTTGACTATATAATTGAAGATTGTAGAAATCTCCGTAGTAAAGGTCGAAGAAATCTCCAGTATCGAACGGAGTGACATAGTTCTTTTCGTCCAGCACGATTGTCTCAAATGGATAATGATTTGCGAATGCCTGCTTTATACAGGTATACCTATCGTAGAACGCCCCGGTGAAATCGAGTAGCCAGGCACCGATCACGATCTGCCAGAATCTCTTACCGTACTTGACTGCATGTGTCTTGTTCAGGTAATCGCCAAGCTTGTCGAGCAAGTAGTGGTATGTTTTATAGGAATACAACCCGGCTTCGTAATAGGCTTCGCGGTCCCTCCACGGGCTTGGCATGATTTGATAATCGAGGGACTCCCAGGTCTGTTTATGTTTTTGAAGGAGACACCAGGGACCAAGATACAGTATCTTTTGGTTCTCATCCCAGAACGAAGAAAGGGCTGTGGTTGCGAGAAACATCATGCTCCCCCGAACAAGAGCCACTGACGGAAAATATCATCGGGAGAGCAGTGAAAAGAAAGGTTCCCGCATAGACCGCGCATTCCCTGCAAATCATCAATGGTATCTATGTCCAGCTTCATTCGGGGCTCGTTGTAAGGAGACGAACAGGGGAAGCTCCGAATGGTGAACGCCTGCGGGTTATCCCATATATAAAGGGTGACATGTTCACGATATCTCTTTTCGGTAGTGGCTTGAGCGATCCCTTCCAGTATTTTAAGGCTCGTTGCTTCGGCTCCCAATCCATCGGGGTAGCCGTTGCCCATCCCGGGTCTATGATTGAAGGCGTAGTCAGGCTTCTCGTAATGGAAGAACTGAACTAGCCGATCGATCTCCTCGGGCGCAACGAGGGGGTTATCCGCGCAGATTCTCACGACTGTCTCCGCCTCGTGCAGTTTTGCCGCCCCTATAAAACGTAAAAGTACATCGTGCTCATCGCCTCGATATACGGAAATTCCAAAGTCTTCCGCGACTCGACAGAGACAGTCGTCCTCGTTGTTTACTGTTGTAGCCAGAACCAGCTCATTCAGAAAAGCACTTCTTTTCGTCCTCTCGATTACCCAGTGTATTACCGGGTATCCGCACAAATCCATCATCATCTTTCCTGGAAGACGCGAAGACGTCATCCTTGCCTGTATGATTCCGACGGTCTTCTCGCGCCTCATCTTGTGAGATCTTCCCACTGAAGAACGCTGTCCTCTTTCAGGTCTCTTGCCGCTTTTCTGCCGAGTACCGCATCCCAGTGAACCGGACTTATGCCATGGGAAGGCCGTTTGCAGATGATCATGCTCTCCGTCAGTGCAGTGCCCCTGAGAACGTCCTTTTTTAGCACTATCGACCTTCTCGCATGAAGGCGGCTTTGCGCTTCTGAAGGAAGCGGGTGTTTGTGGTCTGAACCCGTAACTGTTCTTATTTTGTCTATATTCTGCCTGAAGACTCTCAAATCATTCACATCCATTGCGTGGTAATGATCATTTCCCGGCAGCCTTTTGTCATCCGTAAAGTGCTTCTCAATAATCCTCGCACCCTTCAAATAAGCAAGAGTAAGCACAAACATTGTGTCATCAGGAAGCGTATGATCGGAATAGCCGATAACGAGTTCCGGGTAAGCCCTTTCGAGACCCGATATCATCCCGACATGGGCGTTTTCGTAAGCAGTTGGATAATTGAGCACGCAATGGAGCAAGCCGACTTCACTGCAACCGCTATGGCTTAGCGCTTCGAGTGCCATGTCTACCTCTGCGAGAGTAGAGGCTCCTGTAGAAAGTACCACCGGTTTTCCCTTCCCCGCAACCTTTCTCAATAATGGAATATTCGTGATATCGGCAGAGGCGATTTTGAAGAAGGGCACGAGGGGATCAAGGAACTCAATAGCTGCATCATCGAATGGGGTGGATACGAAATCAATATCTATTTCTCTGCAATGATCTGCCAGGTTTTTATACTCTTTCTCACCAAAGGAGTCGTATTTCTTAAAGAGCTCGTGCTGACTCAATGTTGGTTCTTTTGCCGTATCCCAATAGGCGGGGGAATGTTTTGAAGCCAAAGTATCTGCCTTATATGCCTGGAATTTGGCAGCGTCAGCGCCTCCTTCCTTTGCAAGACGAATGAGGTTCTTTGCTCTTTCGAGCGATCCTTCATGGTTGACCCCTATTTCTGCAATTACGTAAGGATCGGAATCGTTCGAAATAACCTTGTTGCCCAATCGGATGCTCTTTTCAGACATCGTTCCACTCGTGTTTCCGTTCAAGCAGGGTCTTATAGTGCTCCAGTTGTGCCTTGTCATTTGTCATATTATTTTCATGTCTCCTGTATCGGTACAGGGGCAGCCTGACCCTCTCTATTTTGAATTTCTTCAGAAAGCGCAATCGCAGATCCTGGTCCTCCAGACACAAAAAGTTTTCATCATATAGTCCGATATCGATCAACTGCTCAATCTTGAAAAGAATGCCACACGCGATAGGATCCGTCAGACAGTCTTTCTGGCCCAAAACGCACTCGTTATCGTCCACCATAATGTAATCACACGCAATAGCGTCGATATCTTCATTCAGGCGCAGGTGCAATTCAAGGATCTTTATAAAATCCCGGTGTACATAATCATCTCCATCGACCCTCACCACAAACTGGCCCTTTGCCTTTCTAATTCCGACATTCAATGAAGCCGGCAGGCCGAGTCTATCTTCATTATTGAGCAGAAGGATATCATCTTCAAAAACCTCAAGAGCGAACCGCGTCCTATCGACACTACAGTCGTTTATGACAATGATCTCATAGCTGTTCCTATCCACACTCTGATTCAGAATAGACCTGACGGCCCTTCCGATATATTTCTCAACGTTAAAGGCCGTCACAAGAACGCTTGTCGTAGGGACCATGGAATAGCTCCTTATGCTCTATCGCAAAACTGTTTCGAGTGACTGCCGTATTTTCCCCGGCATATCTTCAACCATGTTTACCGATACAGGCAGCGCCACGGCCCGGCTCAACAGTTGCAGCGATCTGGGGAATGCATCCGGAAGCACCGGGTATTTTGATACCAGTTCGGGCATATGAGTCCATGTGCCCGCAAAATGCCACGTGATAGCTTCCGGTAATATCTTCGTGCCCAGCCCATTCCGCAGAAGTTCCTGCCTGCAACTTCGGGCGGTGGCCGCATCGGGCACAAAGAACACAAGGGCATCGGCTGTCTCTTCGGTATTGAGCGGCCTAGCTCTGAACTGAACGCTCTTTATATCGCTGATGGCGTCTCTTATGCCCTCTTTATTCGCCCTTTGCCGTTCTACGACCGTGTCAAGCTTTTTTAGTTGAGCAAGCCCCACCGCTCCCTGCAGCTCCATCATTCTGTAGTTGAAACCAGAGCCGCTTCTCGAGTCCTCCCATCTGGGCAGGTCGGGGTTGTTCTCGTGCCCGTGATCGTGGTAAGCTTTTCCGCGTTCAAGCATCATTCGATCTCTGCACACGAGCATACCACCCTCGCCGGTCGTCATCGTTTTTGCGAAATCGAAGCTAAAGGTCCCTATATCTCCTATTGTACCGAGGTGTTTTCCATCGAGCTTTCCCCCGCAGCCCCATGCTGTATCTTCAATGACAAGCAGACTATGTTTGCGGGCCACTGCCATGATCGGACCCATGCGAGCCGGGATACCGAGCATATGGACAACTATTATGGCCTTTGTCTTGTCGGTGATTCGGCTTTCAAGGTCGACAGGGTCCATATTAAGGGTCTCGTCAATCTCCGCGATCACCGGCTGGGCTTTTGACTCGATAATTGCTTCTACTGTTGCGACAAAAGTAAAGGCTTGAGTGATCACCTCGTCTTTTTCGCCGATACCCGCTGCCGCCAGGGCGACCTTGAGCGCCGCTGTTCCCGAGGTAACGGCAAGGGCATCATTCACACCCATATAATCCGCAAATGCCCTTTCGAATTCCTTCACTTTATAAATGCCCTTTCGAAGATTATCGAAACCATGGCGAAAGAGAACGCCGCTCTTATCGAATACCTCGCGCACTTGTTCGAATTCCTCAGAGCCCATCACTTCGAATCCAGGCATTTACTTCCCTCCCGTTACGGGCTTTGATGAACCAAACAAGATGATCGTGTCTCGGTTCACAAGCTGCACGTTTTCGACGATCACAAAGTATCTTTGTAATGCGCTCACCAGATCCTCGGTGTTTTTGACAAAACCTATAGGATTCCGGGGAATGAATAGTGATACCAGGAGGAACTTTGTGATTTTGGATAGTCTCTCGATTACCTCTTCCCATCCTCGGAGATAAGAGAGAATTTCCATCAGAACCACCAAATCATAGTCTCGTTTAAGAACTTGATTGTCATCGCTCCATTCCGTGCAGGATAAATCTGCCCGGAAGAACTCGATGTCCGGGAACTTCCCTCTCGCATGCTTTAGCGCGGTTTCGCTTATATCTATGCCCACGACATGATTGTTGTTCCTTTTCAGGAGATGCGTAAACGTTCCCTTTCCACAACCCACATCAAGTATTCGCGAGAAATTGTATTGGGCTAAAATAGCCAGGCAGAACTGCTTGCTCAGGGTTCTCAAGTCTTCCTGATGCCAACTATCGAAAAATTCTTCTTTCTCCGCCCGGTACATCTCCTCGAATTCGCCAACATATTTACGTTGCTCCACGTCGAAGACATATTTGTGGTAGTCGTTCACAATTTAAATCCTCTCAAAGATTTGTCTTACCTTCTCTTTAGTAAGGATCGACCCGAAGTCTTCACCGAGGGCATTAGTGAGAGGCTTTTGATGAATGATGGTCGAATCGAACAGCCTTTCAAAATCCTCCTCAGATAATCCGGCTGTCACGTTCCGGGGAAGGGTGACCTTCTGCTTTTCAAGAAAAACATGAAATTCCTCGGTTTCTTTCGGATAAAACTCCTCCATCGCATTCATGACAAGACAGTTGCCGATACAATGGTGAATTCCCAAGACAGTGCTCAACCCGGCAGATAGAGGGTGAATCAGCCCCACAAAACTGTTTGCTATGGCACATCCGCCCAGGTAGGAAGCGACCATAAGCTTCTCCCTATTCGCTTCGCTCTGCATATCATCCGAAAGAAAAATTTGCCTGCTCAACGATAGGGCTTGGTGCGAGAACGCATCACCCACGGGGTGCCTGTAACGTCCGCCCAGGGATTCGATACAATGGATGTAGGTATCCAGGCCCGTATAGAAATATTGTGCTGCCGGCACAGTCTTCGGCAGTTCAGGGTCCAGGATTAGTTGGTCATAAATAGTATGCTCACTGTTCATCCCAAGCTTTAGGTTTTTGGCCTTGTTGACCATAACGCATGTTCGCGATGTTTCGGCACCGGTTCCGGAAATGGTGGGAATACCGATCTTGTACACACCCGCCACCCGCACTAGGTCCCAGCCTTGATAGTCCTCGGCTTTACCACCGTTGGTGAGTAGGTTGGATATGGCCTTTGCGGTGTCAAGGGTTATGCCTCCCCCCATACCAACCACAACTGTAGGCAGAAGGTCCTTTTTGATTGCCCGTATTTGGTGGTACAACGAGTTTATGTGTTCTGTTGTCGGCTCATCTACGGTAGGCACGTAGAAGAGTAGGTCCTCGTCTCCGACCGGGACGTTGGTGAGGGCAGGAGAATCAACAAAGAAGTGATCGACAAAGAACACGCCGTAACCGGGAAAGGCGCCTTGGCGCTTGTCAATAAGCATATCCAGATGGTGTAATGAACCGTTACCGAAAAGATAGTGGTTAACATTTTTTGAGTTTTCCATATTGTGGACCTCTAGCTCTCTGGAGTGCGTCTATCTCTTACTGTCGATGCCCTACCGTTTCATTTCCTTCTCTTTTTGCAAGGATAAAACCCTCGTAACACCTTGTTGCACGTTCACGTTTACATATAATCCTGCTGATCCTTCAGGTGTTCCAGATCATACGTGGCCGTCCACCCAAGACACGTAATACGCTGGTTCAGGGGGGCATACAAATCAAGGTCCATGCTTCCGATGGGGCTCGTAGGTGTTAGGGGCTTGCGCCATTTACTCTTGCGCCTGTTCGTTCGGTTTGCCGACACCGGCGTCAAGCCCTATCCGACCAAGGAGAGGAGGCCGATACTGAAATCCGAGACTACGGGTATCAGGTAAGCGGAGGGGTTGGCCTGGAAACTCACTCGCCTTCAAATCCTCCTGCTTGGTCCCTTTGTTTTTCTCGATCCTGCTCTGGATTCTCCCTGTATCTCCGTTGTACCCAATTTTATACTTGTTGGGCTTGACGACACCGTGTGTGTCCGTCTTAAGGTTTCCCTGGGTGTCAGTTGGACGGCTGAGAGAGTTCAATTTGGTCAGATCCAACTCTGTCTCGGGAGAACCTGAAATCGTTGCGCCTACTTCGTACTCCTTTTCGCCCGAGGGGAGGTTGGGGAGGGAGGGAACACGCCACATTGGGTTCGCAAGAACGAACTGGGCGAAACAGGGAGTGGAGAACAGGCAGAAAAGCAGCATGGAGCATAGGGCAAAGAACAAAGGAAGAAGAGGAAGAAGTTTTGAGTTCTGAGTTCTGAGTTTTGAGTTAGTTATCATTGTTAACCTCTCGCGTAAAGAAGAGCCTAAGAAAGTGTTGAGTTATTAACAGTCTCATAATTATTTTTACCTCAGTTTCCCAAATCCTTTATTCAGCATCTCGGTCTGTTGGGTTTGACAACTCAGAACTCAAAAACATATCCTTGCCCTCTGCTCCATGCTGCTCTCGGCTGCCTACTCTCTGCTCCGTGCTCCGTGCTTCACGCTGCCTTTATAGTATTCCGTCACCTTCTTCTTCGCTTCCTGGTTGGCCGGGGATAGTTCGAGCGCATTTTCATAACAAATTCGTGCATCGTTCCGGCGACCCAGCTTTTCATATACGTCACCAAGGGCGATCTGGTAGTCGGGTACGTGAGGGCGTAGCACGACCAGAGAGGATAGCTCTTTCTCGGCAGAATCGAGCTTCCCCTGAAAAAGATCGAGATCGGCACGCATGTAAGCAAAATCGGGAATTGAATATTTCTTCAGTTCCGCGGAGATGACGTCGATCTGGTGAGAAGACAACTCTTCAGGAAGAAACACTTTGTTCCACGAAGAAAGTGCCTCTACGCGCTCACCAAGGGAAAAGCATAAGGCCAGCTTCCTGACGGCGAAGGCCCAGTCGACAGGGGGCTGGAGAACAATGCGCTTGGCCCAGAAAGCAGCATTGAGCATATCACCTTTCTCCGCCCTGATTGAAGCCAGGGTTAAGCATACATGGGGGTCCTGCCAGAGAAAGTGGTCAAGGTCGAGGCCGAGGGCAAGGTAGACCTGAGCCAGATTGCGAAAGAGAGGTTGCCGCTCGGACGGCACGGAGGGCAGGGCGTCGAACAGACACAGACCGGCATCCAAATAGCTTGCAGGCCGGGAGGGATTCAAAAAAATTGCCTTCTCAAAAGCGGCCAGCCCGTCATCGATCCTGCCTCGCTTCGTTTCGAGCATGCCCGACAAGACCCAGTTTCCGGGATCGGCAACGCTGAGGTTCCTGGCACGAACAAGCCACCTGTCGGCGGTGCGGTTGTCGGCAGACATCTGAGCGCGAGCGAGGAGCCTGGTATGATCGGAGGATAAGGGGTCCAGCATCGATATCCATTGCGACGGTGAAGGCGAATCAGGGCTATACGCGCTGAGGGACGGCGTGGCCCACAGAGAGCTGGAATCGATAGGAACGATCAACTGGCTCAAAAGCGCACCGGATGAAAGGTAGATCAGGGGTAAAAGCAGGACGGTAAAGAGAAGACGGGGGAGGGTAGACATATTTATTCACTCGAAACGCGATTCGAGTTTCGCGTTCCAAATGACGTGTTGACCACTCGCCACGTCAGGCCCATGAGGAGGAAGAGGAGCATGGCGTTCGCGGGGATCTGGAGGTTGAAGTCGGCCAGGGAATGGACGAGCAGGGCCACGACGGCAGCAAGGCCGCTAGCCCCGAGAAATATCGGATATGGGTTGCGGCGTTTAAGCAGGGCGCGAACAGAAAAGGCAAGGAACAGAAGAAAGAATGCCAGCCATGGAATGAAGCCGATCAACCCCGCTTCCGAAAGAAACTCCAGGTAGTCGTTGTGGGCGTGGTCCATGATTATTGCGCCAAGTTTCTGCGGCTTATAAGGGGGGTAAGCAAGCTCATAGGTACCCAGACCGGTCCCGGTCAGGGGAAAACTCTTGATCAGCTTCAAGGTGCTTTGCCAGACGAGAGAGCGGTCCTCGTAGCTGGTTTCAATGGTCTGCCAACGATCCTCCACCGGGGCCAGGCCTTTCCACGTGCCCCAAAGGAACCCCAGACCGAGCACCAGCGCCAGGATAATCGGTAGGGCCGTGTGGCGCGTTTTTGTCGCGATCATCAGCAACAGCACAAGGAGCACGGCCGCGACCAGGCTCAGCTGGGCCATGCGCGACATGGAAAAGATGAGCCCGAGGACCATGACGATGATCCCCGCAAACAGGAAATAGAGAAAGAGGAAACGACCGGCCTTGACGCGTGAAGTTATACGGGAGACAAAGAGGCCGATCGAAACAGGTATACACATGTTCATAAGCCCGGCAAAATGGTTGCGGTTTACATAGGTGCCGGTTACACAGTCTGCGTAGTATTTTTTCTTGAACCACAGAAGAGAGCCGGATTGGTTAAGGTAGGCGTAGAGGCCGTATATAGCGTCGATAAACCCAATGATGAAGACGGCGACAAGCAGCCAGGTAATCCATGTCTGGGGGAACAAACCCGCCTCCTGGCCGGTGAACGTGGCGACGACAAAGAAAATGGACGCATAGGCCAGCCATTTCAGGAGAGCGGTGCTCGTGGCGGAAAGGCTGAGGCTCAAAGGGAGCAGAGGACCAAGAGCATGGGGCATAGAGCCGGGACCGAAGGCTCGGGCAAGGCCCAGGCGCTGATAGAGGCCGGCTGTGTTG
>Ga0181527_1001397_pt1 | contig 24967 bp, 16 predicted proteins | sample PEATcosm2014_Bin_30_FD_119762 | JGI IMG/M metagenome (GOLD analysis project Ga0181527, IMG submission 119762) | Peatland microbial communities from MTU Mesocosm Facility, Houghton, MI, USA - PEATcosm2014_Bin06_60_metaG | ecosystem: Environmental > Terrestrial > Soil > Wetlands > Peat | place...
ATTGACGCTCCCCGAGCAACTTCCCGGATCTTATGCATACGTCCTGAAAATAACTCCCCCTTCCGGGAAGCTGTTGAGAGAGCAGTGAACATCGCTGCCGCGGCAGGCGCTGTCGAAATTGAGGGCCGCGCCACATCAACGACATCCGTCGCGACGGGATGACCAAGCGGGTAGGCAATACGTCCATCCAAAAGTGCAAGGAGAGATCGCTGAGACGGGCCCGAAACCACTTGGTCCCATAATCGGCTTACCGGAGACACGAAACAGGTTCCCTTTTTGCCGATAGGCCGGGCGAGCTGCGTCGATCTAGCCAACTTTCGCTGTGGCGTAATCCCAATCCCGGTGGAACGGCGCCGCTTGGCGAGATTCGCTGCAAATCGCTACAGGCAAGACAATTGCGACCCCAGCCCAGGATTCGGCCTGGGAAGTCCGCTTGCCGTCACCTGACCCACCTGCGCTGCGCCGGCCTCACCCCGGCGTGGAAGGGCGTTTTTCGAGCGATATTCGGCTTAAATGGCGGGGCCGAGCGTCCCCCAAGTCTGGCGTGCCCGAACCGCGCACGACAGCCTGGGGCGCAGGGGGAGGGCAGGTTTGAATTGCCCTATCTCCCAGCCCATCAACGATTTCAATGCGGAGGGGATTCTCAGCGCGCACAACCAGTCTGCACGACTGGCTGGCGATGATCGGACAGAGGGGGTCCGGTGAATAAGTCCCTGACTCTGCGAGCGGATTGAATATTGCCGACGCACAGAGGTAGGATGCAAGAGGTCAGGGGGGCTAAACTGCCTAGTCTTGGCCAGCTGACCCGTGAGATTTTTATGGCTTGTGCTCGACAAGGCCCTCGGGTCTTTCAAGAGCTTGAACTCTCTTGAAAGAAAACCATTGGATAGTTAGTTCAGTCAAACCACGGAATTCAACATGTATCAGCGCTACCAGCTTCAAACGAGCCCCACACCCGAAATCGTGCCTTTTCCGAATCGCACTCGAGTAAAAGTCAAAAAGCGTGGGCTTGCCATGCACCTGCTCAAAGAACTGGTTCACTATCGGCGAAACCCGGAAGTTGCACTGAGTCGGCCCTGCATATACGGCGTCTTCTCTGGGCCGGTCGGGGTGTTCGCCCCTCGGAGCAACTCTTGTGTGGGGTGTCTGCGCTGCACTATTGAGCATCCCGAGATGGTCCAGGTGGACCTTAATCCGGAACACCGACATCTGGGTGACTCGTACTTCACACCTGAGCACGTGGACACGACTTGCTACGAAGCACGAACTGGGAGGATACCCGTAAAAGGCGCTGGATACCGCGGGCCGTTCGGTGGCGATGGCTGGGACGGAATGTGGACGGACATGTCTGAAATCGTGCGGCCGACGCGCGATGGCATTCATGGTCGAGAATTCATTTCGACAAGCGTGGATATTGGTCAGAAACCTCCATTCCTTACCATTGATGAGCAGGGGATCGCAATTGCGGAAGGCGTGCGGACTTTTTCCCTTCCAATTCCGGTTTTGTTCGATATGCCGCCTGCCTCTGTCCTATCTCTCAAGTTCCTCCAGATTTCTATGACGACCGCCCAAGCGGCAGAAACGTTGCTCATCTTGCCGGTTAAGGTGCTCAACGAATTCAGACTCCAGGGGCAACAGGTCATTCCACTCGCCAGCCACGGCGACGCAGACGCACTCATGGAGCTCCGCTCCACGCCACTGATGATCGAGCTTGATGGCTGGAACGAAGCGCTCTTCCGTGAGATTCAAACGCGCTTCCCCAAAAGCACGATCTGCTTGCGCCATGACTGCGGCTCCGGCGAAGAGCTATTGAAGCATTACCATTCGGGGGTCCGAGTATTCCACATGGTGGCCAATTATCATGGCCTGGGGAGCGACGGACGGTTCGTGCTCGACCTCATCCGAGAGGCTCACAAGTCCTTCGTCGATGCAGGTTGCCGGGATGCGGTAACGCTCCTGGGGACAGGTGGGATCATTGCCGCCGAGCATGTTCCCAAAGCGATTATCTGCGGTCTCGATGCCATCGCCCTTGACACGCCGCTTTTGGCGGCCCTACAGGCGCAGTTTGTGGGAGAGTGCGCCGACCGGGAAAAAAGCCCCTTCACGCTGCCCGGAAGACTCGCTGTCGACTGGGGCGTCCAGCGCCTCAAGAACTTGCTGGTTTCTTGGCGTGACCAACTGCTTGAAGTCCTCGGGGCGATGGGCTTACGAGACGTCCGGCGGCTTCGCGGTGAAATGGGCCGGGCGATGTTCCAGAAGGAGCTGGAACGCGAAGCATTTTCGGGGATCGAAGGCTATGGCCAATAGCATGAAGACCATCGAGCAGCTCATTGTCGATAAACATACCACCTCTCTGCATCGAGGCTTTCACCTCTGGCCTAAGTTGAAGAACGGCAAGCTGCCCGCACTTGGAGACCACCGCTGGACAGCGGACCTTATCCTTTCGACCTGGCTACAGGCTGAAACGGCAACGCCGCCCAGCAATGGCCGGGAACACCGCGTGGGCAATTCCGGGGGCGGCTTCGATGTGCTCGATTTCAAATTCCTGCCTGAAGATCGACGCCTCTCCAACGACGTGGCGACTGATCTCTCCCTCCCGCTCAATCGCCGGCCCTACGATCGCCGAATTGAAATCCCTATTCCCTTCTATGGGGCGGGGATGTCCTTTGGCTCAATCAGCGAGCAGGTAATGTGCGCCAGAGCCAAAGCGGCCCAGGCATGGAAGACCTTCACGTGTACAGGTGAAGGAGGATACCCCGAATCGCTCCTTGCCTATAAAGACCATGTGATCACGCAAGTTGCCACCGGCATGTTCGGGGTAAGAGAAGAGACGATCCAGCACGCGCCGATTATCGAGTTCAAGTATGCCCAAGGGGCCAAGCCGGGCCTGGGCGGACACCTGTTGGGCGACAAGGTGACGTCCAGCGTTGCCACCATGCGCGAGTCGCTACCCTGGATCAGCCTCTTTTCACCCTTTCCGTTCCACAGCGTCTATTCAGTCGAAGACCACAAGAAGCACGTTGACTGGATCAAGACCATCAACCCGAAAGCACTTGTTTCCGTAAAGGTCTCGACGCCCACGGATATCGATATGGTCGCCGTGGGGAGCTACTACGCGGGGGCGCACATTGTGCACATTGACGGAAGCTATGGCGGCACGGGCGCGGCGCCGGAAATCGCTAAAAAGACCATTGCCATGCCCATTGAGTTTGCGATCCCTAAGGTCCATCGGTACCTGTCGCAGGAGGGCGTTCGACAGGAAATCGTGGTTATGGCCAGCGGCGGGATACGCACGGCTTATGACGTTGCCAAGGCGATTGCTTTGGGGGCGGATGGAGCCATCCTGGGCACGACCGAGTTGGTGGCCCTGGGCTGCACCCGTTGTAGCAACTGCGAGCGCGGTCGAGGTTGTCCCTTCGGGCTCACGACCACTGATCCGGAGCTATCGCAATTGGTCGAAATAGACTGGGGCGCCGAGCGGCTCAGCAACCTGTATCGGTCCTTCCAACTGCAACTCGCCGACTTACTGCGGCGGCTGGGGCTCACGGCGATTCGCGACCTCGTGGGCAGAACCGACTTGCTGATCTATCGTGGTCATGCGGGAGTGCGGTGATGATCTCACCAGAAACTATCCTTAAGATCCTCGCATCCAGGAAGTCTTTCGTCCCGGAAGATGCTTTAGGTCGCATACCTCGCAAAGCGGAGGCCGAGGGCGGCTGTGGCGTCATCGGGATCGCTTCGAGCGAAAGGATTCCAGGACGCCATCTGTTCCAGGCGTTGGAGCAAATGCGCAACCGGGGGAACGGCAAAGGAGGCGGCATCGCAGCGGTGGGCGTGGTTCCAGAGGACTTGGGTGTCACTCAGGAGATTCTGGAAAACGACTACCTGCTTACCATCGCTTATCTCGACACGAGCTCTAGGCGGGAAGTCGAACGAAGCTGCATAGAGCCAACCTTCGACATTCACCATGTGTGCTCCTTGCCCACCACTCGCGACCCGCGCATCCTTGAGAGGCTCGACGTCAGACCTCCGGAAATCTTCCTGTACTTCGGGCGGGTGAAACCCGAAGTCATCGAAGGCTTCAAAAAGAGGAATGGCCTGGAGGCAGCGTTGACGCCGCCTACGTCCACGGAAAGCATTGAAGACGAGATCGTCTATCAGAACAGCTATCGCTTGAACCGGGCGTTTTACGCGTCCACAGGCGAGAAGCGAGCCTTTGTTCTATCGCATGGCAAGAACATGCTGGTGCTCAAAATGGTTGGTTACGGCGACGACGTGATACGCTATTACGAATTGGAGAATATGCGCGCCCACATCTGGGTCGGTCATCATCGTTACCCGACCAAGGGCAAGGTGTGGCATCCGGGTGGAGCCCATCCTTTCGTCGGACTCCATGAAGCCCTAGTGCACAACGGCGACTTCGCCAACTATGCCTCGATCTGCGAGTACCTCGCGCAGCGGAATATCTACCCCCTCTTCCTGACGGATACGGAAGTCTCAGTCCTCGTCTTTGATCTTTTCCACCGGACGTACGGCTACCCCTTGGAGTACGTAATCGAATCTCTCGCGCCTACGACGGAGCGAGACTTCGTGCTGCTTCCGGAGGGAAAGCAGTCAATCTACCAGCGACTGCAAACCGTGCATATTCACGGCTCCCCAGATGGACCCTGGTTCTTTCTCATCGCCCAATCTGCCCAAGCACAAGGCGAGTACCGCCTGATCGGGATCACCGACACCAGTATGCTGCGTCCGCAGGTTTTTGCCTTGCAGGAAGGCCCGGTCTCGATTGGTTTCGCAGCCTCGGAGAAGCAAGCCATCGACGCGGCTTTGGAGAGCTTGGCCCGGGAAGATCCGAGATTCTGGTCCCACGCCGATCGCTACTGGAATGCCCGTGGAGGCAGCCACACGGACGGTGGGGCGTTCATTTTCACTGTCCAGGCTAATAGGAATGGTCCCAGCGAGCTGGTATGCACTGACAAGTTCAGCCGACCCATCCGGGCGAGTGCGCAACAGAAACCCTACAACGGGCGCGCAACCCCTTTGCGGGCCGACATGGCGCTGCCCGATGCTCCCCCTGATGAGCTGTTCGCTTGGGCCAAGGAGCAGTTGTCGGGATGGGACTATGGAGACTTGCTCTCCTTTCTCAGAGCACTGGAGTGCGCGGTTGGAAAAGATGACGACCGCCGGCGCGCCTTGGATGTCCTCACGCTGCTGATGGACCGTCGGTACCCCACGGGGTCAATGCGGCGAAGCAGCATGCTCTCGCTATTCGATCAGAGCATGGGGGCGATTGTTGAGTCAGTCCGCCGGTCCCCTTCCGAAGCTTACGTTTTCGTGGACGAGTGCAATGCTCTGCCCAGCCCATCAGGGCCGGCACAAACGGTCGTTCTAGACGCTCGCGCCTTTGCAGCAGAGGGTGAGCGCTCGCTGGCCCGCAAAATCGTTGGGCTTTACCAGCGCGGCTTTCGAAGGTTCTTGCTGGCTCACGTCAAGGGGCATCGTTTCATCGCTAACGGCCTTGGGGCGGACAGCCGAGGCGTGCAAATCGACGTCTACGGTTCCTCCGGCGACTATTTAGCCTCGGGCATCGATGGGGCGGAGGTGGTCGTTCACAACGACGCCCAGGATCAACTGGCCCAAATCATGAAGGAGGGGAAACTCGTCGTCTACGGCAGTGTCGGCCAGACGTTCCTCTATGCAGGCAAAGGCGGGCACGCATTCGTCCTGGGAAACGCAGCGGGACGGCCCCTGATCAACGCTGTCGGCAAGCTCCGCGTGGTCATCAATGACACCTGCCTTGATTATCTGGCCGAGTCATTCATGGCCGGAGACCCGCTGAATGGCGGTGGCTTTGCTATCCTTAATGGGATCAACTTGAATGACCAGGGCCAGATCGTTGAGCTGGATACGCCCTACCCCGGTGGCAACTTGTTCTCGCTCGCCTCCGGTGGAGCGATTTACATCCGCGACCCGCGTGGGAAGGTCTCCGAGGAGCAACTCAACAGCGGCGAGTTCAGCTCGCTTGAGGAACGTGACTGAGAGGTGATCAGTCCCTTCTTGGAAGAAAACGAGCGGCTGTTCGGCATTCCCGTGGTGCGGCTCCTCGAGGTTGACGGAAACTCTTTACCCCCGGCGCGGGTGTATCGCAAGGTACGGCCTAGAGCGATTGCGGCGCTTCAAGCTGAAGAAGCCTGGGTGAAAATGCATGTATGAATCTTCCCCTACCGGTGCAGCTGTGGATCCGTGTCAGAACTACAGGCGCAGCTTCCCCCCTTGACCCGGAAGTCTTGAAGAGCTGCCACACCATGTGTGCCTCGTTCGGCGATCTACTGGAGCAAACAAAAAGCTCTGGTGCGGACTAAAGAGGTTGGAACCTTGTCGAAACCACGTGCAGCACGTGCCTGGTCAGGAGAAGTCGAGAGCATTTTCGTTCGTGAGGCACTGCTCCAGGAAACAATGGACGGAAAAGTCCGCTGCAATGCGTGCGAGCGGCGGTGCACGCTCATTCCGGGCGGTTTTGGCTGGTGCCGAACGCGTCAGAACCGCGATGGGAAATTAGTCACCCTGATCTATGGCTCGGTTTCCTCGCTAGCGGCGAACCCGATTGAGAAAAAGCCATTCTACCACTTTCACCCGGGCACCAAGGCGCTCACCGCGGGCAGTTGGTCATGCAACTTCGGTTGCCCTTGGTGCCAGAACTGGGACATCAGCAAGTCGCCTCCGCCCGCAAAAGGTGATTATCTTTCTCCGCAGCGCTTCATCGACTCCGTGGAGAGAACCGGCTGCCAGGGAACCTCCATTTCGTTTAACGAGCCCACCCTGTCGCTGGAGTGGTCGGTGGAGGTGTTTCGCCTGGCCAAGCAGGGCGGTTTCTACAACACCTTTGTGACCAACGGCTATATGACGCCTGAGGCGCTCGCCCTGTCGATTCAGTCGGGCCTGGAGGCGATGAACGTCGATATCAAAGGCGATGCCCCGTCCGTGATGAAGTTCTGCAAGATGGTCGACGTCGATCAGGTGTGGGCTTGTGCGAAGCTCGCACGCTCGCGTGGCGTGCATATCGAAATCACCACACTGGTGATTCCCACCGTGAACGATTCCGATTCAGTCCTCCATGGGATCGCAGAACGGATCGCAGGAGATTTGGGCCGCGAGGTGCCCTGGCACGTAACCAGCTACTATCCCGCATATCAATTCACTGCCCCGCCGACCCCGATTCAAGCTTTGGAGCGCGCTTGGCAAATAGGCAAGGAGGCAGGACTGGAATTCGTTTACATCGGGAACGTAGCCGGACATCCGTATGACAACACATATTGTCCAGCGTGCGGCACGTTGCTGATTCGCCGATTGGGCCTCGAGGTCGTGCAATGCCGGTTGGACGCCGGGAAGTGTCGTCAATGTGGGCGGCCCATCCCCGGCGTATGGGGCAAGGTGCCGAACTGTTCCGAAAGATAAGGGTTCCTCCCGAGGGAGGTTCATGGCTAGGCCAAACCTACTCATAACTGGAAGGCCAGGCGTCGGAAAGACCACGCTAGTGATGAACGTGGTGGAGCGGCTGCGCGGCTCGTTGCGGCTCGTTGGCTTCACCACGGCTGAGGTGCGCGATCCTGCTGGGGAGCGTACGGGTTTCCAGATACTCACGGTGGAAGGGAAGCGGGCCGAATTGGCCCGGGCAGGATTTCGTAGTTCAGTGCAGGTGGGCCGGTATGGCGTCAATTTAGAGGCATTCGAGCGCCTCGCGCTTCCAGAATTGGCTCGCCGCGACGTGGACCTGATTGTGATCGACGAAATCGGCAAGATGGAGTGCGCTTCAGATCGCTTCTGTCGCACCGTGGAGGATGCGCTGGATGCTCAAGTGAGTGTCTTGGCCACGTTTGGGAATCGCCCGCCTGCCATTCCTGCAGTCCGTGCGAAGCCGCCCTGACGTGGAACTGCTCACTTTGACAGAGCGAAACCGTAACGCCTTAGTCGCGGAGTTGTACTGCCGCTTCCATCGCTCACGACACTAACAGGCTGTTCGCCGATGGAAGACTCGAAGCGAGTTCCGGAAGGAGGTTCCTTGAGCCGTGAAAACAGCCTTGGCGTTTCCCTGCTCGCTTCCTTGGCTAGTGTTGTGATGTCTTCAGCCATGGGTGCCGCTATGATTCAAACCAAATCCAGCTCTGCAAGTATCCTGCGACTTCCGCCGCCGGAGCAAAAGGGGAAGATGTCGCTCGAAGAAGCGCTGGGGCGCCGACGGTCGGTCAGAGAATTCACGTGTGAGGCTCTGACCGAACGGGAACTGTCCCAACTGCTCTGGGCTGCCCAGGGCATAACCCATGCGGAGGGCCTGCGGGCTGTCCCCTCCGCGGGAGCGCTTTATCCGCTTGAGCTCTACGTCGCCTCGGCCGGTGGGTTCTACCGGTACGAACCACGCCCCCATCAACTTGTCCGGCTTTCCGACCGCGACCTGCGAGCGGCTATGCGCCGCGCCGAGTTGGACCAAGAGGCTATCACCCAGGCTCCTGCGGTGTTCGTGATTGCCGCGGTTTATGAGCGGACATCCCGCAAGTACGGTGCCGCGAGGACCCCTCGTTATGTCCACATGGAAGTGGGACACGCCGCGCAGAACCTGCTTCTGGAAGCCGTGGCCCTTGGGTTGGGTGGGGTGCCGATTGGAGCTTTCGAGGACGAGGCCCTTCAGAAGGCCCTGGAGCTGCCTGTGGATCAATGTCCGCTTTACCTGATTCCCGTCGGACACCCGCGCTAATCCGACGCCCTTCCTTTCGGAGAGGGGCCGCCCTATGCCTTTGGCTCATAAGCAATAGACCCGTCTTCGCAGCCGATGATGGCCAGCCCCTGAGCAAACGCGCCTGAGACGATTGTGCCGATTTCGACAGGTCGGGCATACTCCCATACTCCGGAACCACAGGGCGAATGCCGCCAAGATCGCTGCGGGTGACGAAGTTGATTTGAGTGTGGAAGGGCGTTTTTCATTCCCAATCCGGCCGAGTACCCACTCAGCATAGTTTCCGAGTGCGCCGTCGCTCGCCCAGAACTTCGGATTGCCCCTGCGTATTCGTCGATAAATACTGGGCGACAAGGCAGGATCTATTCCCTCGAACGCAGTGGGGGATCTGAGATGGAGGGCCATTTGTCCCATTTGCCAGCGTGTCGGAACCAATCACTGCTTGGCCGTTTAGCGGTTGGAACCTCCGACCTCTGCCTCAGCGGCTCCAAAGCTCGGGCGCCAAATCGTCCGTCCGATCATTTCCTGTGGGCTTGGACCAGCAGGCGATCGCGGCGGAAGTGCCGGAGACAATCGACGCCCGGAAGCGTGCCTGCCCCCTACTGAAACGCCACGGCCCTGAGATCTGCAAACGCACGAAGCCGAAATGCGAAAAGTGCCCTGTCACCCCGAACTGCGCTTTCTTCGCCAGCCGTCGCCACCGCTGCTTGGAGAGTGCTCCTTAGGAGAGCCTGCCTCCGCTTCACCAGCCGTGGCACATTTTGCAGGACAGCGCCTTCATGGTACAATCAAGTTCCAGCGAATCGCGAAGAGTGTCTTAACTGTTTGTCTCACCCCAGGGGACAAGCGCAGGGTGTCTCGATGAAATTGAGGCACGTGATTCTGCTCTTTTCAATCCATCTGCTGGTCCTTTGCCTATCCAATAAATCAAGTGCTCAAACAACGACTTCTGGAGGGTTGGCTGGCGTCATTATCGATCCGAGCAGTGCGGCGGTACCCGATGCGCACGTCCAGATAAAGGACAACAGCAAGGGAACGATCCAAACTGCCAGAACCGACCGTGACGGTGTGTACCGATTCTTCTTCATCGCGCCAGGGAGATACACGCTGACGGTGACCCGTGCCGGCTTTCGAGAAGAGAGCCGCGAAGTAGATGTGCTGCTCGGGCCACCGGGCACACTGAACGTCACGCTTGAAATCGCGAAAGAAAATACCACGGTGAAGGTAACGGGAGAAGCGCCGCTGTTCCAGGCGGAAAATGGCGACGTCTCCACCACGATGACCCAATTGCAGGTATCTCAAGTCCCCAACCCCGGCAACGATCTCACATACATCGCCCAAACAGCTCCCGGCGCGATCATGAATACGGACACGATCGGCGTCTCTTATATTGGAAATTTTTCTATCTTGGGGATGCCGGGCTCTTCCAATTTGTTCACCTTGAACGGAATGGACAACAACGACATTCAACTGAATACCAACAATAGCGGGGCCATGGGGATGCTCCTGGGCCAGAACGAGGTTCAAGAGGCGACCATCGTCAGCAATGGTTATTCCGGCCAGTTCGGTGGCGCCGCGGGCGCGAATGTCAACTATCTGACAAAATCCGGAGGGAATAACTTGCATGGGAACGCGGCATACTACTGGAATGGAAGCGCATTGAATGCCAACGACTGGATCGACAATGCGATCGGAAACCCGCGGCCCTTCGATATCGCCAATCAGTGGGCGGGGTCCTTGGGCGGCCCAATTAAAAAGGATAAGCTGTTCTTCTTTTTCGATACGGAGGGCATGCACCTCTCACTCCCGGCCAGTATCCCGGTAGTTCTACCCAGCGCACAATTTGAATCCGCAACCATGGCCAATATCGATTCAAAATTCGGTCCCGCTTCCGCGTCTTATAAGTTTTACCAGCAGATATTCAATCTCTACAACAGCGCGCCAGGTGCGAGTGGGGCGACCCCCGGCAACTTCAATCCCGGAGATCCCACCGGCTGCAACGGTTGGCAGGGACCACAGGGGCTGGGCACAACCGAACCGTGTGGGGTGCATTTCCTGAAAAACGTCAATCAGCCATCCAGCGAATCGATGGTGTCGGGACGGGTGGATTGGAACATGGGGGCCGGCGACCGCGTATTCCTGCTGGTGCAGTACGACCACGGACAACGCGCCGTCTACGTCGATCCGATCAGCTCGCTCTTCAATGCCTACACGCATCAGCCGTGGTGGCAGGGCCAGCTCAGCGAGACGCACATCTTTGGCCCCACAGCGGCGAACCAGTTTCTGCTCGCGGGAACTTACATCAACCAAGTTTCGGGTGTCGCGAATTCATCGCAAACCCTGGCTGCCTTTCCGACAACCCTGAACTGGTATGGTGCGGGCAGTCCCTTCTGGATTCTAGGAGGCGTGGACTACTTGTATGCGCTGCCTAGCGGCTCAAAAACCAATCAGTACCAGTTATCCGACGACTTGGTGAAGACGCGTGGCAAGCATAAGTTTGGGTTCGGTGCGAACTTCCTACGAACCCATTGGACGGGGTGGGGTTACAATTTCAGCGGCAATGGACAGTTAATTCCCCAATCGATCGATGCATTCTTCTCCGGAGGAGTAGACCCATCCAATCCAGGCACGGACTTCACACTTCTTTACCAAACCTTCCCAGCCGTAACTTGGAACCCTTACGCTTTCTATAGCCTCGGGCTGTACGGTCAGGATGAGTGGCATGCCCGATCCGACCTGACACTTACGCTCGCTCTGCGTGCCGATCACCAGGCGAATCCGGTTTGTGAATCTCGTTGCTTTACTCGGCTTGCCGGACCATCTGATTCCGTCAGCCATGACCCGGACCAGCCGTACGATAAAGCGATCCTGATTAATCAGAAACAAGCTTACCCGAATACGGACAGCATCGTATGGTCGCCGCGGTTCAGTTTTGCGTGGCAGCCCCTCGGTGTCTCTCACCATACGGTCATACGCGGCGGCTTCGGTATCTTTAGCGACCCGGTTCCCGGTGGCCTCGGGAAGGCTTTAACTTTCAACCCACCCTTCGTAAATCTCTACTTCATTGCCGGCTACAACCTTGCTCCCGGTGAAACCAATAGCCTGTCCCAGAATGCTTCCGCCTCGAATTCGGCATTTTCGAAAGGCTTTGCCACTGGTCAGACCCTTGCTCAGATCCAGGCGGCTGACCCAAACTTTACTCCCCCAAACTTTTACACTCCGGCAAATACGATCCAAACGCCGCAATATCAAAAGTGGAGTCTGCAAGCCCAGCAAAGCTTCGGGGCTTACACCTCCTTGACCATCAGCTATTTTGGAAATCGCGGTATCCATGAGCTCTTTGCGAATTCGAACGCAAATGCTTTCGGTTTTGGGTCGTTTCCTGCGGCGAAGTGTAGCAGCCCTCCGGTCCCTCCTTGTGCGGACCCGCGATTTGGCGTTGTCACGGCGTACGAGACCGGTGCCGTTTCCAACTACAACGGCATGGTCATTTCATTCGAACAACGGTTGGCCCGGTGGGGGAGAGGCCTGTTTCAGGCCAACTATACTTACGGACATGCACTCGACGAGATCTCCAACGGGGGCCTTGTGTCGTTTTCCTCTGGCAGTCCTCCCCCACAGGATGCCAACAATCTTCGCGGAAGCTATGGGCCGGCGGATTACGATGTGCGCCATTCCTTCAACGCAAACTACGTTTGGGAGGTTCCGGTCAAAGAGACGTTACGAGGACACGGCTCGGATTATCTTGTGAACGGGTGGCAGCTCTCGGGAACGATCTTCGCTCGCACGGGTTTTCCTTACACAGTGTCTGACTTTGCGGAAGCCGGCAAACTGACTAACAACAATTTCTTTGGAAATGTTTATTCCGTGCCGGTAGCTCCTCTTGGTTCTGCGGGACCCTGCGGAAAAGGCGCGGCGATTCCTTCCTCACCGGTCCCATGTCTGCCGGCGCAAATGTCGGGCGATGGTTCACCCAGTCCAGGAGCGCTTTTTGTGCAGGCGCGTTGCGAGACGGGATTCAACACCGGAAATCTGCCGGGTCCGGCAGGTCCTTGCAGCGGCCCGAGCGTGACATTTGCTCAAGGCCGCAACCGTTTTCGTGGACCGAGCTACTTCAACACGGACTTCGCGATCATGAAAAATACTAAAATCCCCCATTGGGAAAACGGTGTGCTGGGGATCGGCTTTCAGTTTTTCAATTTCTTTAACCACCCCAATTTTGGGTTTCCCGATTTTTGGAGCTCGGACGCGACCTTCGGTCAGATTTTCTACCAGGAGCAGCCCCCGACCAGCATTCTCGGCTCAGGACTGAACGCGAATGTTTCTGCCCGAATGATTCAGTTGAGGGTCCAGCTCCAGTTCTAATCCTGAAACGCAAAACCTCGCGTGATGTGCTCGCGCCAATGCCCACGTGAGCGTTGCTCTCAGAAGTTTTCCATCATCCAAATGTTGCTATCCCCGGTCCACCCTTGCATCGCCAAATGGCGGCCGATGGGGGAAGGCACACCGTAGGTGCGGAGGCCGCCCGTGTGCTCCCACAGGATTCGAGCGTTGCCTTGTAGATCGACGCCCAAGAGGACTGAGCCTCCCTCCTTGAGGCTGGAGACAAACAGACCCTTCCCATCTACCGTCCAAACCGCATTGGTCAAGATATTCCATCCCTTCACCGTGATCTCCTGCGGCGTCCGGCCGTTCAGCGAAAGAATTTGGATTCGTCCTTCTAGGTTCTTGAGGATGGCGATGCGGGCGCCATCGGGAGAAAGGTCCCATTGATAGTCAGCCGTCGCATCAGTTTTCAATTCGGCGAGCTTGCGCCCTCGGCTTTTCCCAGGGTCGAAGGCTGCGAAGACAAGTTGTTTGCGATCCGCGCTTCGTTCAGCGATGGCACACAAAGTTGCTGGGGACCGGGCGCATCGTGGCCCCCCTTCGATGTTAGCCGTCAACACCAACTGCGGAACTCCTCCCGTTATCGGGACCCGCATGAGTCTGGCTGGTGCCAGGGGATCTCGCTCTTTCGGACCCACCATATAGAAAACCCAGGAGCCCTCCGGGCTTAGACAGGCACTGCCGACTAAGTCCTCGCCGTCTCTCGGGGTGATGACGGGTTCCGCTGTGTCCTGGCCTGGAGACTGTTTGAAAATCGCGGTCGCACCATTACGGTTGGAAAAAAAAAGAACTGCCTTGCCATCGGCCGTCCATCCTAATGGGTTATTCCACCCGTCGTCCAACGTGAGGCGGGTTGGAGTGGTGATGCGCGTTCCGCTGGCTTGAAGGTCAGCCACATATGTGCTGGTATGGCTTCTCCATTCCAGGAATGCAAGCCGTTTGCTGTCCGAGGTCACGCTCGTGGCGGCTGTGCAAAATCCTGACCAGTTCGTAATGCGCCGGGGCTTCTCGACGGGCTCACCACTTCGTGGGTCAATGCGTATCTGCCAGTAGTTGCAGGTATCCGCATTGGGGTCCAGTTCTCGCAGTGCGTAAATCACCCGGCCATCGGGCAACCACAGAAAGTCATTCAGTTTTTTCGCCTCAGGAGGTGGAAGGATTGGCACGGGAGGCCCGCCCTTCAGGTCGCGGCTGACGAGGTTGGGGCCGGCCTCATCGATGTTCTCGTAGAGGGCCCGTTGTCCATCTGGAGACCAATAGAGGCCCCCAATCGCACTGTTTTCGCCTCCGTCATAAAGTTTGCGTGCACGCTCTCCACTGGATCCCATCAACCAGATCTCACGGTCACCCAATCTACCCTTGTTTGTTTCAAAAGAAATGGTGGAACCATCCCGAGAAATGGAACTTGCGTAGGCCTCATCGCGAATCTTATGGGGAGGCCCACCCGACACGGAGACAATCCAAATGCTGGTGCCCTGGGAAGTCCATTCGGTGGCGTCAAGCCCTGGCGGATGGGCATTGGCGAGAAACCTCTTGCCGTCAGGGAACCAGGGGCCAATCTCCCAGTCGACCCAATTGCTCTTGAGCTCCTCCGGTTGAGGGATAGTGTGCGTCTCGCCGCTTTCGATGAGCTTGATGTGCATCCCCTTCCTGTCGGTGTACGCCAGGTATCTTCCGTCGGGCGAAATTGTACCCGTCCCCACGCCGTTCTCGCTGGAGTTAGTGGTGAGTTGCCGCAGCCTGATCTCAGGCAGAGTCGCAGGAGACTGCAGCCGGCGTCTTGCGAACCAGAAAGCCGCGCTCGCGATCAAGAGTACAGCAACAGCCCCCGCCGCCAGCTCGCGCCTGCGGGCGACGCTTCGCCGAGGCTGTATTTCCTGTTTCACTGCCTCCAAATCGGCGCGGAGTTCCGCCGCCGTTTGGTAACGTGTGGCGCGATCCTTCTCGAGCGCTTTATTAATGATGAGCTCGAGCTTTCTGGGAAGTTCCGGGTTCAGTTCGCGCACCGGCTTGGGGATTTGTTTGAGGATGGCATTTTGGAGCACCGGCCCAGTGTCACCCGTGAACGGACGTTGACCGGTGGCCATCTCATACAACACCGAGCCAAAGGAAAACAGATCCGTTCGCGCGTCCAGTTTCTCGCCGCGTACCTGCTCGGGCGACATGTACCCAGGCGTCCCCATGGCCACGCCGGTTAGACTGATGGAAAGATCGGAAGCTGCCAACGGTACGGTCTTCTCGGTGGCTGCTTGCGCACCTTCGTTATCATCGCGGTGGAGCAGAACAGATGAATCTCCGGGAGCCCTTACCAGGGAAGCCAGTTTTGCCAAGCCAAAATCCAGGATCTTGGCTTGGCCTTGACTGGTGACAAAGATGTTCGCGGGCTTGATGTCGCGATGAATGATGCCGCGCGAATGCGCCGCGTCCACCGCGTCGGCGATTTGTATTGCCAGGTCGAGCAGCGTATCGAGCGGTAGGGGTGAACGGCGTTCGCCCTCGCCCAGTTGGCGCGCGACGGGCTCGCCCCCAGCGGCCGGGCGCGCGCCGCGCGCCCCTCCAATCCGTTCCTCGAGCGTCTGCCCTTCGAGCAACTCCATCACGATGAAGGGCTGGCCTTCGTACTCGCCGATGTCGTGGACCACGCAGATGTTGGGATGACTCAGCGCCGAGGCCGCACGCGCCTCGCGCTTGAAGCGTTCGAGCGCCTGGGGCTCGTGCTCGGGCGCCCTTTCGAGCTGCCCTTGGGAGGACCTCGGGGCCGGCGGGGTGAGAAACTTCATTGCCACCAGACGGCCCAGGCGGGTGTCCTCGGCCTTGTACACCACCCCCATGCCGCCGAGGCCCAGCTTCTCCAGCAAACGGTAATGCGAGATCGTTCGGCCGGCCAGCAGAGCCGCCTGGACGGTCGCGTTTGTTGCCTCCGCCGGCTCCTGAGCCAGCGCTCTGGCCGCCACCTCCAGGGCCGGCGCCTCCAGGAAACGATCACCTCCGTCTTCTTGAGCTAGCAACGATTCCACTTCCCGCTCGAGGTCCTCATCACCGGCGCAAGCCTGCTTCAGGAAGGCGGTCCTCTGCCCCTGTTCACGCTCCAGAGCGGCGTGATACAAGTGCTCGATTTGCCGCCAACGCTCAGCCTCCAACCGGCTTCTCCTTGCTCAGCTCTCGCCGCAGCCAGCTCTTGGCGAACTTCCAGTCCCGCATGACCGTCTCGGGGGAAACCTTGAGCACTTCGGCCGTCTCCTCCACGCTCAAGCCGCCAAAAAAGCGGAACTCCACCACCTCACTCTTTCGCGGGTCTAATGCCGCCAGAGCCTTTAAGGCATCATCCAGGGCCACCAAATCCGCGCCCGGCGCATCCGCTACCACCAGCGCTTCCTCCAACTCGAGCGGTCGCGCTTCGCCGCCCCGCTTGAGGGCCTGACGAGAGCGGGCCCAATCCACCAGAATGCGCCGCATCACCTGCGCGCTGACGGCGAAGAAGTGGGCGCGGTTCTGCCAGCTTAGCTTCGGGGAATCGACCAGCCGGAGGTAGGCCTCGTTCAGCAGGGCGGTGGTCTGAAGCGTGTGGCCGGGCTGCTCGCCTGCCATGTAGTGGTGCGCCAGCCGGTGCAACTCCTCGTAAACGAGAGGAATGAGGTGCTCCAGCGCGCTCTGCTCTCCTTCGCTCCAAGCCTGCAACAGGCGCGTGATTTGGTGGGCTGACCGCTCCATCGTGCAACCGCCTGCGGCGGAGTGCGGCTAACTGTAGGTTATCACACTTGTCCGGCGTTTTCCACGCGTTTCGTTCGCACTGTCGGTGGCGCGATGAGAATCTCTCGCGGCCATGACAGTTTTTGGGCGCCATTTCCGCCTTATAGGGTGAGGGCAACAACGGGGAACACCTTGAACGGGCGAAACGCGTGCGACCCTCCGGGATTGAGGCCTGCGGAGACCTCGCCCACGGACATGCAAAGACAACAGGATCGAAGGAGGAGATTATGAGAAAGAACCTGAGTGCGCTCTTGATCGCGCTAAGTTTGTGCGCTGCGCTGGCGTTACCAATTGGATTGTCCGCGCAGGAACAGAAAGAACAGAACGAACAAAAGAAACAGCACCATCACTACCAGCTCATCGACGTGGGCACGTTCGGCGGACCAAGCAGCCTGTTTAGCAACCCCGGTGATAAAGTCATAAACAATCGAGGCACGGCTACCGGGATGGCTAATACATCCATTTCCGATCCCTATTCTCCAAACATGTGCTTCTATTATGACTGTTTGGTCGATCAAGCGTTCGTGCGAAAGAACGGCGTAACGACCGATCTCGGCACGCTACCGGGGGGTGCGAGCAGCTTTGCATATTGGGTCAACAATCGTGGGCTTATAGTCGGCCAGTCACAAAACGGTTCGATTGATCCGCTTACTGGGTGGCCCGAAGCCGACGCTGTCGTCTGGGACCACGGTCAGATCATTAATCTCTGGACACTCGGAGGAAGTCAAAGCAATGCCTACGCGACCAATGAGCACGACCAGGTCGTCGGAGGGGCGTTGACTGCCACTCCCGATCCTTTCGCAAATGCCCTCCAGGGTGCGTGCGTGCAGTTGCCTAGCACCGGTTTCTGTTCTGGTCTCACCTTCGCAGAAAGTTCTGTGTACTTCCCCGCCACAACCGAGACGCACGCCTTTCTTTGGCAGCACGGCTTCATGCGTGATTTGGGCACGCTCGGCGGCCCCGACAGCAATGCCTTCATCACCGATGATCACGGACAAGTTGCGGGCTGGTCTTACACCAGCTTCGTCGCGAATCCGTCGACTGGGGTGCCAACCGTGGATCCTTTCCTTTGGAGCCCGGAGGACGGCAAGATGACGGACCTGGGGACCCTTGGTGGGACGTTCGGAGCTCCATTTTTTCTCAATAACCGGGGTCAGGTCGTCGGGATTTCGAATCTGCCTGGAGATACCATCGCTCGCCCCTTTCTCTGGAGTAAGTCCGAAGGCATGAAAGACCTGGGTACACTAGGAGGGACGTGGGGATTCTCCACCTGGGTGAACGACGCAGGAGAGGTTGTCGGCCTCTCGTTCCTTGCAGGCGATCAGAACTTCCACGCGTTTCTCTGGCGCCACGGCGTAATGACTGATCTGGGTGCAGCAGGCACCGACCAGGGCAGTGAGGCTTTCAGCATCAACTCGCAAGGTCAGGTCGTGGGCGATTCAGGCAGTAACAATGTCGATCTCCATGGATTCCTGTGGGAGCACGGGGGGCCAGTTGTCGACTTGAACCAACTGGTCCCTGCCGGTTCGGGCCTAACCGTGGTCACGGCCGTTTTCATAAACGACCGCGGGGAGATCGCCGGAACGGCAAAGCTCTCCAATGGTGACGAACACGCAGTCGTGCTGATCCCGTGCGACGAGAATCATCCCGACGTCGAAGGCTGCGACTACGACCTTGTTGAAGCGGTCAGTGAGGTTCAAGTTCGTCCAGCGCAAATCACTCCGGCGCCAGCAGCGAGTCCAGCCAAGTTGTCCCCGGCTGAAATGATGACTCGATTTGGATCCTTAAGGGCGGGCCGCAATCGTCGCTTCGGAACACCGCAAACTTCACCGCAGTAGTGCGAACCGAAAGCGCCTGGACCGTGCCTTGGCACAACGAATGCAATCTTGGGGAGGCATCATGAAAAAATCTCTGTTACTGCTAATCTCGATCTGTAGTTTGTGGCTTCTCAATGGTTGTGGTGGCGGCTCGTCAAGCCCGCCTCCCCTGACTCCAGATGTAGCCACTCACTTTTCCGTCACCCCGGCCACCGCCACCCCAATTGCCGGAACCGCCTTCAACTTCACCGTCACCGCGCTTGATGGGTCGAACGGCGTGGTCAGCAGTTACGCTGGAACGGTTCATTTCACCAGCTCGGATGGCCAAGCTATGCTACCGGCCAACTCGACGCTGACCAATGGGACAGGGACCTTCTCGGCCATGCTGAAGACCCTCGGCGGCCAAACCATCACTGCAACCGACGCGGTCACGGCTTCGATCACCGGCACTTCAAATTCTATTAACGTAACTGGACCCCCCGCCACTCACTTCTCCGTCGTCGCTCCAGCTAACGATACTTCCGGCACTTCCTTCAGTTTCACAGTGAGCGCTCTGGACGCCTCGAACAATCTGGTCACCACCTACTCCGGGACGGTGCACTTTACAAGCACCGACAGCCAGGCTGGCCTGCCAGCCAATTCGACATTGACGAACGGGACGGGGAGCTTCTCGGCGACGCTGAAAACCGCTGTCGGCGGCCAAACCATCACTGCAACAGACACGGCCACGCCTTCGATCACCGGCACTTCGAGCTCGGTCAACGTCAGCGCCGCCGCAGCCACTCACTTCTCCGTGACCGCTCCTGCCACCGCCACCTCCGGGACGGCTTTCAACTTTACGGTCACTCCCCTCGACGCCTCGAATAACGTGGCAACCAGCTACTCTGGGACGGTGCACTTCACGAGCACGGATGGCCAGGCGGTGCTTCCGGCCAACTCGACGCTAGCGAATGGGACAGGAACCTTCTCGGCCACGCTGAAGACCCTCGGCGGCCAAACCATCACTGCGACCGACACGGCGACGGCAACGATCTCCGGGACTTCCAACGCGATCGACGCCGGCGCGCCGGGTCCGCTCACCATAACCTCCGGGAGCCCGCCCAGCGGCACCGCTGGAACACGCTACGACGGGCACTGCAATCAAATACCGCCCTGCAATGTGATTATTGAGGGATTCGTTCTCGAAGCCACAGGCGGCGTGCCGCCCTACTCGTGGAGCTGGGTTGCTGCGCAGGGCTCGTCCCTGCCACCCGGCTTGGGTATCGATAGATCCTGCATCAATGTTCCCGGCCATGGTATTTGCGGCATTCCATCGTCGGCGGGAATCTACAAGGCAGTTCTCACGTTAGGAGATTCGGCATCCACCGAAAATCAGGCGACCGCGGACTATACCATTGTCATCCGCAACCCCGCGCCTCCCTCCATCAACACGACGCCTGCCCCCTCCGCCGGCGCGGTGAACCTGCCCTATAGTTTCGCCTTCACGGCAACCGGCGGGCTGCCACCACTCACCTGGAGTGAAACAGGCGCGCCGCCTCCGGGCTTGGGGCCGCTCAGCAATGGCGGAGTACTTTCCGGCACGCCCACGGAAGTAGGGTCGTTTCCCATCACGGTTACGGCGCAAGACTCGCTCGGCCAAAATTCCGCGCCACAAGATTTCACGATATCGGTTTTCCTACATGGTTTCAAAGCTACCGGCAGCATGGGAACTGCGCGCACTTCACACACAGCGACCTTGCTCAGCAATGGAAAAGTCCTCGTAACGGGAGGATCTGCAGGCGGGCCCCCGCGAGACGGCCCCCCCGGCCCCCCCACCCTGTTAGCGACGGCGGAGCTGTTCGATCTAACCAGCGGAACTTTCACGGGGACGGGCAGCATGAGCATCGTCCGCATTGGTCATACCGCGACTTTGCTCAACAATGGAAAAGTCCTCGTAACGGGAGGATCTGCAGGCGAGCTCACGGGAAACGGCCCCCCTACACCCGACACGTTAGCGGAGGCGGAGCTGTTCGATCCAGCCAGCGGAACTTTTACGCCGACGAAGGGCAACATGGAAACCGGGCGCGTCTATCACACGGCGACCTTGCTGAACGACGGAACAGTGCTCGTGACAGGAGGGGTGGACAGCAATAACGCAGTCGAGGCATCTGCGGAGCTGTTCGATCCAACCAGCGGAACTTTCACGCCGACGAAGGGCAAAATGAGCGTCGCCCGCTATGGTCATACCGCGACTCTGCTCAACAATGGAAAAGTCCTCGTAACGGGAGGAGGTGGCAACACTGCGGAGCTGTACGATCCGACCAGCGAGACCTTCACGCCGACGACGGGCAGCATGGAAACCGCGCGCTTGTACCACACTTCGACCTTGCTGAAAGACGGAACAGTGCTCGTGACAGGAGGGGTGGACAGCAATAACCAAGCCGCCGCAACTGCGGAGCTGTACGATCCGACCAGCGAGACCTTCACGCCGACGACGGGCACTATGGAAACCGTACGCTCAGAGCACACAGCGACGCTGCTCAGCGATGGAACAGTCCTCGTGGCGGGAGGATCTGGTGGCACGACAGCGGAGCTGTACGATCCGACCAGCGGGACTTTCGCGGGGACGGGCAGCATGCAAACCGCGCGCGCAGGGCACACGGCGACCTTGCTGAGAGACGGAACAGTGCTCGTGACGGGAGGACTCAACAACTACGGATCCGTTCTTGCGGAGGCGGAGCTGTACCAATAGCATGAGCCCACGAGTGTTGGAGCGCGGGCGCTCTTTTCTCTGAACTCCGCGCTCAAGACACGCCGCTGGTTAATTCTCGGTCGCCCGCGTGCCTCGGTTGAAGTCACTTGTGTGCTCGTCAGGGAGCTGCGAGGATGTGCCATTGCCGCCCAAGGACGAACCGAGGCAATATCCGAAAGAATTGAGGCAATGGACACTTACAAGACGCACGTTATCATCAATCAGAATCGCCGGTTCGTCTTTGCCACATTCCCAGCTATCCTGCATTATCGGTTTGCCCTCGTATTCCTTTGCTTTTGGGCGACTCTGCTCACATCGTGTGGCGGCGGCTCCACAAGCACAACGTTTCCTCCGCCCAATCGCGCTCCCACTTTAATAGCGTTATCCGGCCCAGTATCGACCCACTTGCGGCCGGGTGTCTTCCGAGTGCGCCCTCCAGGCAGAATCGCCAAGGTAACAGGGCGGACCACATCTACAGATTTGCGGTGGGACCAAAGGGCTGAAGTGGGAGCAGGTGGTCAAAATGCCTATGGTCAAAACGCCTATTGCATAACCTGGACCAATTGGACTAACATTGCTCTCCTCCGCACTCATTAGGGCTGAAAACTAACGGGGTCAACAAAAGCTTCGATCCGAAACCGCGACAGGCATCCCAGACCCCACCAGTGGAGGAGCGTCTGGAAACTTGGGGGGAATCGCGGCTAATTTGAATGTCGACCAACACGCAGCCCAGCGGTGGGAGGACATCTTGAGCCTGCCCATTCACCGACTTCAGGGTCGAGTCTTCGCCTTCAAGCCTGAGGTGGAAGCTTGGCGGCGCAAGCGCGAGGACCCTCCAATTTTTGACTAGGTGAACGACCGGGGCGGGCAGATGGGCTTGATACTCCAGGTGCCGGAAGTAAAGGGCGCAGCTTGGCGCGATGGGCTCCGCCGGTTTGGAGTTGCCGTGAAGGAATCGGTGCCGTTGCCTCCGGCGCCATTTGGAAACTCGCCTCAGTAATTGCTTGTGAAAAGGGACGACGGACTATGAGTAAACCGGTTTTCCTAACCCTGTTTGTCGCGATGAGTATGTTCGCGTTCGCTCGGCCGGCGCGCGCTGCTGAGGCCGTGCTAAAGGATAAGTACCATGCCATCCAGGTGGACAGGTTCGACATTCAGGCGAGTGTGGAGTTCCCGGCAGACTACTTGTTGACCTTGCAGGAAGAGATCCTGAAGCAACTCCAAAAAACGCATAAATTCAACGAAGTGCTTCGCACTGGCGAGAACCCGGCCGACGCTCCGTTGCCGGTGCTTCGCCTGACTGGGACCATAACCCACTTCAAAGCGGGTAGCCGGGCCAAGCGCTACCTTGTCGGCCCCGCCGCTGGGTCAACTGAGATCTTTGCCCACGTCGCTTATATCGACCGCTCTACGGGCGAGACTGTGATCACCGAAGAGGTGAGGGGAATCATGACGGGCGGCTTTATAGGCGGCGAGTCAATGGACGTAACGCGCGATTTTGCCAAGAAGGTCGTCACGACTACTACATTGGTGCTGGAAAAGAGTTTGCCAGCGCCGGGGGAGCCCGCTGCGGCGTCGGCAGCAAGTGGCCGCCTGCCTGCGGTAGTTGATCGGCATGTGGTGGCTATTTCATCCGGCGATTTTGAGGCAGCGCAACAGAAGTTGAACGCGGAAGCTGCCGCCGGATACCGTGTTGCAGGCTTTGCCGCGACGGGAGGGAAAACTGCCGATGTGACCATGGAAAAGTCCTCCAGGCCTGCCCAGGTCTTTCTGTACCGGGTGGTGCACACGCAGTGGTTACCGACCTTGCAGAAGGATCTCAACAAAGGTGCTGATGACGGCTTTCGCCTCTGCCCTCACACGCTTTCGGGGCTCGGTGTTTTGTCTCTGCTCATGGAGAAACCTCCGGGAGCCGCGAAGACGCGTTACCATTACCTAGTCCACAATACCTGGCGCGTCTCGAGCGCTCAGAAAGACATTCAAAAGGATCAGAGCGAGGGCTATGTCCTGTCAGAAACATATGAGCCGGCTGGTGGTATGCACGTTGTAGTCCTGGAAAAAGCTGTCGAGAAAGGCAGCGATTGAGCCCAGATCCAGTATTCCGAGCGAGTCCCCGTTATCCGGTATGAATGGAATTGCACCGCCTGAAACGAGGTCGGCCATGGAAACAACTGTTTTTTCCACTACCCCATTGGGATTTTCATGGCCGCGGCGACAGCGAGCGCTGGCTGCCGTAGCGAGCGCGCTGCTCGTGGTGTTCACGAACACCGGATGTGCGGTAAAGAGGATCGCCGTCAACAAGCTGGGCAACGCCATCGCCAGCGGTGGAAACACTTATGCAAGCGACAACGATCCCGAGCTGGTTAGGAGCGCAGTTCCTTTCAGCCTGAAGCTGATGGAAAGCCTGCTTGAGGAAAGCCCGAAGCATCGCGGTCTGCTCTTAGCCGCGTGCAAAGGTTTTACGGAGTATAGCTATGCCTTTGTCCAGGAAGATGCCGATGAGCTCGAGAGCACGAACCTCGCCGAGGCCACCCGGCTGCGCGCACGGGCACGACGCCTTGATCTACGGGCCCGCGATTACGGGCTCAGAGGACTTGAAGTACGCCACCCAGGATTCGGCAAGGCCCTGGGCGATAACCCACCAGCCGCCGTGCGGCGCATCACCTCAGCCAGAGAAGTACCGTTGCTTTATTGGACGGCAGCGAGCTGGGGCGAAGCCATTTCGCTCTCCAAGGATAATCCTGACCTCATTGCTGACCAGCCGATCGTGGAGGCACTGATCGACCGCGCTTACAAGCTGGACCCCAACTTTGAGGCCGGCGCCATCGACGGCTTCCTGATCACCTACGAACCGAGCCGGCAAGGCGCCAAAGGCGATCCTTGGGCGCGCTCCAGAGAGCACTTTGCGCGGGCTGTAGCATTGTCGCACGGTCAGCTTGCAGGGCCCTACGTTTCTCTGGCCGAGACAGTTTCAGTCCAGAAGCAAGATCGGGCCGAGTTTCAGTCGCTGCTCAACCGGGCGCTGGCCATCGATCCCGACGCCAGACCTGAGTGGCGACTTGAGAACCTGTTGATGCAGCGCCGCGCCCGCTGGCTGCTGGCACGGGTGGATGAGCTGTTTGTGGAGTGAGACGAGCGTCAGGGTATCCCAATTTTGGATGAACAAGAGGAGCAATAAGAATGACGAGATCGCTCAGCCGAGCAGAAAGTGAAATGTTATGGGGGTGGGTTCTTGCAGTCTTCCTGGTTCTCCTGGGCGCCTCAGGGGCGCGTGCGGCCGGACTGCCGGTACTGGTGCGAATCAAGCTGGGCACGTTGATCCCAAGAGGCACGCCGCCCTATGAAGTCCTCTTGGAGATGAGGGAAAGGTGGCGCCAGGCGCCGGAGGGCGGAGTTGAGGTCATTGTCTATCCCGACGGTACCATGGGCGGCGAGGCCGACATGGTCCGCCGGATGCGTGTAGGGCAGATCCAGGCGGCGCTGCTGAGCATGACAGGCATCTCCGAAATCGATAAGTCGGTCAACGCGCTCCAGGATATGCCGATGATGTTCCGG
>Ga0181527_1001402_pt1 | contig 24936 bp, 30 predicted proteins | sample PEATcosm2014_Bin_30_FD_119762 | JGI IMG/M metagenome (GOLD analysis project Ga0181527, IMG submission 119762) | Peatland microbial communities from MTU Mesocosm Facility, Houghton, MI, USA - PEATcosm2014_Bin06_60_metaG | ecosystem: Environmental > Terrestrial > Soil > Wetlands > Peat | place...
CCGGGATTTGAACCCGGGTTTCTGGAGACGGTCTGAATGCCGCCTTTACCAGCGTGGCAGGCTTACATGCCCCAGAAGGACTTGATGTCCTGGACCAGGCTAGACGACGACCGCACAAATCACCTCGCGACATCATGGAGGTTAAAAGCTTGGTGCGGCGTTTCAGCCGACCTTGACGCCCAGGGGCAGCTCCCTGTCTGGCGAGAGCAGCGAGAGCTCAGTTTCGTTGTACGCTGCAAGGAGCATGCACTCGGACATGACTCCAGCGACAGACTTCGGCTGGAGGTTGACTACGGCGACAACGAGCTTACCCACCAGCTGGTCCTTCGGATAGAAATTCTTAATCCCCGCGACACACTGCTTCGTACTTCCGTCCCCGAAATCCACCATCAGCTTGTACATAGGATTGCGCGCTGCCGGGATGTCTTCTACGGTGACGATGCGTCCCATCCTCATCTCAATCTTGCCAAACTCGTCGATGGAGACGACCAAACCCGCTAATCACAACCCTGAGGCCAAATAAGGCTTAAAGACTCGAAACGTCGGTCGCGAGAACGCGGGCCGGTAGTCTAGTCTGGTAGGATACAGAGGAATCGTCCAGCCCCTTGGCAAAGAGATCCAGACTGGGGGAGGTCGGGGGTTCGAGTCCCCCCCGGTCCACTTCCATTATCGATACGGGTCTCTTTGCCGGAGGACTTCGTTGGGCCTGCGTGCGGAACGCCCAATATCCAAACCTTCGTAGGGTTCAAACCGGTGACGAAATCATCAGATGAGTATTGAAGGATTCCCAACCTAGGTATCCCTGGACTGGTGGGACTTTCCTGAACAAAATCAGCCATCAACACATGCTTTTATTCCTATGCTGAGAAGTTTTCATGATTCGATGTCCCAACAAGGGGCCTCCCAACTGGCAAAGATTTTTGAGGAATTTAGGAGCTATTTGAAGACGGATCAAGGAAAGAGGCACATCCTGTACCTCAAAGAGAAAGAACCGAGGGAGACTCGTGAAGTCCTACAGAAACTGCGCTCTCTTCCGAATCAAAGTGCGGAATTTGTTGAGCTTGTTCTTTATGGTCTCCTTCCGAATTCTGATACGAAATATGCTAAGAGAGTAAGCCTATCGCCATCCTTTTTGAATATACGGAAGTTCTTCGGCCGTTTCAACTATTCAGAGAAGGATTGGCAAGACCTGGCTAATCTCGTGTTCAACCTCATTTCGAAGTTCGAATCCGACCCCGTTCATCTGGATGAATTCATAAGAGATTTCATCTCGAATCGGCTAAGCAAAGCACTCCAATGTGGTTCAATCACGCCAATACTCTTCGCTCTGAACCCAAAGTTCCCGATTGTGAACAACAGGGAGATGAGAGTATTCAGGGAGTTATCATTCCAGGTTCTCGAGCAGCCTGATGAATTGAGCCGAAGATTGGAGAACTATCTCTCTGATGTCTCCAAAATTGAAACCCTCGTCGACGTGCTTGCCAAGAAGTACGGCTTCCTTGAATTGAGGGATTATGCGCTCTTCGACCTATTCTGCTACTGGTATGACGAGAAGACGAAAGGCGGCAAGACTAGCAAGGGGAAGAGAAGCGTAGTATCCGCAGCACTTGGACCAGTGATCGAAGATCAGCAGATAGCCAATTTCATTCAGGCTCTAGCATGCTCACAACCCCAACCGTACTTCATCAGTATGGGTGGAGATCAATTCAACCTTCAGAAGCTCAATTCTACAGAGAGAGTAATTTACAATACTGAATTTCAGCGGGGGGAGGTCTGGGACAAGCCAAGGAAGCAGAAGCTCATAGATTCGATTTTGCGAGGCTACAGCATCAATACAGTCTTCTTCAGACAATTACCTGATGGTAGATTCGAGTGCTTGGACGGCCAGCAAAGGCTGAAGACGATAAACGAATTCCTTGTGGATAAGTTCCCCATCAATCCCAAAATTACTCCAGAGTTCAAACGCAAAGCAACTTTCAGCGAGCTTCCTGATTCCTTGAAAAACAAAATCACAAGCTACCCGATCTTTGTTATCACCTTCTACACCGGTAAGGATGATGAGACATGCAAAATCTTCCTAAGATTGCAGGAGGGTCTCGCATTAAACTCTCCAGAGAAGCTCAACGCAATGATCGGAGAGTTACGCGACCTGATAGTGGAACTGGTCAAGCATCCATTCATAAGGAGCCTGGGCATAGACGACTACAGATTCGCACACCGCTACATCGTAGCTCAGACTTTCCTTCTTACGTTGAGGAACCAGCTTACTGATTCGAAGTTTAGGCAGCTTGAGGAGATGTACATGAATTACAAGACCACGAAGCCCTCCGATTCGGTTGTCAATACACTGACCAAGACTCTTAATCTACTCGAAAAGGAGTTCGGAATAGATGCTAAGGTCATAGAATACAATGCTGATTATGCCACTCTCTTTTGGCTTGGGAAGTGTCTTTTGGAAAACTACGCAGTAAGTGGCGTCAATTTGGGCCTGAAAAATTTCTTCATTCAGTTCGCTAGTATGGTCGGTCAGGTTGAGAACAGTGAAGGCGCTAATGCTCCATATTACGAATATCAGACATACAGAAGGTCATCCGCAGATTCAAGGACTTCAATGGAGAAGCGCTTCAACATAATGCTAACGAAGTTCCTACAGTATAATCAAAAGCTGCAACCTAAGGATCCGGTACGAGATTACGATTATTCCGAGAAGCTGGCCATATTCGCCAGAGACAGGGAAACCTGTCAAATCTGCGGTAAAGTTACCCCTTTTGACAAGGGTACTGTCGATCATAAGATTCCTCATAGCAAAGGTGGTTTCACCACCATGGAGAACGGCCAGTGGGTGTGCATACCAGACAACCTCAAGAAACTGGCGAAGATGCCTGATTAACGATTTTCGTGGCTCAGGCTGACCGCTTGACATTATTGAACTACTAAGACTTTCAAACTCACGTGGTCAGATAATCTTCAATCCCGTTTGGCAGGCTGCCTGCCTCAGCTAACAGGTCCCTAACTATTGTGTCAATCCTCAGAATTTCTGCCTCAAGTTCAACCTTGATTAATTGTCTAATTTTTCCAATTCCCACGTACTTTTCCTCGAGGACGGGTACGAGTATCTCAGCCTTTGCTTGGGCTTGCTGCGCTAGCAATACTAACTCTCTGTGTTTCTTGTTCTTAGGATTGAATTTCGGAAGAGGAATCTCCAGAACTTTCTTGTGTATATCTCGTGGCCCCCATTGGCCCCGAGTCTGCATCGGCTTGATTAGAGCGTCCACTATTGGCGCATTTAGCATGGCGGAAACGAACATTGCTTCATCATAATTGTCAGTATCGAACCTGTACGTGGTATCATCTGCGATAGTTCCCGAAATCCTAATCTTTGACGAGTCGAATTTCACCCGTTCCTTCGAATTCTCTATGACGCATGCAACCAGATAGGTCCCAGACTTGTTGTATAGAACTCTGTATTTCGCTCTAGGATTTTGGTTAGTTAGTCCGCTAGACCAGTCGAGTCTGTCATATACATCCATCTTATCTGCTTTTTCGCCACGCTTTGACTTCCAGACGCCTTCTGCTTCATGTAGCCAATTTCTTAGTCCCGTGTACCCCTTTCGTTGAGCTTCCTCGGCTCTAACTACATGATAATTCCCACCGTTTGGTTCAATCGGCAGAATTGCAATCTGAAGCTTAGTCGTGCAAAAGGGTGCAAGTTCCGAGCCTGTTGCAATTTGAAAAAGGAACTCCGACTCAATTTCGCCTTCGAGTCTTACATCCTTGTACGGCTCTTTCGCATCTTTGATTGCTTCTTCTGATGATTTCACACTCGGCCTCGTAGGATCGATGGTAAGACGCTCATGAATTACTGGATCAACAAACCAAACTGAATGAGGAACGATTGTTGCCCCTTGAGTGAACTTCTCATAGTATTGGCTTCTTTCGCCCTTATCAATCGCCTTGAGAACCTTCGCAAATTCTGTACTCTCGAGAAAGGATCTCTGCCCAATTTCGTAGTAGTTGTACTTCGTCTGCCTGTGCTTCAATGCTCTTGTTGCCTCGCCAAGCTTCGAGTTCTTTCCAGGGAGTTTCCCCTCATAGATGGTCGCATCGACAGGGTAGGTGTTTGATCCTTTTCTGGCAGTTACTGTGCAACTGGGAACATGGAATAGCGGCTCGACGTCTTCCAGGTCAAGAAGTTCGGATATCTTCATTTTCGGCTTGAACGTGCATTTTCTGAAGTTATGGTGCTGGTCGCTGACAAATATGCTCCTGGGCATCACGAAAGAGATTACGCCATCATCGGCGAGATAGAGGTCGGCAACCCGAGCAAAGAACAACGTTGAGAGTTCCATCTGAGCGATCAGCTCCGCCCTATCGTGGTCGAGTAGATTGTAATCTTCCAGAATCGATTTCTTCAAGAATCCCTGATAATCCGTACTCCTAACGTCCTTGTACGAGAGCCATGGTGGATTCCCGACCACCACATCAAACTTGTGGTCCTTTAGAAATAGCGGCTTGTAGATGTTCTTGAGAATGAAAGCCCAAACTGTGTCCTTCTTGTCTTTGATTAGTTCAGCCATACTTTCGGAAGTCGAGAGTAGTACCTTCGCGACATTCGAATCAATTGACTTTGCTTTTTGCGGGCCAACCTTTTGAGAAACCAGATTTCGAAATGATTCCAAATCAGCTTTGTCACCAGATGCAATGGACTTGGCGTACTCTTTTACGGCCTCAACCATCCTATCCGTAAAGATTGGGTCCTGGGCGATGCTGAGAGGAAGACGAAGAACTTTCTTTTCTGCGTCAATCTTGAAGGACTTCACACCTTCAAAGACCGAAACATTTGATTCGGGCAGCCTAATGGAATCAGCTAGGTATACAGGTATGGATATCGGGCCCTGGCGAGCGGAAAGAAGTTTCGTTCCCAGTGAGGCGAGAAAATTGGTTCGAGATAAGATGACCGCGAGGGGGTGAACATCTATGCCTTTCACCGTGTTCAGAATTGTATCGAGTCTTTCACGCGGTTTGCTCTTTCTGAGAAGTTCTTTCTTTCGGCGTATTGCTGCCGCGAGAAAGGTTCCTGACCCGCACGCTGGATCAAGTACGCTCTTGTTCGATTCGTCAACAACCTTCTCCACGATTAGCTCTGCAAGCCAATCTGGAGTATAGTATTCTCCAAGGTCATGTCTAGCTTCTGGGTCTACTAACTCTTGGTACAAGGACTTTAGGATATCTTCGTCTAGGTTCGTTAGGTCGTATTTTGCGAGCCTCTCCAAGAGAGCACCGGCAGCTCTGATGCCCTGGGAACTTCTCGCCACCCAAGAGAAGAAGTCCTCTTCCAGAAAATTGTGGATGTTCCATTTTTCAAAGACTCGTCCTTCCAATATCTCTCCTATCTGCTCGGATGAAATTGGTAGCGCGCCTCCTGAGAATGACGAATATGCGAGCAGCTTCGCGAGAGTGGCCAAGTACGTGTGTCGAATGAATAGGTCCTCGCTGTCAACGCTTGACCCGTAAACGATTCTTAGGAAGCTTGCCCACTGCTCGTACAAGACATCCTCCTTGTTCGTTTTCCAAGCTTCTTTGAGAAATGCTTGAGCGTCACTAAAAGCTGCCCGGTTTAGACCAAATTCGCCCGTAAACGCTTCTGCGGTTGCCTGCAGAAGTTCGCCAGTCAGCATGTAACGATCAAGCCAAACGAATACCTGGCCTGGATCAGTGTCGCAAAGATTGATTCTGTCGATTTGATCTAATGTTACGTCATCAGGAACCACATCTCCTTCTACGCCTGTTCTAGGTCTGTACGCCATGCAAAGAACACCATCAGTCGCTATTGTGATGAAGGAAGTGCGATGTTCGCCTTCCTGCGTCCATAGTATGGAAATGTAGCGACGTAATTCGGATTCAGCTTCATCCAAACTCTTCTTGTCCAGAGTCTTCTTGAATTCGATAATCAGGTTTCCGAGAAACGCGTCGATTCTGCCCTTGAAAGCTAGTGTCTTTGCTTTCCCTGAGAGATGCTTCTCGAGCTCTGGGAATGCCTTCTCCAAGTAGTCCGCGTTCAGGTCTTTGAAGGCATCGCGCGTGAAGACAAGAAACTGGAAGGCTTTGCTCGCTTCCGAGTTCGCTCTGCTAACGCTTTCACAGTACTTTTTTAGCGAATCGGAGAAACCTGGGGGAGCAGTTGACATTACAGCGCCGAAAATAGATTCAAGTTAGCTAATAAATACCCGTATGGAGCTGTAGTTCTCTCGCGGGCAGTATGCCGAGTTGTTAGTCTACTGATCATCAGAGTTCTCGTAGTCGGCTGATATCTACCGCCAGCTCATTCATGCAGCTGTTGTATTCCTTCTTGACACAGGGCCTAAAGCAGCCCACGTCGATGGCAGGCGTAACAAAAGGTGCTGAGAGCCCGACGCCCAGAGTCGCGCATTTGATGGTGCATTTTCCCACTGCGACTCCCGCGCATCGGAGTATTCTCATTGGTTTGACGGCTCTTGAACTTCTAGTCCGACCTTCTCTGCGAGATTCTTCACCCCAGCCTTGGTACAGAAGACCCTCTTGTTGTCATCCATGTATCCTCCGACACCGTGTAACACCATGACATCGAGGTGGGACTGAGCGGTCCTTTGGTCCATCTTAGCGGCCTTGGCTAATCCCCGTACTGTGTAACACCCAGGGCCCGCCGAATCTGAAATGAGCTTCATAAGCTCCTCGTGTTTCTCCATATATCCCCTCTTTGCTAATGGCAAGGCGTAGGAAACTCCACAGAGTGGTAGTAAATGCTTCGTATTTAGGTATTGCTGCACAACCTACGTAAAGATTCTAACAATCACTTCTCGCAATTTCACTCGGGTTTTTGACTCGCCCACATTCCAAGGTCCAACTGAGTAGCTTCTTCCTGCAATGTCCTTCGGATTGTTGCCTTGAAGGTTGGGTTGGTAATCGTCTTCGGGTGTGTTGACAACGCCATATACATTTCCTCATTGGTGGCACTTCCCCCTAACTCTCCCAAAGCCCTGATTACGAGCTCGCCCCACGTAACCTGCCTAAAGCCGGCAAATACCAGAACCTTCTCGTGGGCAATTGGAATGAAACTGTCAGATGAATACTGTTTGTAGGAGCTTGAGGTATTATGTTGTAATTTGATTAGCTCTTCCTTCAACTCCTCTCGATAAGTGACTTCAAGATACGCTCCTAGTGGATAATAGCTTCCTTGCTTTCTCATGTTCCCCATTAGAACAACCATGTGACCGTCCTCGCTAAGATACTCTGACAGCCTGCTGACAATCTCGCTAAGCTTCCTATTGAACTCCCCTATGGTTACACAGTTGGATAGGTCTCGCGGGTCGTCAGAATAGACGATGGTTCGGAAATATGGAGGGTGGAGGAATATCAGGTCATACTTTCTTGCGGGGAGCACGTTGGTTAAGACGTCAAATCCTTCCTTCAGATCGAACGAGTTACATGGTATGCCCAGCTTATTGCATACGTCCTTTGTTGTGTTCGAACCGGCAAATGGGTCTAGAACGCTCTTCGCATTATAGTGCTTAATCAGATCCTCAACAAGGTATCCTGAGCAGTTACCTGGGTAGTCCCATCTTCCATATGGGCCTCTTTCAGGATAGCTTACGATGCTGGATTTGATTTGTCTGATTTATTCACCAATTTCCATTTTCTCCATTCTCCGCAGCAGCACCTTCAATCTGTCGTCATACTCCTTAGCCCGCTCTGTATGATACCTCTTACCATGAGCGCAATTCGCCATCTCTGCCGCTAGCTCCTTGTATACTTCCGCTGGAATCTCAGATATGCGTGTCTGCTGCGGTTTGCGGATTTGCCTGGTTTCTATTCAATCCCTCTTCTCCTGTTTCATCAGCTTCAGGTCGTCCTCGGTCCAGCGTTTCACAGAATCAATGAACTTCTCAGAGTTCCACTGCCCCTGCCAGGGTTCAAGGTCGTTGTACCTCAAGAAATCGACCCACTGGCTGACGTATTTCGTGTTGACGTAGATGTTCGCAAGGGCCACCCAAATGTTGCCGCCGTCGTTATCCTGTTTCTCGTTAACGCATCGATCAAGATTCATCCCCAACCAGTCGAAGACTCGGTATCGAGCTGGTCCCGCCAAGTCAAGAATGGTCTGTCTAATTTGTCCCTCATCAGTGCCGAAGAAATCAAGTGTGGCCACGACAGTTGTGATATCGTTCCTGTTGAGGGTATTTGCTATCCTGGTTTCCTTTCTCTTCCCGTCGGAAATCAGTTTCTCCCAAAGTTCAGCCTTGTAGTCTTGCGTCCTTTCTATTCTATCGCCTCAAATGGTGATTCGTACCTCGAAATTTCCTTGGTTGTGGAGAAACTGGCGTCCCCACAAATATTGTGAAGATTCCCAAGTCTACGTGAACGTCCAGTTCTGTTCTTTCTTGGGTTCGAATGACCTGCTTGGTGGTGCTTCTTCTTGTTACTATGAAACCGTCACCGATCTCCGAGTAATGTCGCGTAACTCGATTCCTCTCGGTGCTGACTGAAGATTTGCCCCTATGGATGTGTTTGAACATGAAATCACCCATCCCTTGACTCACTTGGGATTCTGACGATCTTGCCGTCTCTTAGCACGAATCCTTGACTTTCAATGACGATCAGTATGTATTCTTCTGTTTTACGCGGGGTCAGTCCCCATTTGTTGAGCAGCATCGACCTTACTGTGCCATAGTTGATGCCCTCGCCGGGGACCTTCTCTGACAAATACCTCGCAAGCCACTCTAGCCTTTTCTTGCGTTGCTCTTGGAAGCCCACGTTTCGTTCTTCATTCATTGAATCATCTCATTGACCTCCAAACTTGTATTGTGTTCCGCGACTGTCAACATGGCCTCTAGCTTCTCGAGAAAGATCCTTTGAGATTCAGTTAGTCGATATTGCTTCAGCCTCGGCAGAGCATCGACCAGGTCGTGGATCAAGTCCTTATCCTCGGGTTCTATCTCGATCATTGCATCCCTCTGAAGTCGGTTTCTGCTCGCACCTCGCTTTGTATTCCCTCAAAGCCAGTCGTACAAGCACAGTCTTAGGATAACCCTCTTCGTCATGCATCTTCCCGAGCCAGTCGTCAAGCTCCTTGTCCAGATACACAATCAGAGGGATTCCCTTCTTCGCCATTCAATCTCCTTTCAGATTACATTGAATTTACTATATGTTATGCAGCCAAAAGATATTTATTTCTTTACTACGTTAGAGTTCTATTAGAATTACTTTGTTTAGGTAAGTAAATGGTTCTTGCGGAGAAGGAAGTCGTGTCCAAACGCGATGAGAGTCGCGTGGGGAAGGATGCTATGGAAGAGTTGTTTGCTGAAGATCTCGACGTCTATACGCGTTCACTTAATGAGACTCAGTTCGAGTCCCTAGTCATACTTCTGGCGAACAGGCATAGCATGACTGTCAAGGCGATCCAGCGAACCCTGGAGTACTCCTACATCTTCGAATTCCTGGAAAAAACAAAGAAGGAGCTGAGTCAGGAAAGCACGAGACTCTACTACCAAATGTTGGGAAATCGCAGGGCCGGGACCTTCCCAGGTGAGAAGGGAGAGAATGTTGATGAATGGAAGGCCATCGACCTGGTATCACAGAAGCCTAAGATTCTCGATAAGGTCCTTTCTGAGAAGCAGATCAAAGACAAGCTGTTACGTAAGGAGCTTGATGTGTTCATTGGCGTTCAGCTTGTCGGCAAATCCTTCTTTGGTGGCGATAGAAATGCATTCAAGAACTTCATGCTATCGAACGACGAATACGGAAGTCCAGAAGTCAAGCGAACGGGGGTAATCAGCGAGATAAACAAGCATTCGAGCCTCAAGATTCCAAGCTACAACACGGTCTCCAATGGCCTCGAAGAGCTCAGGTTCAATGGGTACCTTGAGTACACTTCAGCCAAGATCCTCAAGAAACATGATGAAAAGATTAGGACTCGCGCAAATGGCGTCTGGCTGGTAACTGATATTTTCTACAGGGCATGGAACAAGAGAAGGCTCGCGATTCTTGCGGACTATGAGAAGATTCCGAATCGCAAGGATGCGCAGGGAAGCGGTGCCTTGGCCGACTTCGTCGAAAAATACTCGGCGCGCCTCCTGGACATCTATCTAATCAAAGTGAGTGAGAGAATTCAGGCACGCTTGTACTCTTCGATCTTTCTGAAGCATCAAGCTCAGGTTGCTGAGATCTTCAGGGACTAAGTATGGGTGATATCATTGGATATCAATTGTGCGTCGGAGAAGTATTTGGTCGCTCGGCCGAGGCGTTTCGTGATTACGAGAAGGCATGGTACAAATCCCAAAGGCAAAGTATCTTATTTCTATCTGCTCCCAATCTGATCATGGGCGATTATCAGTCACAATTCAGATGGGAAGCGAGTTGTGACAAACTCCTTAGGAGAATTGATGAGAATCCGAGAGTCCTTTCCCGAAACAAGAAGATGATCCGGGAATTCATGGTGTATTTGCAAGCACGTGGGTCCAAGCCTGCTACAGTCTGGCGGCATGTCTACTCCTTTGAGAAGTTGGTCAATGCGTTCGATTATGACGTTGACATTCGAAAGGCCTCAAGGGAAGATGTCGTCAAGGCAGTTGCGAAGATTGAACGACTACCCGTCAACTCCGAAACCAAGGCTAAGACGAAAATCAGCTTGAAGTTCATGCTCAAGCATTTCAACGGCGAAGACATCTTCTATCCCAGAGAGGTTGCCTGGGTAAAGACCTCTGTCAAGGAACGTCACAAGTTGATGCCAGACGATCTTCTCACCTTGGATGAAATTAGCAAGCTGATAGACAACGCGAAGAATGTTCGGGACGCGGCGATAATTGCCCTTCTTTCAGATGCACCACTCAGAACCCACGAACTTGTGCTGCTTCAGAGGAGGCATCTTGTCATTGAGGACAAACAGCCCTACATTATTGTGCCCGAGAATACCAAGACAGGGACCCGGCGCATTCCTTTGATCAATAGCGTACCCTATCTGGTTCAGTACCTTAATTTCTTCAAGAACCAAATGCAGCCTAATGATCCGCTCTTCATGCATGAACTTTGGAACAAGGAAAGAAGACCATTAACCTACGGTGCCCTCAGAACAATGCTCAAGAAAGTGGCCCATAGAGCGGGAGTAAACAAGCGGATCTATCCATACCTGTTTAGGCACAGCATCATCACTCGCTACGCGAACAAGCTCAGCAATGCGCAACTCGAGAAGATAGCGGGATGGATTCATGGCACCAACATGCACACAACCTATGAGCACCTAAGTGATGCCGATCTTTCTAGCGCCGTAGCAAGAGCCAACGGTTTGAAAGTAAGTGATGAGCAAGGCGATACAAAGCCAAGAATCAAGGTTTGTGGCAGATGCAAGTATGCCAACGCTCAAGATTCGATATATTGCGCTAGGTGCGGCGGAGTCCTGAGCATAGAGACTGCAATGCAAGAGGAGAAGGATAAGAATCTCTTAGAAGGTGCGATGGCAAGGTATCTTAGCGATCCGAAGCATTTCGAAGAGCTTGCGCACGAAGTATTGGCAAATGAGTATAGGAGGAAGAAGAGCCAGAGTCTTACGAAGCAATTACCTTGAGGTCGAATCGGGTTTAGGTCTTTTGCAACGATTCCAGCATCTCAAGGTACAGGAATGCCTTCTCCTTCGCGACTTCTCGGGGCAGATAATCGGGTTCGGCCAACACCAAACGTCTGACCATTGAATCCTTTGGGAGTTTCGAGAAGATCTCCTTTAGCGAGAGGAATGAAACAATCTCGCTGTCGAGAGGGGCATTCCTTTGTTCTTGCACTAGTCAACCATCTTCTCTAAAGGTGCTTCCACCTTAGCACTCAGCTTGTCCAAATGATAGCCAAGTTCATACAATACTAGCACCTTCACCCGTTCGTTAGATGTGAACGACTTGTATCTCTCCCTGGCCTTGTCGTTCGGCACGACAATAATGACCTGCATTGCCTTTGTCTCTTCGATCCTCTTCTCAAGGTCCTTCGTGTTGCCTCTCCTGAGACCCGTTTCGACTTCAATCAGGTGATTCGGAAATTCGAAGTCTGACTCGCTAACCCTGTCCTTGCCTTCTTCGAATTTGGGGACGCCGTGGTCGGTCAGTATTCTCCTAGTTATTTCGCACAAGCGTGAGTGGACCCTCTTGTCTCCCTTGTCCTTGAGGAAGTAGAGTGACTTGGGCTTGTCCCTGTACTCATCTTGTAGGAGCAGAACGTCAACAAGCCCTCCATCGTGCACTGCTAGCAGTTGGAGGAGGGGACTCTTGATCTTGAGCTTCATGTCTGACACCTGCTCGCTGGTCGGCCTCCAGTCCGACCCCGCACCCAATGGCCTCTGTTCCTCGATGACGAACTGCGTAGCGATCTCTTGCGTACTCATTGGGCCATTCTCCAGTAACTCAAGTGTCCTGGTGAGATAGCTGGCCCTGGGCAAAGGAATGATGGGCTGAGCAGGTGGTAATGATTTTGGCGCTATTAGCTCAATCGCAACACGTGGGGGCTCAATGGTCCTAGGAAAGAGTTTGAAATGATATACTGCTTCTCTCGCTTTGGCTCCGCGAAAGTCCTGATTAATATCGACGAAGTTGTATGGGTCCAGAGTCGCTACTGCATGATCAAGAAGCTCGCTGATTGCATGTAGGGCCCTGAGGGTATCTGGGTCCTTTGTCTTGAACTGGTATTGAGCCGCGAATTGGTCTCTGGCACCCGGTGAGATATCGGTGTAAAGCTGCGTGCACATTATCAAACGGGAGCCAGTCGCTCGAATTTCACGGGCAATCAGTTTCTCGATGATGCTGACGTTCTCGCCGCTATCGTACTTGTTTCTTAGGAGATGGCTGGCCTCATCAATCACAATCACTACATCCTTGATCTCGTCCTTTACTATCTTCTCATACAAGATGTCAAGGTAAAACTCGGCATCAAACTTCGCTTGCGTCTCATCGTCTTTGGAAAAGTCCAGAAATTGGGAGTTATCGGTAACGTCGAAATATGTAGCTTTGGGATCGTAGATTGCTTTGAGAGTCTCCTGTATGTGAATTAGAGCGCCGCGCTGAATAATGCTCCTTTCGTAGTTGTCCTTTTGGCTGCTCTTGATCGCGATCCGCAAATCTGTGAACAACTCGTCCCAGCTGTTCGCCTCGTCAATCAATTCCTTGAGCAAGGGCCTCACGGAATTCGCCGTGATGCTTCTCGTTTCGTCGAGATCCATGGCGACAAGCAATGCGCGCTTGAAAGCAAGCTTGTTGCACCAGGGATCGGGTCTGCAAAGGCTCATTTCGATTGGCTCGTAACCCAGTGTTGAGTAGACACCTGTGTCCTTGCGTTTGAATGAGAGCACCTTAACTCGGAAGGAGGGCTCAATCTGTTGCACGATGCACCTTAGAAGATGGGTCTTGCCTGACCCCGACATCCCAAAGATCGCGGTATTCTGATTCTCAACCTTTGCTCTCTGGTAGTCCTTCAGAGCAATCCAAGTGGAAGATGGATTCACGCTAGTCTGAATTCTGGCGATTACAGAGCTATGATCCTTGTTTGTACGTGCGTGTGGGATTTCCAGCACTACTTCGGTCGTGATCTTGGCAGCTTGAAGATAATCGAACTGATCCCGATACACATGTTCGTAGGTATGTCTGGTGGCAAGGACCGTCGCGGTGATTATCAAGAAACATAGCAAGAGAGCTGCAACCAGGTACTGAGCAACCAAGAAAGCCGCAAACGTTCCTATGGTAAGCACAGCTAGAGCGATTGCTCTGAAGATAGTGATATTACTCGAAGAAGTGCCTTCGGGTTCCCACACCCCGGGCATGTTATCTATTTTCTCTGCCAAAATCTATGATACTTCCTTCCAATTTCATTTACGGAAAGGAATGCAATTACCTTGGACCTAGAGAGATTCAGCTTGAATTGAGGTGCAAATCGCACTCTGTGGGAAGCGTCTCCCCATTCACCTCTGGCGATTACAGGGTGCTTGGTCAACCAAGAATCGAGTTTCCCCGTTAATGCCAATACTTCCAGCACCGGCATTATGGGCCACATGGGAATAACGGTCAGCAAGAGGATTCCGAAGATGATTCTACGACGAACCAAAGGTGACATCATGCTTCAATTACCTCGTCACCTGGCTCAGCCTGGAACAGATATCGCTCGCATTTGTCCAATGACTCATCAATGAACTCGTCCGGCAAGAAATGTTGCCACAGTTGATTCGTTTCGTCCCTGCCCATCAGAGCAACAACTCTGGTCCGATTACCGGCGAATATTCTGTGATGAAACCCTCGCCATTGGCGATACACTACTTTCAGGACAACCACCCTCCTGTTCGGGATGTCGGCGTAGGTACGAGAGTCAGACACCTCTGCGCAGAGTTCCGGTGGCAACACCAACCTGCCCTTGGCTTGAACCGCCGGGCGAGGTCGCCTTGCTTCTTGAATGACGTCCACTTTCAGCAGGTGGGCCACACGCCGATGGCAGTACAGAACGTCTTCGCTGAGGCCCTGTCCGTCTCTTTCATGGGCCTGGGCCGCTAGCAATCTATCGGCGAGTTCGTAGTACTTCTCTCTCCATTCCCTTCCGAACATTTGGAATCAGTCCAAAGGCGTCGTCATTGCAGCTCCGGGGGTCTGTGCAGGGACGAAGAGAGAGTCAACGGCATCTCGATCTCTCACTCTCGCCACGCGATAGCTTCCAGGAGGGATTATGAGTGTGGGATGCTGGTTATGCTTGAGCTCGGTTGGCTTGGTTACCTCGACGAAACGGGTCGATCCTGAGGCGTACACATTCACAAGCTTCATCCTGTGTACATTGCCTGTCTCCCCCCGAACGACTAGGGTGTGTTCTCCCTCCATTCTCGCATCGGTGGGTATCTCCTCTCTGATGAGGAGCACATCTCCCTGGCGGCCTATCATTCTTGGTGTCATATCATGTAGATTATATTGTCCCGCACTTTGTAACCTTCGGGACATTGCCTCGTAAGAGACGGACAGAAAAGGACAGAATCTACCTTGATATCCTCAAACAACGAGGACTAAGCGGTCTCTCTAATGTAGAGTTGCGTAGAGAGGCCAAGAAATATTCCATCTTCAGCGTACTCGAAGAAGAAACACTTAGGAAGGATATCAACCGCTTTACTGATCGACATGATGGGAAAGACATTGAGAAGATGGAAGATGGTAGGATTAGGACAAAACCAGAACGTGGAGAAGGCAATCGCGACCTCGCGTACGACCTCATGCAATATCAATTAGATATTAGGGAACAAGAAAAGGGCAAGAGGGTAATCCGCGTCTCATGGCATTACGAAGCTCATAACATCTCTGATCTTTCCATAGAATTCCTCAGACCAAGCATAATCGGAACTAGTGGCATAAGTTGGGAAGATAGGAACCCCGTGATTTTGGTGAAACAAGGCAATGAAACAAGGCGCTATGACAAGAAGAATCCACCTAGGTTTTCAAACAGGTCCAGTCCGCCGAACCTGCTATACTACGAGGTAGATCTGCCTAAGAAGAAACTTCCACCAGGGCATGAGGTCAGCATGACAGAAAGTTATGAAGAAACTGGTGATGAAGATCTTAACATCGTCATCGCCGACTTGCCCCCAACTAGAAGGCTCATCTTTGACGTGGTCAAAGAAAAGACAAAGGAAGAAGGTTTGGACTGTATGATTTGTGCACGTCAGAAAGATAGGGGCAAACCTACCGGCCCAGGGAAGGGCCAACTTGTCGCAAATCTGCTAACTGGTCAAAAAGTCTATGCATTGCGTCTTGTTTTTGAGAACCCATTGGTTGGGATGGACTATCACTTTGAATATCAGAACTAAGACATCTTTGGCTTATGGTGGGGATATGACCAACTCATTGCGAGGTTTTCGTATTGCTTTCTGAAGTAGTGAAATCCCTTTCTCACTGTCAAACGGTACAAACTCAATGCTCGGTTCTCCTTTCTTCCAAGTGACCTTCCTAAATTCTCCTAGCCTCTCATCAACAGTGTATCCTTTGTACACTGGCAGTTTCCTAGGATACTCCGGTGTCTTTTCGATTGAATCACAGTGTTATTTCGCCATGAATCCTCTTAGTCCTTTGCTTTGATGTTGTTACCTCAGGGAGAAGAACTACGGCTCAAAGCTCAAGGCTGGCGAACTTGAAGTGTCTCTAGCTACCAAGGCGAAGCCGGCCAATTCTGTCGAGTTGAATGACTCTCTCGTACCAATTCGAGTGATAGGCCATTGTGAAGAAGAGTAGTTTCACCGTCATATCGCTCACCATGGCTATGTCGTACTCTTTCCTGGTCTTCCCCTTCTTGGTAGTCTTCCAAGCTTCTATCTTGCCTGACTCCTTGTCCTTTAGAATGAATTCCGAGTGGTCTATCGCATTTCTCAGGAATGAGTCAAAGTAACCGTCTAGTTCTCGAGCGCCGAATCTCTCTTTGAGAATACTTAGAGCCAAGCCAGAAGTCTCGCAAGGCTTGTCCGTGAGGACCTGCGCAAGGCTCATCAGTGTTTTCGAAGAGAACTCATACTCGTAAGCGTAGATCCCGAGAGCCAGCCAGATTCTGAGTCTTGGGTCGAGTTCAGCCGTATCTCTTTCGACTAGACCCCAGACATCTAGCCCCTGAGTAGTTGCTATGAGGTAGTCGGAATCGCTGAATCTCATCAGCTCCTGCAGTGGATAGGGCGCCATGCCGCGATAGACCCTGTCAACCTTAGCAAAGAGATCCCCCACCATCTTCTTCGCGGTTTTGTAGCCTTCGGCGTCTCCCATTCTGCGTCCCCTGAATGGAAGATCCTCTACGTCTTCCAGCGCCTTCTTGGAGGAGAGGACAAGCTCATCCATGAACTGCCCTTTCTTACCCTTGGCAAGAAGGATACGAGCCCTCTCTTGTTGTTCCTCAAGGTCCTTTCTCATCTCCGCCTCCGATTTGGTCATCGTATCGTTTGCTCCGAGCCCTAGCAGTTCGCCTGCCTAGATAACCAGGATGCCCCTAACAGAGACTCCCACACATGCGACCAATTTTATAACACTGGCAAAGACCCGCAACCGTGCCGAGAAGACGAGTTCAGAGGAGGAGAGCAGAGGGAGAACGAGGCCGCTTTGAAGTTAGACTCCGAGACATAGACTCCTGGCAAGCAACCTGGGTCATCAACAAAACTCTCAGAGTTTCAGAGAAGTACGATGGAGAAGTCGAGCTCAAGTCGAAACCTGTCGGTTCGTTCGACATTGTGCTTGTGATTGTCGTCCCTCTGGCCCTTTACGCTGGGAAGAGGGCGATAGACCTTGCATTCCATGAGATGGAGGCCTACTTGGAAAGGAGAAGGCAACAACTACGTGAAAGGAACGTCAGACCATACGAATACGAGCTTGAGCCCTACCAGTAGTCTCCTCAAAGTGGTCTAGATGTCCTCCGTATGTCAGACTGTGACTTTGACTGGTTACGAGAGCCGACGAGAGCGTGCGAGCGAGCGCACCCGAGCGCCAAACTTCTCCTTGAGAGTCTTGAGCGCCAAACCCGAAGAAGAGCAACGCGTAGTCCCTCAGATTTACTCATCTTTGTTCAGAAGAATTGAGAATCATTAAGAAGCTTTGCGTCCAAATATGATTATGGCTGGAATTCAACTCAACAGAACTAGCCATTCAAGTTGGCATCCTAGTCGAAAGATTAAAATGAGTATCACTCGCATTCGTGCCTAGGAGTTATCTGGAGGGAATTGACATGAAGAACAAGGAACTGCATGAGAGTGGCTTGAAGGTCGGAGAGAAGGTGTATGGCTCTTCAAGATTCGACGACTTTGTTACCGAGCTTTCAGAGTATGATAAGGAACTGGCCGATTATCTTGTTGAAAACGCATTTGGCCAGGTCCTTGCTAGACCAGGCTTGGATTTCAAGACTAGAATGCTATGCAACGTCGCCGCTTTGGCGGCAATGGGAATTGAACCATTGTTGCGGTCATACATCAGGGGTGCACTACGCGCCGGGGCCTCAAAGCAAGAGGTAACTGAAGTGTTAATCCAAATGCATTTGTACGCGGGTTGGCCAAGGTGCGTCCTTGGCCTAAGGGTCATGAAAGAAGTTTTCAAGGAGTAAGGCTGCGCATAGCAGAGACCTTCGCACCAGCTCAACGATCCCGGTCATGGGCAACCGCGAACTCAGTGTTAAAGGGATGAGGAATTTGGGTACGCGTGGTCTCTGGGATAGCCAGATTGGGTTAGGATGCGTGCGACGCTACGCATGCGATGACGGGTGAACTTCGCACTCCGTGGAAGTCGGCAAGCTATGAAGGGCAGGATTTTCTCCTGCCCGCCACGGTGAACCGCCCCTGCGGATTCCAGACTGTGGGAACTGGACCGTGAGCCCCAATCAGGTTCCGTTAGTCCCGCTCACGACGATGACCAGCTTCTGGTCGGACTCTCCCGGTGCGCCATGACTCAATGAGAGACGGTCTAAGCCAGAGGTAACCAACCGGTGTCCATCCCATTTCCCACGTTGCCCCTGCTGGCTCTGCTCTCTCGAATTGCTCGCCGTCGTGTTGTGCGTTCGGACCCGATGACAAGTGAAGTAGCTGCAGAACAACGATGAGAATCACGACTAGTCGCAAGGTCTTATTGGCCAGGGTCACTGTTTCTCCACCTCCGACGAGTATGAATTCGGCTACTAACCAGAAAGTTTGTGCGTCAAGCAGACGTCAACACAAAGACGAGTTGTTCGCCTTGGCTCTGGAAAGTTCCCATTCCGTGTTTGCGGTCGGGCAGGAACTCCTAGTGAACTTCTATCCCAACAAGAGAGAAGTGTTATATTGTAAGAACACTTTGTGATTTCCTAGTAGAGTGACTTAGATGGTTTCGACAAGAGCGCACAGACGAATCGTCGACCCACTTTTCGACACTCTGATTGGTGAGGGTTGGAAGCACCCCTACTACACTTCACAGAAGGTTTTCCTTCCCAAAGCCACTACGCTGGGTGATTTGGTTGGCATCGAAGCTTCCGGAGTACATAAGGTCTGTGTGTCACCTCTGCACCTCAGCTTCATGAAAAACGTTGAGAAAACCGATGGAGTTGTATGGTGGCGAGAGGTCAAGAAGACTGACACTGGTAGCGTTCGTGATTTGGTGATGATCATTACAGAAGAAGATATGGCGGAGCCGATCACGCAATACCTCGAAAACTCGAAAAGAATGGAGACCGGGAGCCCTGACTTTGAACGCCCAATCATAAGGGCGCATTGCAGATTCACGAAGGATTTGGGGGGGAGCAAACAGTACAACATCGCTTTCATGATAGTCGATAAGTCGAGTAAGACAAATGGCAAACGTGTAACCGACTTTGTTCGAAAGGAGGGTCACCATAGAATTCCCGGCGTAGAAATAGATCTGCAAGGGGAAGAGAAATTCATGATATTGTCGTCACCTGGAGAAAAAATCGAGAGGCTAGAGCGAAGTCTGGACGAAGAATTGAACGACGTCGACCCGATTCATAGACAGAGATACCAAGGAGAGGACCTAGCCAAAAGCTTGCATCAATATTCCAAACTTGAGTTATTGTTGGATTGGCTCACAAGCTACTACGTCGCAAGGCAATGGGAAAGCTACCTTGCGCCAGCAATGTCAACTTACGAGGAGAAGGGTTGTCTCGCGGACTTTGTTAAACGGTTTCCAGATAAGTATGTGGATTGGTGGATAACAGGCAACAATCCATTTGAGGCAGGAGGAATCGAGCACATCATGGCCAAGCAAGTTGAAAAAACCCTGAAAGGGGAAGACATACCTCTGTTGTTTCGACCATCACAGTTGTAAGGAAACTAACTAGGATGACGGTCGACACGCGTCCATAGCGACCCGTGAAGAGGCTCCCGAAGCCTTGACTTGTATGACAAAGCAACCTTTTGACGGTGAATCGCGCCATCAAAGCAAAGGAGTGCATAAGAGTCCCATCGTTTGCTCGTCAAGGGGGCAGACAAATGAGCGGTAGTCGCGAAGACGAATATGTTTCGAAGTACTACAATGATGCATGGGCGACAAAGCTCCAGAGGAAGGAATACAGGACTCTTGATGCGAGATGGAGAAGCAGATGGGAGTTTGCTGTTCAGGAAATCCCACAGAAGTCCAAGGTTCTGGATTGCGGCTGCGGAGACGGAATCCTTGGTGGAATGCTCAAGAACAAGGGTTGCGATGTCTACGGTCTCGATATCTCGGAATATGCGATGGCGCTCGCTACCGAACGCGGGGTGAAGACAGCTTCATGTGATCTCTCTTCAGATTCATTCCCCTTCCAGGACGGTTTCTTTGACGCAGTTGTATTTGCGTGCGTTCTCGAGCATATTGCGTTTCCTGAGCATGCGCTCAGGGAAGCTGCTAGAGTTGCAAAGGATGAGGGCATAGTAATAGTTACGATTCCCAACGCTGTGAACATAAGATTTCGGCTGGGATTCCTCAGAGGGCGAGTTCCTATTGATTTCCTCCACTTGCGTCCTGGTGAGGGTGTCCATCTCCGCTTCTTCGATTTCAAACAGGATTTTGATAGGCTTGTATCTTCGGTTGTTCCTGAGTTGAAGATAGTCAAGAAGGTGGCGACAATCAAGAATCCCAAGAGTCACAACGTTGTCTCTCGTTGGTTACTATCCGGTTTGATGCGTTTGCTACCAAACCTGTTTTGTGAATACACGAACATACGATTGGTGAAGGCTGTTGGGAATGCGAGGATTTCGTCCCGAGAACTCTTATTCCTGAAGCTCTAAGGAGATGGTGTGCACGTGAGACTTTCAAGGAAGGGGCGTAGCTAGCTTATAGGCCCGCCGAGTGTCAGAAGTGCGGGCGAATTTGTGTTGAGAAAGACAACTTTCTCCGCGGACCGCTTGAAGGAAAGTACGAGTGGTTGTGCGGGGCTTGCTACAACATTGAAGGAATGTTCAGACAAGTGAAATGGAAAGGTTCTGGCGCCTAGCTTATTAGCCAAAGTAGATTCTCGTACCCCAGTCTTGTCAAGATACGCTACAGTATATTCGGTGAGTCCCGCCGCGAAAATGATGTTCAACTGCGATTACACTGTCAACTTACCAGGAGAATCAATTGAAGTACTGGCTAGCGATTTCACAGCGAAGAGCGATAATCAAAAAGATTATCCCGTTGGCGTCCGAATCGAGATAAGGTTAGACGCAGACAATCCCGATGAGGCCTTCCAAAAGGCGGACAAGTGGGCAGCCGCTTTTGCCTCAACCCTTTCATTTGTTTCAAACATAGGAGTCGGTAACCCTCAGAAAGAACTAGCCCTCGATGTTACCGATTCGGCGACCAGCAGGAAGCTTCTACAATTCTTCGATGAACCGATTCCTGTCACCGCCTCAGTCGGCCAGGTCGACGCTGAAGCCTTTAGCACCATCTTTGGCAAGATTGCCGAAGAAAAAATGCCGTATAGTGACAGGGTAGGAAGGGCAATCTCATTTTACAACAAAGGCCTGCGCGAAACCCATCCAATGGATCGCTTCACATCGTTCTGGCTCGGCTTTGAGACCCTTAACCAGCCATTGAAAGAGATCCTCTCCGCGCCGGACACAATAGTAAGATGCAGGAAATGTGGCCTTGAAACTAAGGAGAATAGCCTGACGGGGGTCAAAGAGCTCATGAGCCAGGAGTTGCCTGATGGTAAGGCTGTTTTTGGGAAGATGCGTGGCCTTAGAGTGAAGGTCTTCCACAGCACTGAACCTCTCAGCCCCCTGATTCCAGAGATTCAGAAAGACGCCGACACGCTACAAGAGCTACTTCGAAAGACTATCTTCCGCTTTCTGGACGTACGCTACGAAGGAAAAGTTGTTCGACCCCCTATAACAAACATCGTCCCAATAGTATACGGGGTGGAATGCTCAATCAATGGGGATACCTCAGTACCGAGCCTGAAGACAGGCGGTGAATACACTCACCTTGTCATCTCAGGTGGATCCTCGCAGACCATTGTGAACGATGACGGCAGCGTCACCAAGAAGCCCACTCTCACTTATGCCCCAGTTGGCATACCTGAAGGCGCCCAACTCATCTTCACTGGTTCACGAATCTACGGTGAGAAGGGCAAAATCAAGAACGCGGGTGTCGTTAACGTCAAGGTCTCAGATACTAAACCGTAACCCGATGCACCATAACCTTGATACGATTGAAATGCATTCGACATACAGACTTTGAGCAAGCGGAGCTTTGGACTGTTCACTGGCACTTTGTTGTCGGGTCTCTTCTTCACAATGGGCTTATTCTACGGAGTGGACCCAAGTGACGTCAAGGGGACGCTGGTAGGTCAGTTGGTTCCGACTCTGTATCCTCCCGCAGGGCTCTTGCTGAGCATTGTAGGATTCTTCCTTTCAGCGGTAACCCTTTATGGATTCGCGAGCCTGGTCAGCGATAGATGGAGCAATGATTGGGCAGATGGTGTTGCCGCCTTCTGTGGTCTTATCGGTGGCAGCTTGACCTTGATGAATGCGTGGCTCTCCATACCATTCTGGATAGGCGGTCTGCTGGCCTCAGCTATGTGATCGTACACAAGACACGACACTCCCAAAAATCATATCTCCCGCTTTGTCTTCATTATTGACTCTACCCATGTCCAGCCCCGGGTACAAGAGATGTACCTAGCTGTGTAGCCCAACTACGAAACCCGGCGAGGTCACGCTTGCTAGCGTGTCAGACAGTGATTGTGCGGGGGTGTTTCATCGGAGGTAGTCTCAGAAAGGAACTGGAATGTGTTTGATGTTCTACCAGGCGAATCATTTTCTCTACGTCTGATTCAAGATGGGTCTCTCGAATGACCTTGTCAGTCCTTTGCTTCCTTAAGGCGTATTGATGTGCAAAGGAACGGCTTATGGAATGCACGCCGGTGAAGTCGAGTGTGACACAATTCGCGCTGCTTTGTTCTATTCTGTCGAAGAATTGATCAGCATTCGCTCTTAAAGCTAGATCGCGTGTCAATTCGTCTGTCACTCTCATTGTTTCAAAGTCTCCTTTCAGGGGGGCTCAGCTCTTCCAACGTAGAATTGCCTTCTGCATATTCATAAATGTTGGGAATCCTTGTTCCATCGCGTACCCTTATGCTTACGAGAGTGCCCTCCATCTGAGTTGATCCGTCCAACTGGTAGGGAATGACCTCATGTCTGTTTAAAAACACCGCGCCGAAGCCTGATACAATTAGCACTTCCCCGCCGACATCTCTGAACATCTCGACGTTGGAACTCAGACCGTACCCTCGCCCCTCCTCCGGCTTGGTTGAGACTCCTCTCATGGCATCATAGATGGCCCTATAGTGATTCGCTCTAGAACACCTCTTCCCAGCCAATTGGAAGCTTCCAGGAATGCCAATTCCGTCGTCGTAGAAGCAAAGTTCAACAAACCTCCTGGCGGGGTACCTTTGGGCCATAATGTATGCATAGTCAAAGAGAGAGTGCTGGTAGATATTGTCAACAAGCTCGCCCACCACGTACTTGAATGCAGCTGTGTTCTCGTCGAACCAACCACCCCGCGACTGCAGGCTGTAGACTGCTTCGAGAACTGATTCGCATTCCCTGTAGTCTTGCGGCAAAGCGACTGGTGCGACGTATGACCGCCCATAGGGATTCCTTTGGCCACGGCTTATGATATACGACAGATACCCGCCAGTGTCCGAGGACTCGTCAAGACTCAACGTCCACCCATACTTGGCTTGGCATGTGATCAGTGGCAGGGTTGTCGTCGGGTAGATGAAGGCGCATGACCTTAGATCCACCGTTCCAGTCTTGTCTCCCTCCTTTCGATAATTACAAAACTCCCGGTAGTGAGTCACTTGATCAGGCGGCATCTTCGGAGGCACCTGACCCTGCCCGGCCCTGAGGTCTTAATGCATTCTCTCCAGAGTTCGTTCAGTTTCCTCAGTGCGCCTGGCTTCCTGAAATCGACGGTTCGGTAAAGGAGATTAGATGCGAATAAGGGGGTGAGTCGCTTGAAGTGGGAAGAGAGTCAGCTGGAACTGTTGGCCCTAGCGGCCGGGATTCTTCTTTCGTTGGGCGTAGGTGGATTCCTATTGCTGACTGAGAAGGAACCTATCACTTCCCTGGTTGTGGTGCTTTCCGGAATAACACTGACCCTTCTAATTCGTCTGAACATCAATTTCTCGCTCGCACGTGCCCATGAGAAGAGAGTAGATTCAGCAATCAATGCCTTGAACTCGCATCTGGCTGGTGAATCGGAACTATGGGAATACGCTGATTCGTGGGTGGAGGGGGCAAAACACATTGAAGAACTGGAACAGGGTGACGAACTTCTAGCCTGTGCTAGCAATCCTTGGCCCACGGCAGCTGATCGTTATCGCAGCGCGAATAAGACCGCCACTGGCAAACATGTCGAGATTAGGAGGATATTCGGCAGAACACCGGGCAACCTAGACTCTGCTAGAAATCAATTATCACAGGGAATCTGCACAGAAGCGTGGATGTACGATGGTAGCGACCCGATGATTAACTACATCGTAGCGAGGAGAAATGAGACACCGAAATGGGCAATAGTCTGGATCGCGGGATACCCAACGATGCTGGGTGCCGTGTTGTTCCATGAAGGCGGAGTGCTCACGCGATTAGTCGAGGACTTTGAAAGAAAAAAGAATGCTTCTACGAAGTTTGACCTCGAAGCAAAGTTGTAGTATTATCCAAAGTAGGCAACAGACAGGTCGTCATAAGGTGAGTTGGCTAAAGAGAGAAGAGCACGTCCCGACGTAGTGGCGTCGCCCATCCCGCTCCAAGACGTGCCTTCCGCTCCTGGCGCCAGTATTCTCAGCTTCTCGCCGAAGATAAAAGGAGGCGAAAATTCAGCATAAGTGCGCAGAAGGTAGTTCGCAGTAAACTAAGTTCATATACAAAGTTCGTAGTTCATAGTTCAGTATGGGGCGCTACAGCAAGATTTTCAAGGAGAAGTATGCCCG
>Ga0181527_1001403_pt1 | contig 24924 bp, 22 predicted proteins | sample PEATcosm2014_Bin_30_FD_119762 | JGI IMG/M metagenome (GOLD analysis project Ga0181527, IMG submission 119762) | Peatland microbial communities from MTU Mesocosm Facility, Houghton, MI, USA - PEATcosm2014_Bin06_60_metaG | ecosystem: Environmental > Terrestrial > Soil > Wetlands > Peat | place...
ATGAGTCTTCCTAATCCTGGTGCCGCGTGTTCGAGTCACGCCGGGGGCATTTCTTTTTCCCTTTGTTTTCAAGGCTCCCCGGTCCATGCCTCTCGCTTACCTGTGCCTGTTAATCGAGATTGTGCCCGGAATTCTGCCCGCCTGTGCCCGCTCGGTCGTTTCTCTGTTCTCTTCGTGGAGAGCCGCGACTTGCTGACAGGCCCTCTTAAGGTCTTCCTCATTCGTGATGTTGTAGCGGTCGAAGACGGCCCGCGTCTTGTGGCCGCTGATCTTCATAGCGACCTTTTCTGTCACCCCTGCCCGGACCATGTTTCTTACGGCCGTCCTTCTGAGGTCGTGCAAGAGCTTGCCCGATATCCCGGCCCGCTCACATGCGCTTGCCCAGGCTTTGCGGAAACCGTTCAACCTGTGCCTCTGGTGAAAGAAGACATAAGAGCACGCAGGATAGGCAGAATCACGGATTGTCTTCTGATTCAAAATGGTGTCATACAACTCCCCGGTGAGATAGATTATCCGGGCTTCGTTGTTCTTCGTGGTCCCAGCCTCAAGGGTGATCTTCCGCTCGAAGACGTTGACTTGCTTCCAGGTAAGGGAAAGGATTTCCTCTTTCCGCATTCCCGTAAAATAGGCCATGGTGAGCACGGGCTTGAGGTAATCGGGAAGCTCGTCCATAAGCTTCGCATACTCGTCATACTCGAAGTACCCGGTCCTCACGTTGTTCTCTGCAAGGTGCGGGACATGCGGCACGTGTAGCATCTTCGGGGGCGTGCTATTTGCCGCAATGGAAAACATTCTCTTAAGCGCCGACAGTTCCCGGTTTATGGTCGCGTTTGCCGCGCCCTTCGGGTACAGTTCTTTGATGATTTGAAGCACGGCCGCCGTCCGTTCTCGGTACCTGGCTCGTTGCTTCATTTCCTGAGCGGTCGCCATATCGACAAAGACAAGCCCGCCCTCGGGCGTCGGCTCGTATGAAACCTGAAGGGTGTGGCCCTCATCAAAGCGATTTTTTGTACATTCGAGGGTGAGCCGTCGCGCCTTCTTGTCATGCTTGAGGGTGAAGAGAAGATCCGGCGCCGCCTGAAGATCGCCGCCGCCTCGGAAATCACCCCCCATTTTGGTAGGATGATGCAGGAAAGAGACCGTCGTGCTCCACCGGGTAAAGCCCTTGAGGGCCGTCATGGCGTGGATGGAATCTTCAGTGCCCTCGGTCTGCTTGCCGCCGGGGTAGAAGCGCACAAGGGAATCGAAGATAAAAAGAGCGTTCGGGTGTAGCTCGGCAAGTTTGTTGTAAAAGGCTATGCCTTCGGTATCGAACACCGGAGGAGGGAAGGGTCCGAAAAGGGGCATCATGTGAAACCGTTCCGGGCGGTCTTGGCCGGCAAGGTCAAGCAACCTGCGTTTCCAGACGCTCCGGGGGTTTTCCAGATCAAAATAAAAAACGTCCGTCTCCACAAGCCTCCGCCCGAGAAAGGGTTGTCCTTGAGCCGCCCTCAGTCCAAGAGCCTGCATCACGTATGACTTCATTGAGCCCCATTGTCCGCTGATCCCCACAAGCGAGCCTTGCGGGATCTCCCGTTCCCATAGGTCGGGCCTGTTCGGTTCCTCAACATCGAGTAATGAACTGACCGAGACAAAGACTGACGGGTCTGCCGGGTCGGGCTTGCGGTCGTGTTGCTTGTCGTCTGCTTTCTTCTGCCCGCCCCTCATGAAAGGTGCAAGGCTGTCGTCTCTGCTGATGATCTTCCGGGCCTCTTGCCATGTGTGCCCCTGGCAACCATCGTGAAAGCACTTGTAAAGAAGACGACCGTCTGCCGTTTGAAGTATCCCCGCGTCCTTGTGCCCCTGGTCAAAAAAACAACCGTCCAAAAGGATATAGAGCGTGCCTGCATCGATGGTCTTAATTCTGTAAGGCTTCTTATGGTGGTCGAGATACGCGCCCACGTCGAGCCGGGGACCGTTGCCTGTCGCGGTAGGAGCTTCGGGAGCCTTCGGCGGGAACATCGCTTTTGCCTTCTCCATCGCTTCCTGTGATAAAGCGTCGTTCACTGATTGCCCCCCAGGTCATCGATATAGGCGGCTCTATGCGGCCTGGCCTCTCTGCCGGGTCCTTCTGGTACGGGGTCGCCCTTCCGGGCGGTCGTGCCGTAGCACTTCCATATGCGGGCCGGGTTGTGACACGTCGTGTCTATGTGCACCTTGTCAGTATTGAACCGCGCGGCAAGACCTTCAAGGGTATTCTTGATGAATGCGCGGCTTTCCTCGTTCACGGGCAAGTCGGGAAGCCTGACGAGAAGATGTCCGCCGTTGCCGCTCATGGCCCGTATGGGTGAAGGAAAGGCAAGCTCGCGTACTGCCCATTCCGCGACTATGTCTCGTAGTTCAAGGGCCTCTCTAAGCTCGGAATCGCTCGAAGAAATACCAGAGGGCCGAATGGGGTCGAGGTCGATCAATAGCCAACGGTAGAGGAGGACGTTGTTGTCTGAGGCCGTTAAGTCGGTCGGCTTCAGGCGGTTAAATGATCGAGCTATCAGGCGCGAATCGATGACTTGGGGGGTGAAGTAGACGCCGCCGTGGGCCGCCTTGTCCGCAAGGCCCACAGCCTTACAAAAGGCTTCGTGGTCGTCGAAATAGCCGGAAACAGTACCCCTGGCATTTTCATTGCCCCAGGCTGCCGATTTCCCCGAAGCTTTCAGTATTCGGACTTCGGTCACCTCGCCGGGCTTTTTGAAGACTTCAAAAACAGGTCGGTTGAAGAGCGTGAGGCGGGGATTAGAAGGCTTTCCGGTAAAATCCATCTTTCTCTCCTGTTCCGCTTGCGCTTTCCCTTTCAGTTTTTGCGACGTACATCTCATGCCGGAGCCTTTTGATAATCTCCGCGTATTCAATTGCCGGTACTAAACCGCCGTTATTAAAATCTGCCATGGCCTTCATGACGGCCTCGGTTTTGGGCAAAGAGAACAACAACATAGCGCCATTGTGTTCAAAACTGCTTTTGCACTGGGTGACGTAGATGATATGTCCGGTAAGCCAAAGGTTCGGGGTTGTGATGACTTCTTCTTTCTCTCCCATTTTCAATGCCTCCTTTCGGTTTCGCTCTGAGGATCAAAATTCTTCTCCTCGTCACCTACTTAGAATCCGAAAAAAGGGTAGGGGTAGTTTTTTCTCCGAAAGGCTAAAGGAGAGCAACTATAATGATTTTGCAGCTTTTTGCGAGGGGCGGTTAGTCGAATGTATCTTCAGGAGAATCCTCACCAATTACTTGAGATAGGATTGCCGGATCGGTTGTGTTAAGCGGCTTAAACTGCATATTCCGTCTATTGAAGTCTCTCATAAACGCCTTGAGGTAGGAGCAATTTTTCGGGCAGGGCACACCGACATGCGTGGCGCAATTGTATTTTTTCTGTTTCGTTTTCTTTGAGGGGTAAGCCTTTCTGTGGATGGCCCTATAAATTACTTTGACGCCATTTTCGACCGCGTCTTCTCCTCTGATGTGGTCTCCCACAATTCCCCTGAGTACCCTCTCTCCCTCTCTCGACCGGACCACCTTGGTCGTGCCGGCTACCTTCTCCCTAGCATCTTCATACCGCTCAGGATGGTTGCGCCGCACCCACTCACAGAAGGAAATGGCCCTGAAGGAAAAGCCGTTAAGTTTTCGGTAATCAGCGCCCACATGAAGGTCATACCAACGAAGATAACTCTGAAAGGTCTGTTCTTGCCGTAGCTTGTAGAGAAAGGAGCAAGCCTCGTCTTCCTCCGGTGGTTTTTTGGTCATTCCCTTCTCTAAATTGCCTTCTATCAAGGACCATAGCTGTTTTTTTATCCTTTTTGCGTCGGCCTTGTTCAGCCGGGAACTTTTCCGCTCGATAGTAAAGCCGTTTCCGCAAAGAACTTGCTGAGCAGGGACATGCCAACGCCGTGCGTAGGACAGCGGCGGGGCAGTTTGACGTTCATACAAAATGACCGTGGCCCTTTAATTAAGGTTCCGCAGCCCGTGGGCGTCCCTCGATCCGTTCCGGGACCTCGACGCCGATCTCAGCTTTCGGCCCCGTTGTCGGCTGGAAGATGTCCAGCGCCTTCTTTCCTGTTGCTATAGTGCCTGCCTTCCGTTATTACGTCATGCCGTCATTATGGAATTACGTTTCCCGCGCGGTCAGTTGAGGATAGGGTTATCCGGGATGGCGGGAGATGGGCCTGACTGGTTCTGTCTGCACTCTCTTTTGCTGCCTCCTTTGCTAGAACTCCAACGGGAGCTCCACGGCCCTTCCCGTCCGCTTCGCCTCACGGGCAAGCCTGTAAGCCTCATCGTACTGGCCGGCCACCTTGTCCCAGGATACCACGTTCTCCAGGTATTGCCTGAGGTTCTCCCCGAGTTTCAGACGGAGTTCTTCGTCGCAGGCCAGACGGATCACCTTTGACCGGAGCATCTCCTTACTCGTAAAGAGGAGTCCGCCCTCGCTCTCAAGGGTCTGCGCCGTTAGCCCTTCCATGGGCGCCGTCGTAATGTAGGGCTTATTCAGGGCGATGACACGAGCGAGGGTGCCGGATTGGGTCTCGTCGAGAGAAGGGATGACGATAAAATCGCATATCGCCATCACCCTGTAATAGGCGTCCCCCCTCGGGATAAACTCGTAGTAACGGGCCAGCCCTTTCTCCGCCAGACTCTCAAGCTCCATTTTGTATTTCTCATACTCGTGAAGGTCGCTCGGGTCCCTCATGGCGCCAGCGGCGAGGATATCCCAGTGGTCGCCTGTTCGTTCTTTGATTTCCCGTTCTATCCCTTCCCACATGGAGGTGAGGATGTCCCATCGCTTATTCGACTGGATCCATCCGATGAGGCCGACGAGGTGCTTTCCGATGTGGGGGAGTTCATTCAGTCCGATCTTCGCACGCAAGCCGGCAATCTCATGGAGCCCCCACCGCCTGTCCGGCCGTGCCCCGTGGGGCACAACCATGATGTTCAGCGGCGTTTTCCAGCCCCTCCCCGAGAAGCACCAGTCGAGGCGCCACTTCTGGTAGTGACACTTGAAGAGGACCACGTCGGCGGTTTCGCACAGCCTGTACACGAAGTCTGCCTCTACGTCCCTCATCCGTCCGTGGATTGTATGGGGCTCGACGACGACGGGCCAGTCACCCAACGCAGTTAAAAGATCGATGAAACCCTCGTTTTCATCCCCCTTCCCCCGGTCGTCATAGAACTCGTAGAGGCCGTATTCGTGCTCGATGTGAACGGCGTAGGGCTTCAGTTTCTCCACTTTCTCGGCCACGGACTTCCACCAGTCATGGCGTGACATGTCGATGAGGGGGAAAACGCCTTCTCCGGCCCCGTCCGTATGGCTAATGACGAGCACCTCCCGGTCGGGGTTCCGCTTCTGGATAAACTCCCGGGCCTCTTCGCAAAAGGTTCCGATGCCGCAAAGCCGCGGAGGATAGCTGGAGATCATGACGATGGGATCTTCCCGGTCCTCGCCTGCGAATGAAAACGCGATCTCGCAGCGTTCTTCCATCGTCGGTAAGCCATCTCCGCAAACGTTTTCCATGACACCCTCCTTGTTTTTGGTTTCGGCCTTGGTAGTGGCCATCTTCAGGCCGGACACTATCCGGCGACCACTGCCTGAGCGCTGCTGCCGATGCCATAATTCCTTCCGTCCGTCATGATGTCATTCCTTCCTTTGTCATCTTCCGTTGCATCAGCGCGGTACGATCCAGTTGAAAAGCTTGTCGGCCTTCGCCGGATCGAGGCGTCGCAGTTCCCGGACGGCATCCAGGGCGGCCGTTCTGTTGCCGGAATTGCTGTAAGCGACTGCAAGGTTGTTCCAGGCGTCGGCATCTTTCGGATCAATCCTGATGGCCTGGCGGTAGGCCTCGATGGCGTCGTCGTAGCGGTTGAGGAGGCCGTAAGCGTAAGCGAGGTAGAACCAGGTCCAGCTATGCTCCGGATCAATCCTGATGGACTGGCGGAAGGCCTCGATGGCGTCGTCGTAGTGCGTGAGATGGCCGTAAGCGATTCCGAGGTTGTACCAGGCCCAGGCATCTCCCGGCTCGCTTTTCGTCCACTTCCGGCACCACTCAAGCAATCCCTGCCAGTCCTTCGCCGCTTCCAAGGCAGCGGCGCGCTTCAACCATTCTGCGTGACCGCGACCCTCTGCAGCCGGTACGCGGCCCGGCTTGACCTCGCCTATCCACTCCGCGGGCATGGCGAAGTTAAGGCTCTGTCCGCCTTCCAGGTAAAAGGTGGTCAGGCCGACAAGGCGGCCTTCTCTATCGAACAAGCCTCCGCCGCTCGAACCGGGGGAGATGGCCGCCGTGGTCTGAATGAAGGGTGGGGGTCCGCCCAGGAGCTGCACAACGACGCCGTCGGAAAGGGAGAGCTCCAGGCCCTTCGGCGCACCCACGGCATAAACCTGATCCCCCACCTTGAGGCGTGCCGCCTTGCCGAGTTGGACAGGTTTCCCTTGACTGCCTTTGACATCGAGGAGGCAGATGTCCTTGTCGCCGTCTTCCGCATAGAGGGTGGCAGGAAGAAGCTTTTTGCCCCGGCTCACCCGGTAGGAGGCACCCCCTTCAACCACGTGGCAGTTGGTGGCGACCCGGCCGGAAGGAAGCAGCACCCCGCTCCCCTGTCCTTTCATCCTGCCTTGGGCGTCCAGTGTCTTCACCACGACGACGGCGTCCTTGACCTTGTCGAAGACCTGGGCGGGCGTGAGGGCGTAGACTTGTGCGGGCAGGAGCGCGAGGAAGCACGCGGCCCAGACCAGCTTCATAACAAACGGTATATTCATCTTTCCGTTCCGTCTGTCCGTCATTCCGTAATGCCTCTCTTCATGAAGTCCGTCAAATCCATTCCCGGCGGAAGGATCATTTGCAGCGGGACCGGAAGCCCGGCCTTCAGGAAAAGGTCCGCGATGACCAGCGACCCTTCGGCACCCGCTCTATCCGCGTCCAGGACCAGATAAACAGTTGACCGTCCGCCCGCGTCTTGAAGGCCCCGGAAGCCCTCGACCCATGCGGCCTTGAAGTTCTTCGCCCCCGGCGACCCGAAGCGCGTCTTCCCTGAAGCGTTCCTTCAGGGCCGGCCCTCATGATCAGGGTATTCTCGATCACAGAAGCGAAGCCCGAGGGCGACGACCACTTCCGGCGCGATGCCTTTGTCCTTCGTCAGCCAGTCCAAGGCGTTGCCATGCACAGGGCGACAGGCGGACAGGAAGGCTTCATATGGGGCGGGATCAGGTGCGAACCCCGTGACCTTGACAGGATCGGCGTCCGCAGGCATCACTGTCCGGCCTATTCTTATACCCTAATTTTTAGGTAGACCCGTCATTTCCTTCTCGCATGTCGCATCTGTGTTTCTCTCTTCGCCTGCTTTTTCAGCTTCTTTTCAAGATCATTCAAGTCCTCCTGGTGAAGCGGGTCCATCCGCCCCCCGCCCCGATCCTCCTCAACAATTGGTATTATCTCATGATCTGCGTTCATGTTCTCCTCCATCGACGTTCTTCTCTTTTTGCCATTGATCTAGGGCGGGATCTGATAAAGGCCTCATGACCTTGACAGGATCGGCCCCGTCCGCAGCCTTCCAGGATGCCCCAGGATCGTTTTTCTCGCCCCGGCCCTTATCACTATATATCTCCCTTATATATCCCCCTTTTGCGATGTCCCGGTGAAGCGATGCCGGTCTCCCCTTCCAGCCAGGCGACGGCGGACGGAAAGGTCATGTCCCCGGCGACCTCGATCCGTTTCAGCAGATCGCCCTTCGGCCTGCACTTGTGACAGATGAAGCCCTTGTCCCCGATGGCCAAGTCCTGCGTCTTTCCCTCGTGCGGCTGACAGGCGGGACAGAAGAAGCGGCCCCTCTCACTCCTACGGAAGATCGATGGATTCCAGTAATGTTTTGATCCCACGCAAGCCTTCCTTCAAACGGGTGCCCGATGCGGCTATCTTCTTCCCCTTCGGGCGGGCTATGGTTTCGGGTGGTTTTGCAATGCCCGCTCTCCTTGGGCACAAAACCTCCCTGTCCCTTTCCTATCCGTTGAGGAAAGCCAGAGGTCCGACCTATACCCCATCGCGCGACTTCACGCCACGTATCCACGATGCGCCCATCTTGAGAAAATGTCAAGACGGTGGTGCTCTATGTGACCACTTCGCCTATTTCTCACAGCGCTCCCTTTTTACACAAGTAATACAAATTCCGCGTCTATCCTCACGCGCGCGCACGAAAGCCGACCCCTTGTCTGGTTCACATGGAGAGCAACAGTGAGCTATGTTCCAGGAGCCTATCGGCAGGCCCGCAGACGCCTCCAGAATCGTTTTTTGCGAAGGTACCCGGCCATTACCATTGCCTGAATGGAAAGATTTGTGCTGCAATTAAGTTATATATGTTAGTCTATCTCACAATGACACTCAACAAAAAGGGGAGGAGTACATTTATGAAACGTTCTAAGTATTTGGTATCGTTGATGGTTGTCCTTTCGCTGGCCTTTGTGTTCGTCGGTTGCGCAAAGCCTCCCGATGCGGAGAAGTCGGCTGCCCAGGCCGCGATGGGTGCCGCTGTGTCTGTTGGCGCTGACAAGTATGCTGCCGCCGATTTCGGGGCTGCCAAGACTCTCTGGGACACAGCAGAATCTCAAATGAACGACAAGAAGTACAAGGAAGCCAAGCAGGGCTACATCGATGCCAAGGCCGCCTTTGAGAAGGCTGCAGGCGGTGTCGAAGCCGGTAAGAAGGCTATGACCGATGAGGCCAATGCTGCCGTAGCCAGCCTTGAGGATGGCTGGAAGAACCTTGAAGCCATTGCCAAGAAGGTCGAGAAGAAGATGAAGGACAAGAAGGACGCCTGGGACGCGGACACCAAAGCCTTTGCGGAAGGCTTGAAAACAACCAAAGACATGATCGCTGCCGACCCGGCCGGCGTCAAGGCGAAAGCCGGTGAGCTTAAGACCATTATCGACAAGTGGGACGCCACCTTTAAGGAACTGGCTGCCGCCCCTGCTTGAACTGAAGCGTCAGCCCTGCGTTATCGAGCCAGGAGAGAGACTGAGGCAGTCGGCGCTAGGGTACTGATCTGAGGATAGGGTTATGCGCCTTGCGCGGATAGACAACCGTTATCTGCCCATTTTCCATCATCATTGGCGCCTTCCCCCTCACGAAGAGCCGGTACAGCTTCGGGGCATCGTAGAGCTCGAACCAGGCCCGCAGACGCCTCCAGAATCGTTTTTCGTGAAAGCACCCGGCCAATCCCTACCGGGAGCTATTGACCAGGGCGAGCGTCTTCATGATCGTTACCCCCTTCGCCAGTTCCACGGCGGGACAGGATCGGCGTCAGCCCACAGACCCGCTTTCACTTTCCGTGCGTCCCTTTCCAGCGCTTCAGTTCGATGTCTTTCTTTGCATATTGTCTATACCACCAGGCCGGGGCCCGACCGGACAAGTTCACGGTTCGCCGCCGCGTTGTGTGGTTCACTTTATGAACCAGAGGTCCTCTAATGTGGAATCTCATCCAAATCCCTAACAAGAATATACATAGCTGCTCCAACCCCAATCCAGAATCCCCAAGAATTATGAAGAACAACCGACACAAAAGCCCCCGCGCAGATGGTTGCAAAGACCGTTATTATAAGGTGTGTTCTCATATCATCCCTCCCTACCCCACTCTCCATCCGAAGAGGGTTGTTGCAATCCTAAGTTCGTGTAATCGTGGTGCTTCTCAGATACGCCTCTATCGCCTTCCGGTTGTGCTTCACGAGTCTACCCGTCCTCATGTACTCCGGCCCCTTCCTGTTGCATCGCCATTTTGCCAGTGTGTGAATACTGACCGCGATCACGGCGATCAGGACAATGATAAACGGGATTTTCACTTCTTTTCCTCCTGACGACTACCCTGTTTTCCGGGGGGCTGCCTATTCCTCCGACGGGTCCTGATGGGGCCGACAACGTCCTGCACCGGCACACATTAGTGAATTCGCCCTCTTACCCCCTTTTTCCACAGCAAATGTGCAAAACATGTAGAAAACCCATGGGGGCATGGCCTTAACATCCCGTTATCACAGGCTGTTCGGCGTTATGCCTTTTCACTAGGCAGCGCGGAAAGCCCAATCGTTTCAAGCAGTATTCAGAAAGTTGAATGTCTTTATGCGCGGCGACGACCGTCCGGCCGTGAAAACAATAGTTAATATTATGGCATACTTGCAGTCAGTCCCTTTTTGCGCCACCGCCTTCCGGCCTGCTTTGCGGCTTTTCCGGGGCGTCTGTTCGGGGGATGCTTTTCGATAACTGTCAAAACCAAGGACGCCGTCCCATCGGCTCCTTCTCCCCGTATTATACTCCCCGTGCGATGCGCTGCAAGACCTCTTTCGTCCCTTCAGGCGGAGAAGACCCTCCATAGCTGATCAAGGGCAATGTGATCCCGACGACGGGGGCAAGGTTGATGACCATAAGGATATTGACCGTAAACTGAATGAAAATAATCGACGCGATGCCGAAAGAGATTGTTGAACCGAGGCGCTCCGCGGTGTTTTGGGATATTTTCAGGCACGGAGGAATGGGGGTTTATCGGATCGGTCATCCTCTTTCTGCTCTTCATCTCCTTTATTTACCCCGTCACTGGATAGCGTTATATTGGCAGGCAAGTCAAAGAGATAAAGTGTCGCGGAAGGCTTGCCGTTACGGCGCTTCCATCAGGGCGCTTTCCACGGTGCAGGCAAGTTCGGTTATGGACAGCGGCTTCATGCCAAACCAGCGGATACCCGATTCCCGCGCCCTCGATTGTGCCTGGCCCTCCAACCCGGTGAGAAGAACGACCGGGACATCGGCGCGTACCTTCAGGAGTTTTTCTAGCAGGAGCAACCCCGAGACGTCCGGCATGCCGAGATCGGTGATGATCAGGTCGAACCCGGCAGAATTATTGGAAAAAACGCTAAGGGCAGCCATGCCGCTCGTCTCCATCCGAACCTGGTGTCCCATGCCTTCAAGCATGGTGTTCACCGCCTCGACTATCGTCCGGTCATCGTCTACGAAGAGAATGCTTTTACCCATTTTTCCCTCTCCTGCGTCTTATGGAAGGATCGATAGAAATCGATTGAGCTTGTCTCTACCATCTTCGTCCTATGGATCTCGTATTGCTCCCCGAACATTGCATCCAGCCGAATGACATGATGGATAACGATGAACGTGCCCGACTCCCGGCAGCCATCTTTGTCATGTCGGATTCATCGATATTGCAGATGAACGCCCCCTCGTCGGTGGTCAATTGCATTGCGACCATTTTCGCTCCTGTGAGTTGGTGCTCGATCATGAACCCTCCTCTTGTTGGACCGCATGCATGGTCGAGTGGGCAAAAGCAGCGGCATATCACAGAAGATGCCGTCATTCAGCGTCCTTTGAGCCTTGTTCGAGAGATGAAACCCGGTTTGCCGAAGCACGGCACGATCAGAACACCGAGGCGTATCCGGGTGAGAGCTATTTCCAGCCGGTGGTGAGTCATCGCCGGGTTTCGATGTATGTAAGGTATTGTACCACGTTGCCCGCCACGAAGCAAACCTAAGTCCACCACCGCTTCTTCCCCCCTGACCCCCTATCACCCCGCTCTTGGCGAAGACCCTGTAGGCGGCCAGCCATAAAAGCTCTGATGCGCTCCAGGTCTTCGGGGCTGATTTCGTCCTGGACAGTCTTACCTGACTTTAGGCGGCCCATTCTCTGGCCGGAAAAGCGAGGGCGGGCCTTAAAGTTTTGTTCCATGTACTCATCTTGATTCATACTGTTCCCCCCTGAGTATCTCCTCCGCGTTGATGAAACATCCTTTGCTCACCTCGGTTCCTCCGAAGACTGAAGGGGGATGAGACTGTAGGAAAGCGCCTTTCGGCCGCCGGTCAATCATCTGGTCACATTATATTACAGTTATTGTCGCGTCTTCCTCTAAAAGTTCCTGGTGTTCTTTTGTGTTACTCACTGGACGGTGGGTAACGGGGAAACGCTCAGAAAAATAACAAGGGGAACGGTGTGTGATTCTTTTCCGCCCGCAGGGTGAATAGGGCCTACACGTCTGAGGGTCACGATTACCACAGCAAAGACTGGATATGTCCCTTGTCAGTGCCTGACCTCTGTCCCGCCCTTACTTTGGGGCAACAGGCCGGAAAGACCTGACCCCTCTAACTCTATTTATGAAGTCATTGTGCCGACACATGCCCCGATCCCATCACACGCTCTGAGCACAAAAGCGTTTCATTCTGAGCAATAAAGAGGTAGAATCGGAATACTTTCAGGTTTTGAGAACCGATCAGACGATCCGTAGTATAGTTGACGTTCAATAATGACCACTGATTTGACATTTATTGGCTCTTTATGAAATGCAGAAAGTCCTTGATTTATAAAGGAATTGCGGACATACTTCCTGTAGATGCTTGTTTCTCAAGGGGTTCACGTCACAGATACAGGATACTTGCTTGATACTCATACAAATACCTACATATACCCAAGGAGGTAGCAAGAATGACTAAGGCAGACATTATAGCAAAGGTGGCAGAAGAAATTAAGGTTTCCAAAGCAGCCGCAGCAAAGGCGCTGGCTGTGATTACGGGCTCCATTGCACAGGCAATAAAAGAGGGCGGCAGAGTGGCTCTTATAGGGTTCGGAACATTCTCTGTTGCCTCGAGGAAGGCCAGAACGGGAAGAAACCCCCGCACCGGTAAAGAGATCAAGATAGCTGCAAGGAAGGTTCCCAAATTCTCCGCAGGAGCAGCCTTAAAAGCAGCAGCAGCCGGCAAAGCAGTCCCTGCGAAGCCGAAAGCAAAAAAAGCGGCAGTGAAACCCAAAAAGAAATAAATCAAGACACCAGGCGGGCCTTTCGGTCCGCCTGGCTTTCTGCCGGTCATGGGCAAGACCGGTTATGCACTCCTTCCGCGAGCCAAAAGACAGTTTCTCACCTGTTGCCCGTGAATACCGTCTTTGTCACGGAAAGCATGAAGATACTTGTTGTAATCTTACGGCATTTCTCTGATAATGGAGGATTAAGGAGATACAGTAGGAATGGGTTACGCGCTGATCCGGAGAATGAGAATGTACCGAATGAACCACTGCCCGCACTCACCAGTGCTTTATCGCAAAGGAGCCGTATGGATCTGAGGGACTTTATAGGGATATGTGAGAAAGAGGGGCAGTTGAAGAGGATCACGACCGAGGTAGACTGGGACCTGGAACTTTCCCACGTGTCAAAGGTCGTTGAAGGGCGAGGTGGACCAGCGCTGTTGTTTGAAAAGGTAAGGGGGTATGCGAGCCCGGTTCTCACCGGAGCTTTTGCGACCCCTCGGAGACTTGGCTTGCTTCTCGGGAAGGATACGCATTTGTCCATGGTAGAGCTCACGCAGGAATGGATGAAACTTGCCAGTCAGAAACTGGTCCAGCCGAAAGAACAGAAGGACGGTCCGATCTTCGAAAACATTCTGGTCGGGGACGATGTCGATATCTTCATGTTCCCCTCACCGCGGTTTTACGAACTGGACGGCGGCCGCTACTTCGGCACGACAGTTTTTCTGGTCGTCGAGGACCCCGAGACCGGCGGGATAAACCTCGGGACGTACCGCATGCAGGTCCTGGATAGCAAAACAGTTGGTGTGCAAATCCTGAAGGGGAAGAGGGGTGACAGGATCCTGGAGAAGTACCGGAAAGCAGGCAAGAAGATGCCTGCATGTGCCGTTATCGGAGGCGATCCTCTGCTTCTCCTCGCGGGAAGTGCCATGGTGGCCAACACGAGCGAGTATGAGGTGGCAGGGGCCGTGCGCGGCAGGCCGGTTGACATTGTGAGGGGGAAACTGACGGGACTACCGATTCCCGCATTCTCAGAGATTGTGCTGGAAGGAGAAATCGATCCCGAAGACCTGCGACCGGAAGGTCCCTTCGGTGAATTCACGGGCTATTACACGGACGAGCTGATCAGGCCGATTCCCAAGCCCGCGCTTCAAGTAAAGCGGATTTACCACAGGAACAATCCGATCCTCTGGGAGACGAGCGCCGGAAAACCGGTCACCGACAACCATATGCTCCTCTCCTTCATGCAGAACGCAATGTTATCGGTCGAACTTGCCAGGATGCAGATCCCGGGCATCAAATCCGTCTATATGCCGCCCGAAGCCGCCGGCCGTTTCTGGTCAATAGTGTCCGTCGAGCAGATGTATCCCGGTCACGCAGAACAGGTGGGCGCAGCCGTTGCAGCGACCAATACCGCTTCATATTGCTGTAAGGGTATAATTATCGTCGACCACGATATCGCCGCAGATGATCTGCCCCGCGTGTGGTGGGCCCTCGGTACCAGGTTCAATCCGGCCCGCGGCACCCAGATCCTCAACAGGGGGAGATCCACACCCCTCGATCCTGCCCTCGATCCTGCCGGCGATAAGCTCCTCACCTCACGAATCATTTTAAATGCGACCATACCTTTCGAATGGAAAGAGAAGCCGACAGAGGTTAAGCTGTCAGAGCACATTCTCAGTAAGGTCAGGCAACGGTGGGCGGAGTACGGAATCGACTGAAAACTTCTTTTCCCGTCTTTTACCTGCCCCCGCGCTGACCAATGCCCGTCGTTTCTCGGCTTTCCCCCACCCCGCGTAGTGATGGGCCACGGTCGTTCCGAAACCGGAACGGGATGCCTTCCAATGGGTAACGCTCCGGTTCGGGCGAAGCAGGGAGGACTGGTCGTCCGGGCTTATCTTTTTTCCATGCCGCTCATCCCTCTTGCCAGAAACCTGGATTGTGGTATACGCTTAATATTGTTATCCTTCAAAATGAAAAGAAGCAGCCAATGAAGAGCAACGTCTATTTCGTAGGCGTGCAGAACGCCGATGATATCCCGGCGGTAAACGACAAGCTGAAGCGGCTTCTTGAAGTGAGTAAGGTCCTCAACTGCCTCATCGGGAGCGAAAAGGTTGTCGTGAAGGTGCATTTCGGCGAGGAAGGAAATACGGGCTTTGTCAGGCCGGAACATGTGGGGCTTATTTGCAGTGCAATCAGCCAGAAGGGATGTGTGCCAGTCGCTTCCGATGCCAACACCCTTTACCGGGGGCGCCGTATCAATTCAGGGGATCATCTCGCCCTGGCCCGTGAACACGGTTTTACCAGGAATGCTATAGGCGCCGATATCGTTATCCCGGATGATGCGAAAAAGGAAGACACGGCGGTGGTGGCGATCAATCAGGTCAGAATCAAGAACGCAAAAATCGCGAAGCTTTATCTCAATGCCGATGCCATCGTGGCCGTAAGCCATTTCAAGGGCCATCTCCTGACCGGATTCGGCGGTGCCCTAAAGACCATCGGGATGGGTTGCGCCACGCGAGAGGGTAAGCTTGCTCAACACTGCGACACCGCACCGGTGTTCTATGCAGAGAGCTGTACGGGTTGTGGTGAGTGCGGCCTTGTTTGCCCGGTGGGGGCTGTCCGTGTTGAAGACGGTAAGACGGTCCTCGACAAAGGCACGTGCATCGGGTGCGCAAGCTGCGTGGCCGCCTGCCCCAACATGGCCCTCTTCGTTGATTTCGAAGCGGGAGAAGCGCTGCAGGAGAAGATGGCCGAATATGCCCTGGCGGTATTGAAGGAAAAGAAGGCGAAATCATGCTTCATCAATTTTGCGCTCCGCATAAACCAGGAATGCGACTGCTGGGGGAAGGAAAACCCGAGAATTGCGCCTGACGTCGGTATTCTTGCATCCCTTGACCCTGTGGCGATCGACAAGGCAAGCTACGACATGGTCAACAAGGCGTGCGGCAAGGATATTTTCCGCGAGGCCCACCCGAAGCAGGACGCTCTGAAGCAGATCAGACATTCCGAAAAGATCGGCCTCGGCAGCACGGACTACGACCTGATAGAGCTCTGATACAACCAGGGCAATCGGTCAGACAAGGCGGGTTCCACAAATATGGGGCGTGCGGGTCGACCTGTGCGCGATATAAAGAAAAAGGAGAAGAACATGGAATTCAGTGAATGCCTTGCCGGCCGGAAAAGCATCCGGGCCTTTACCGCCAAAAAAGTGGGCAAGGAAATCCTTGAAAAAATCCTCGAAGCGGCCGAGCGGAGCCCCTCGTACATGAACACCCAGCCATGGGAGGTTTTTGTCGCGACCGGGGAGAGAAAAGAAGCGCTGGCCAAAAGGCTTTATGAGGAGGCGGCTTCCGGAACGACGCCGAATCCTGACCTGCCTTTTCCGAAAGATTGGCCGGAAACCATAGGCAGGAGATCCATGGAGCACCGGCTCCGCCGTTTCAAGGCCCTAGGCATCGATCCGAACGACCAGGAGAAAGTGCGTCAGGGCTACCTGAGGAATTTCCAGTTTTACGGAGCGCCCTGCGTCCTTTTTATCGGCCTCGAGAAGTCCCTCACCCCCTGGTCCATTTTCGACCTGGGACTTTTCACCGGAAGCCTGCTGCTGGCTATTCACGACCAGGGATTGGGTGGCGTACCTCAGGCGCTCACCATGGCCTATCCCGACATCATCCGGAAGGAGCTTGCCATCCCTTCCAACATAAACCTGCTCCTGTCCGTTTCCATGGGCTACCCGGATCCTGAAGCGCCGGTCAATCAGTACCGGTCGACCCGGAAAAGCCAGGATGAATATGTACGCTGGCACATGGATTGAGCTCAGTTTTCAGTCTTGATTTGTTCCTGTCGGGCCTGGTGAAGCCCCCAGGGGAGAAAGATCCGGCCGAGACAATACGGAGGGTGAGGAGAACGACCTGAAGGTCTACATTTTCACGCCATGCGCGGCAACCTTCGACCTGCCGTTGTCTCGATCCTCGCGGAGTTACTGTAGACATCAGGGTAGGAGCGGGAACGGCTTTCTTCTTTCCTTCCCCAGCACCAGCACGTCATGCGGGTACCGGACGTGACGGCCGGGGAAGTAATCGTGGCTGTAGCCGGATAGCGAATTCCTGTTCGTAGTTGGCGCTGTCTTCCTGTAGTCGTTACGCGTAGGCTTCTTCAGTTTTATCTGATAATTCGTCTGGTAATCGTGACCAAGGGTAAAAGAAAGGGCAGGGTCATTTGCTGACCCTTATTGCTCTCTTAGTGCCTTATCTTCTGTGAGTACCTGTCGTATTCCTTTTCGAATGCAGGGCTGTGGTCAGGGGAATGACATGTGAGGCATGCCTGTTTTCCCGGCCTCCCCAAGACGGGAGGCTTAGCCATCCGGATGTGTCCGGAGGCATCACCGTGACACGATTCGCACTGCACCTGAACCAAGTCGGTCTGCTGGAGCTTGACAGAAAAACCACCGGGCTCATCGAAGCGTGTGGTATGGCAGGGAAGGCAATCAGGGTCGAACTGCCTGCCTCTCTTCACGAGGGCATCATAGGCGTGTGCGTGTCCCGTTGCATGCCACGCCTTGATCTGTCTCTCATGGCAGGCGACGCAGGAGGCGCTGTTCCGGGGCGGGGCAGAAGCCTTCTGTTCTGCCCCATGCAGGTCGGTTACCTGCCCCAGATAGTCATGGATCATCGACTGTACCTCGCTGTCGTCCGCGATGGTTCCCGCAAGGGGGATCAGGCCGTTACGCTGTGTCCTGCCCGCTTGGGCATCAAAGGAGATTTGCAGAAGCCCCAGGTATTGGCCCTTCTCTCCGGCCTGAACGATCGCCGTCTTCTCAACCCTGCGCGGCTCCGCTATCTTCTGCTTGTCATGGCCGCCGACTATCACATCGATTCCCGGGACCCTTCTCGCCAAGACCCAGTCTCTCCCCACCCCTTGGTGAGTGAGCGCGATTACCAAGTCCACCTTTCCCGTCAGTTCCTTCACCACCGATTCAGCCGATTTTATCGTATCCTGGACCATCACTTCGCCGCGGGTCATCCTTTTCACGGTCGACACCATTTCCGCGCTGTCTCCCATCACCCCGAATATCCCTACCGTTTTCCCGTTCACTTTTTTCAGCACGTATCGCCTGAAAAGTGGAATATTCTTCCGGTCCGTCAGGTTGGCCGACACAAACGGCAGGTTGAACTTTTTCTCCAAGTCTTTGATAAGACCCACCCCCAGGGCGAGGTCCCGCTCTCCGACGTTTAATGCATCGCAGCCGATGTGATGGTAAATCCGCCCAACCAGATGCGCCTTGAGCAATGCCGATTCCCGGGTCGATTCGGAAAACTCGTCCTTCTCGAAAAACAGATCGCCGGAATCGACCACCAACACGGGTGCAAACTTTCTACGATACTCTCTTATATACGTTGCCCTTCGGAGCAGCCCACCGAGCTGCTCGCGAGTCTCGCTTCAGCCGCACGGCTCAAGGTAACCCGCTACATCGTTGGAATAAAGCAGATGAAGACCTGGAACATCGGCCGCAAGGACGCTCCCCGCAATGACTCCGATGAAGAGTGGAAGAACAAGAGCCCACTCACCTCCACGCATCTACGGATGCACTCCCTATATACCTGAAGTCCCCTGCCTGGAAAAAGGCATTCGCTTCCCCGCCCACTACGATAAGGTTGATTCCTTTCGGGCTGGGATAGCGCGGCATCATCGCATCCTTCGGCAGCTTCAGCCGGGATGCAAACGGCTCTACCCCCTTCTTCGCGAGAGGAAGGGTAAACGATACGACAAGCTCGTCATCCCAGAAACCGTCATACGTCACGAGGGTGTTCTCGTAGAGCCACTGGCTCAGCTTCTCCTTGGTGTCGAAGCCCTCGGCCTCCTTAAGCTCTTTCGCGACCAGCGGGTCCATGAGCACCAGCGCTCCCGCGTTCGATGTGGGCGAACTGTACACGTTGAAAACCTTCAACAGTTCCCTGATCTGATTCCGGTACCCTTTGTTCGCCCTGACACCGACACCGTGCGTGATGCCCCACCCATGGAACAGGCTCACTGCACTCTCCTCCGGCTTAAAGCCTTTCTCGACATGGAAGGGCTTCCATGGGCTCTTCGCCTCGTTCTCTGCGATACACACATTGTTGTAGCTTAGGTTGTTCCCTTGGGACCCTAGGTAGGTGTCGCCTATTATGCCTGCCCCGGACAGGTTCTTGGACAGGAGCGTCCAGGCGCGCCCTATGGCGGCATTCGCCTGATTGAAAGGCCCCATGGCGCCTATACCAGAATTCATACCGATTTCTTCCCGTATCGGTCCGTTGACCACTACCATGCGCGCGAAAGACGTTGTGGACGCGAAGAGCGACGTGGTCTTTGTCGACGCTATGGCAAGGATGACGGGCAAGTACTCCGGTTTGGCCCCTGCCATCACCGCGTTGATGGCCACCTTCTCGACCGTGTACTCCCATGCTTCGTGGGCTGAGCCCGGGGTCATCTTCCCTACTATCTTGTCAGGCGGTTGACTCGTCCCTTTCAGCATCTCGGCAACCCTTTTCTCTGTAGGAAGCACGATGGGGAGGTCGTCAGTCCATCCATTCTTGTGGAAGAGGCGCTGCAGGTTCTCTTCCGTATCGGGTCCGACGAACCTCGGCCGACTCCTCTCGAGTACCCCTGTCTTTTTCTCCTCATCACTCAAAGGCCTGGTGAGAGCTTCCACAATCTCCTGAACGAGTGGCTTGCCCGTGACCGGATCTTTGCCCTTCGCATACTCGCTGAGAAGTGAGACCGGCTTAAAGGCGATGGGGTGAGGGATGAAGGTAATGCGCTGCAAAGGCATTCCTCTCTTGAATGCTGCCGCCTTTGCATTGTCCTCAAACATGCTCGTAACCACCGATGTGGTAGGTATGCCCAGTTTTTCCAGTGTAATAGCGTGGCCGACGACCGCCGGCGTGCAGACGTCTCAGTGGCCGACCCCGAGGACGACCAGGGCCTTCTTCTCCTTTATCTCGGTCCACAGCTTCGGGTCATCGTCAAAGAACGACCCTATCTTTGCCCTGAATTCGGTTTTTACGTTCGGCATACTCTTCGCAAACGAGGCTGCCAACTCCCGCATGAACTTGTCCGTGGTAGGGAAGCCCGAATCGACAAAGTAGACAGTCCTGCCATCCAGTCTATCAGGACGGGGCGCCAAAGGTACCAGGGTTATCGACGGAAGCTTGCCGAGGGGGTTGAGTACGCTGATGAGAGGCTCTTCCTGCTGGGAAGCCGCCGCTCTCTCGTACAGGAAGGCTACGGAAAAACCGATGAAGAAAAGTACCCCAATAAACGGCCACGTTTTCCGCTGGTTCATCTGTTAACTCCTGAAATAGATTTATCTTTCCGATGATTGCACTACCTCCCCGTGTATAAACCGACTTCCTTCCCAAGAGGAATGCCCCACCTGTTCGGACACAACCATCCCATTGGAAGTCTTCTTTTACTCGATACTAGCATGTGAATCCGGGAGAGTCAAGGACTTCTTGGATCCTAAATCGACCACCTACTCGAATAACGAAATAGGGCTATCCACTTGACTCCAGTTTAAAGACGCTATCTGCATGAATTATATAGTATTTTTGCCATATTGGGAAGCACTCGTGAGGGTGGATGTCCTCTCCAGGAGAAACAGGGAGGAGATTTCTCCCCTCCCTGCCGCGCCTCGATTGAACTATTGGCCGAATGCAAAGCGCCTAAATTTGTGCCCGGAATTGTGCCCATGGGTCATAGGGAATCCCGAAAAATCACCGACACAAGGAAAACCGGAAAAGCCTTGACAGTGAACGTATTCTGAGGAAAGAAGGGGGCTTGCGAGAAGCCCCCATTTCCCCGTTTTTGGATTCCTAATCCTGGTGCCGCGTGTTCGAGTCACGCCGGGGGCACTAAGTTTTTCAAGGGGGTACGGAAGTTAGTTTTTAACCTGCGGTCGGGACAGTTAAGTTTATCTATCACCTGTCCATCATTTTTAAAAAAAAATCTCTTGAAGAGTAGTGAATTGAGGATTGAGATGCTCGTCTACCGGCGTACCGATCGCGATGATGACGTAATAGCTCTCAGCGATGACCTTCCTGTCGCACGATACGAGGAGTGTCCGATTCAGCACATCTCTGAGCACCTCCTCGGCCCCGGCCTCCAAAAACGGCATCTTGCCGGCGGAAACGATGTTTCTAAACCTTTCATTCGTATCATAGAGGACAACGTTCTTGCCAGAATTGGCCAATGAGATTTCAAGGGGCAGGCCGATATGTCCGAGGCCTCTGATAATGCATACGTCATAACTGGCGTTCTTCATCATTTTTCTCCTCGTGTCTTCTGTATAACGACTCTCGATTCGGCCAACCGGTGAATGCGGCACGTGCCTTCTGGCCGGCCCCTGGGGGGTGATTCAACACAAGCTACCGCCCTCAAGGATTGTTAAACCCCTTCAGTTGCCGAAGCAAAGTGCTCTGTAGGGCACTAGACCAATGTCCTAAATACTTAGCGGGTATGTATCCTCACCTATAATAGCAACCGCGCCCCTTTGCCGTCACGGGCTTGCCGGCCCGCTCTCTCTGAAGACAGGCTACTCTCGGCATAGTTGGACCCGGGGGACATTGGTTCAAAGTGAACTTTTCGAGATAGCAATCCACGTAGGATGCCCTTCGCCATCGGCCGCGCGGCTGACAAAGACCCTCACTTGAACATTTATACCAATTCTATCTGTTCTGTGGTCAAGCGCAAAAAGAAGACCTCAACTATCGAGTACAGACGGGTCACGTGCAGTTTGTGCCTTTGAGACCGCCGCCCTTCTCTGTCGGGACCGACACGTCCGGCAATCGAGAGGCAACGCGAAGAGGACGAACGAGGGCACCCCCAAGGGAAAATGAGCGGGGGCGTGAAAGAAGTGAAAAAAACAGGAAAGCCACGAAGGCCGGAGAATTGCGGGCTGAGCCTATTGACTTTTCCTCGCCGTCGGCATATAAATGTATCCTGATGCAAAAGAAGAAAAGCGCAATGCACACGAAAAGGTTTCTCAAAGCTGTTTCGGTCGTTCTCGGATTGATCTTCCTGTTCAGCATCTTGACCGTAGAGTCTCATGCACGTGAAACGGGAAGCCTGGCGGCCAAGTTACCGACCATCATTGACGGCACTATCGAATTTGCCGTTGCCATCAATGATAAAGTTGACTTTTACGTGTTCAGGGCAATAGAGTATCTCCCCCTTGCTTTCGAAGTACTCATTATACATAAAGCCGCGACCCCGCCTCAGGTATACAGAGGTCCTCCAGTTTTCACCTTCTAAATTCACCACGTCTTTTTTTTCGCGTTGATGCCTTTGGGTTCGACCCTTCCGGCCGGACCCGGTTTTAGACGGGGAAATTTCATGAAGGAGGACCAAAAAATGAAGACAATCCTATTTTTTGGTGTACTTGTGCTTTCTCTCCTGTTGATCGCAGGTGCGGCGTCGGCCCGCGGTGGTGGAGGCGCCTTTCACGGTGGAGGCGGGTTCCATGGCGGCGGCTTCCGCGGGGGAAGCGCCTATCGGGGCGGCCGGCCCTATGGCTTCCGGCGGGTACCCCTATTCGGCATGGATGCCCGGCTACCGGGCGCAAGTGTGCACGCCCGACTACTGCGAGCAGGCGTGGGCCCCCGGCTATTATCGCCGCTGGTGAGCCGCACGGCGTTATCCTTCCGGTTTTAGGGTAAGGCCGAAGGGACGTGCATGATCCTTTCAAAAAAAGTGTCATTGTGAATAAGGAGACACCCGTGAAAATAAGGCATGCCTTGCCTGCCGCCCTGCTCGTGCCCCTCCTTCTTTTCTGCCTGGCCGGGGTCTCACGCGCGGGCGAGCCCCTCACGTGGCAGCAGGTCCGGGCCACATTCATCGCCACAAACCCGACCCTCCTCGCGGGACGGCTCGGCATCGAGGAGTCAAAGGCAGAGGAGATCACCGCGTACTTGCGCCCGAACCCGCAGCTCACCGCGGCAACGGATTACATCCATCCGTTCAAGTCGTACGGCGCCCTCGAGGACGCGCAGCCGTCGATCTCGCTGAGCTACCTGATCGAGCGGCTGAACAAGCGGGGCTTGCGCCTGGAGACCGCGCGGAAGGGGACGGCCGTCGCCGTCTCCCAACTGGCCGACCAGGAGAGGACGCTCCTCTTCACCCTGCGCAGCGCCTTCATACAGGTCCTCCAGCAGAAGGCACTTCTGGCCCTGGCGAGAGAAGACCTCGCCTATTACGACAAGGTGCTCGACGTGAGCGCCGAGCGGTTCAGGACGGGGGACATCGCGAGGATCGACCTCGACCGCCTGCAGCTCATACGCGTCCAGTATGAATCGGAACTGGAGACGGCCATCGTGAACCTGCGCACGGCGAAGATCCAGCTCCTGACACTCCTGAACGACCGGACGCCCGTCGAGACCTTCGACGTGACGGGACCCTTTGACTTTGCGGAAGCAGTCTCCCCCCTCCCTGAGTTCCGCGCCATAGCCCTGGAGACAAGACCGGACCTCCGGGCCGCCGTGCAGTCGATCGACCAGGCGAGGAGCGCCCAGCAGCTCGCCGAGGCGAATGCCTCGACCGACCCGACCATCAGCATAGATGGCGGGCGATTTCCCCAGACCACCGTGCCGGCGCCGAGTGTCGTCAGCTACGTGGGTTTCTCCGTCAGCATACCCTTGCGCATCTTCGACAGGAACCAGGGGGAGAGGCTCCGCACGAAACTGGACGTCACGCGCAACGAACGGCTGCGGGACGTCACAGAGGCGCAGTTGTATAGCGATGTCGACTCGGCCCACGCGACGATTGTGAGCACCGTGATCCTTTTGAAGCCCTACAAAACGCAGTACCTGAAGCAAGCGACGACGGTCCGCGACACCGTGACCTTTTCCTACCAGCGCGGCGGCGCGTCCCTCCTCGATTTTCTCGACGCCCAGCGCGACTACCGGAGCGTCCGGCTCGCCTACCTGAACCTTGTGGGTTCTTATTTATCCGCCGCGGCTCAATTGAATCTCGCCGTAGGCCGGGAGGTTATCGAATGAAACGTCCGATCTTCTTCGCAATTCTTTGTCTCGCACTGATCCCCCTTCTCGCCGCGTGCACCCGGAAGGTGGATGCGGACCTCGGGGCGCCCCCTCAGACCCAGGTCGAGCAAGAGCAGGGCTCAGGCATCTTCAAGGTAGCCCGTCCGGAGCAGTTTCCCCTTGCAATAGCCGGTGAGCACAAGGCCGCGCCGGAACTCACCGTGACGGGTGCGGTCACTCCCGACATCGCGCGCTCCGTGCCCGCCATTTCTCTCGCCTCAGGCCGCGCGATCGAGGTGAAGGCCAGGCTGGGCGACACCGTGAAGAAGGGGCAGCTCCTCATGAGGGTGCGAAGCAACGACGTCGCGAGCGCGTACGCCACGTACCGGAATGCGGTCTGCAGCGAGGAGCTGTCAAAGCTTCAGGTCGAGCGCGCCAGGCTCCTCTTTGCAAAAGGGGCGATCGCCAAGAAGGACCTGGAGATAGCCGAGGAAACGGAAGAATCGAACCTTGTCGTCCTCGACGCCGCCATCCAGGCGCTCCGTATCCTCGGCGTGACGGACCTGAAGCACCATCCGGATGGGATCGTCGACGTCTACGCCCCCATCTCGGGCATCATCGTCGAGCAGAACGTGACGGCCGGAGCGGGAGTAAAAACACTCGACAATTCGCCGAACCTCTTCACGATTGCCAACCTCGACCGTGTCTGGATCATGTGCGACGTCTACGAGAACAACCTCCCCTTTGTCCGCCTCGGCGACTATGCCAACGTCCGGCTGAACGCCTATCCGGACAAGGTGTTTAAGGGCAGGATCAGTAACATCGCACCCATCCTCGACCCCGCCATCCGCACCGCAAAGGTCCGGCTGGAAATGGCGAACCCGGGGCTCATGAGCATCGGCATGTTCGCCACCGCCACGTTCTACGCCCATGAGCAGGAGACGTACGCCACCGTGCCGGCAACGGCAATCCTCCATCTCCATGACCGCGACTGGGTCTATGTGCCCGCGGGCGGGAGTGAATTCCTGCGCGTCGAGGTGCGGGGAGGGAAGACGCTCCCGGGCGCTGTACAGGGAGTGACGGGGATAAAGCCGGGCCAGCAGGTGGTGGCGAACGC
>Ga0181527_1001404_pt1 | contig 24922 bp, 19 predicted proteins | sample PEATcosm2014_Bin_30_FD_119762 | JGI IMG/M metagenome (GOLD analysis project Ga0181527, IMG submission 119762) | Peatland microbial communities from MTU Mesocosm Facility, Houghton, MI, USA - PEATcosm2014_Bin06_60_metaG | ecosystem: Environmental > Terrestrial > Soil > Wetlands > Peat | place...
CACACTAGAGCACTGAGTCATCGTTTCGTTGAAGAAATGAGCCGCATAAATGCAGGTCCTTCGACTGCGTTTGCCGCAAAATGCGCGGCAAACTCCGCTCAGGATGACAATTTCATTGTGATGCGCGGCGCGGATCGCGCAGCATAGCCAACTACAATAAAGCGATGCCTGAGCTACCTGAGGTGGAAACTGTCGCGCGCGGAGTGAACCGGCGCGTGCGCGGCGATCGCATTGTGCAGGCATGGTTTGGCAAGCGCCCGCAAACCTTTAAAACACCGACCTCGCGGCAGGCGAAAGGCCTTGCGGGACGCACGATTCTGGCTGTGCACCGCACGGGGAAGCACATCGTGTTTGAGTTGGGTGCGGGGGCAAGGGCCGGCGCGACGGCGCAGCAGGGCCACGCCCATGCGAACCAGGCGACCGCGCCGGATGCGCAGTGGATCGTGCATCTGGGGATGACGGGACGATTGCTGGTGGCGACGCCGGATGCACCCGTGGCTCCGCATACACACGCGCGGCTCGACCTGGCCAGCGGCAACGAGTTGCGGTTTGTGGATCCGCGCCGCTTCGGCCGGCTGGAGTTCCGCGACCTGCGCAGCGGTGGCGGCGCCGCATTCGAAGCGCCCGGAGCTGAGCCGCTCACCATCGGCGCGCGCGCGTTTGCCGAGCTCTTCCGCCGGCGGCGCTTGCCCATCAAGGCGGCACTGCTGAACCAGTCCCTCCTGGCCGGGGTGGGCAACATCTACGCGGACGAGAGCCTTTTTCAGGCGGGCATCCGGCCGCGAAGGCGGACCAACCGGCTGACCGCGGCGGAGCTGGAGCGGCTGCGCCTGGCGCTGCGCCAGATCCTCACGGACGCCATCCGCCTGGGTGGTTCCTCGGTTTCAGATTATGTGGACGCGGACGGAGAACGGGGCTTCTTTCAGCTCGAGCATTGCGTCTACCAGCGCACGGGCGAGCCGTGCCGCCGCTGCCAGACGCCGATCCGGCGCATGGAGCTGGCGGGGCGCGGAACCCACTTTTGCCCGACCTGCCAGCGCTGAATCGGAGATAAGCGGAGCTAGCGGAGTTAGCGGGGTTAGCGGAGCTCGATTGGCTCGGTCTGCGACCGGGATTCATGGGCGGCAGGCCGAGCTTGCCGGTGGAGTTCAGACATTCTGGGGCCGCAGATCTACATTTTTTGGGAGGAATTTTGCGAAAAACCTCCCGGAATCCAGAAAATGCGCACGGATTTTTTACATAAGTCGTTAAGAATCAGTCATGTTACGAAAGGCATGTTAATTGCTATGTAATAGGCGCCAGTGATGATTCGGCTGCTGAAGGTAGGCCCAGCGAGCCAGAGCCACACAGGGTACCCGGCATGAGCAACCGCCAATGAGCGGCCCTCAAAAAGGGAAAGCCAGCCGGGAAGCCCAAAGTTCGAGCGGTGGAGACAGCCACCGCCCTACACATAGCTGGGAGGCCAGTGACCAGCACGCGAACCGAGACGCCACCTTCAAGGGTGGCGTTTTTCACGTTTGGGCATTTTGGGCGGCGCGGCGGACCTGATGGCACCGACCCATTGTGGATTCCCCGCGCATCACGGCAGTCACCCCTGCCCCTTTAGTCCCCTTGCCAGTGGTGAGCCTTCGCTGTAGTATCAGAGTTGCCTATCAAGCGGCTGACGCGGGCCACCCAAGGCATGGGTAGAGCAAGCTCGCCGTTGAGCAAAGAAACATCGCCAAACAGTTGAGATCGTTCAGAGTGGACTGTGCGCGACGGTTGCTCACGTAGGAAATGGCATCACCTGAGAAAAGCAGCAGCCGCGCCGAGTCGACACCGGCGAGCGGATGGAGTGGATGAACGACTCCCGCAGATGAAGCGGCAAGCGCATTTTCACAGAGGGTCGAGTGGTGGAAGCACGCACAGGGAGGCGCGTCTGCCGGCTGCAACGTGAGCGGTTCCAGAATTCAGGAGCCCTTTTGAGAGCAGTGAAAGGCGGCATTTTCTTGAGGAAAATGCCACTGGGCAGTGGTGGTTCCGGGGTACCGCAATTCTGGAACCGCTGTCGGCTTGGTGAGAAGCGCCAATACGCGTGCATACCAGAGGCAACACCACTTTGGATGAAGATCGTGCGCTGCCGGGGATGTGCCGCGTTTTCTCTTCTGAACAGAGAGAATTGAGGCAAAAGCAAGGCGGCGGATTCACCGTTTGCAGCACGTGCAAAGCAACGTACTAGAGCGAAGCACCAGGAAGTACACGCATCATGACAACAGAACCGACGCAGCCCCAGCCTGAACAGGGGCCTACTCCTGACAACGGTCAGGTGCAGTCGCAAGGGCATCGGCGCCGCCGGCGCCGCCGCAAGAATAAATCAAGCCAACAGGGCGCGATGCCGCCGCCGCAAGGGCAGGGGCAGCCGCAGATGCAGTCGCCACCGCAATCCGCGCCGCCGCGGCCTCCGCAGCAACGCCAGGGACGAAAGAAAAAGTTCTTCCAGAAGGACAGGGGTCCCGCGGCGCAGCCCGGCAACAGCATCAACGCGCCGCAGGGCAAGCGCAGGGGGCGGCAGAAGGGCCCGCGCATGTTTGTCGGCCCGATGGACCACAGCTATCGCACGGTGAACGGGAATGTAGCCGACGGACCGCCCTCCACCATTCCCACGGCGGGCAACGGGCACAGCAGCGGGTACTATCCCGAGGTTTATGCGGGGCAGCCGCCGGCGCCGGTTCGTGAAGACGCGCCCACGCGCATCTTCTGCTTCATTGAGGATCTTTTTTTCCTGGCCAAGATCCAGGAGACGGCGCGCAAACTGGGCGTGAAGGTGGAGTTCATCAAGGGCGACAAAGACGCCGTGGCGCGCATCCACGACTTGCCCGAGAATGAGCGGCCTTCGCTGCTGGTGTTCGACCTGAACAACTTGAACGCCAAGCCCATGACGCTGATTCCCAAATTCAAAACGAAGTTCAAGAAGGCGGTTTCGATCATTGGCTTCCTGAATCATCTGCAGGGAGACCTGAAGATCAAGGCGCTAGAAGCGGGCTGCGACGTGGTGATGCCGCGCTCGGCCTTCTCGCAAAGCCTGCCGATCCTGCTGCGCCGGTACGGCGTGGAAGAAGAAGAGGAAATCTCGCAGCAGCCGGCGTTCTGAGAGCAGGGAATAGGGAGTAGCCAGTAGGGAATAGAACAAAGGGCGCGCTCTACGCGAGCGCGCCCTTTGTTTTTGTGCGGAGTTGCGGGTTCTTCTACTCCCTATTGGCTACTCCCTATTCCCTACTTCTATCCCGGGGGCCAGGTGAACTGGCGGCCGCCGAGCAAATGCAGATGCAGATGGTCGACGGTCTGGCCGCCGTCTTCGCCGGTATTCACTACGACGCGGTAGCCCTTCGCGAGGCCTTTGTTGCGGGCAATCTCCGCGGCCACCCAGAAGAGGTGACCGAGCAGAGCGTTCTGCTCCGGAATGGCCACGGCAAGCGAATCGATATGCTCGCGCGGAACGATCAGAACATGTACGGGAGCCTTGGGATTGATGTCGGCGAAGGCGTAGGCGCGTTCGTCCTGGTAGACGGCAGTGGAGGGAATCTCGCCGGAAGCGATCTTGCAGAAGAGGCAGCTCATGGCGTGACCAGTGTACACGGCGGCCGTTCAGGCGGACTCGATGATCATGTTCGCGTACTGAATGGTATCGCCGGTGCGGATGAGGCCAATGGCGTGCGGAACGCGCTTCTTGAATTCGACGTGCGACTCGAAGGTGAGCGGGATGCCCGCGAAGGCCGCTGCGAATTCCCTGCGCGTGCGGGCGTTATTGGCGCCGTGGAACTCCTCGGCCATCCATGCGTGGCCGATGACGTAATTGGCGCGGATGGCGTTGAGCACGTCGAGCACGCGAGGCACGCCGTCGACAAGCGAGATGTCGATGGTTTCAATCTGCGGCCAGAAGGGAAATCCGCGATCGGCGATGACGAGGGTGTTGGTGTGGCGGATGCGGGCGAGCAGCGCAAGGATGTTTGGGTTCAGGATGCCGGATTTGAGCATGGTTGCGAGGTTCCTTTCTGCGTTCACGGGTAGTACGTGCCCGAATGCCCTGAACTAAACGCGACCACAATCGCGTTCGGTGACACTAAACGCAAACGTGGTTGCATTCAGTTGCTAGCTTACAATGACGCCATGGCCGCTTCGCCGCCGCTGCGCGTGATTCACACCGTGTGCTCGCACGATTGCCCGGACTCATGCGCGGTGCTGGTGACGGTGAATGAAGAGGGCCGCGCGGTGAAGGTGGAGGGCGACCCCAGGCAGCCGGTGACTCGAGGGTTCCTGTGCGGCAAGGTGGCGAAATATCTGGATCGCGTGTACGCGCCGGACCGCGTTCTCTATCCGATGCGCCGCAAATCCGGCGTGGCGAAGGCTCCGTTGCAGCGCGGGCATGAAGACGAGGCCTTTGAGCGCGTGAGCTGGGACGAGGCGCTGGACGCGATTGCCGCGCGGCTCCAGGAGACAAGCGATCGCTACGGGCCGGAGTCGATTCTGCCATACAGCTACGCGGGAACCATCGGCGTGCTGGGTTTTGGATCGATGGATCGGCGGTTTTTTCATCGCCTGGGTGGGAGCCAGCTGGACCGCACGATTTGTTCTGAGGCGGGTGGGCAGGCGTGGAACCTGGTGTACGGGAAGAAATTCGGCATGCCCACGGAGGATTTCCGGCTGGCGAAGCTGATTCTGGCGTGGGGCGCGAATATCCACGGCAACAACATTCACTTGTGGCCGTTTGTGGAGGAGGCGCGGCGCAACGGGGCGCGGCTGATCGTGATCGACCCCTACCGTACGCGCACCGCGGCCGTGGCGGACTGGCATGTCGCGATCCGCCCCGGCACGGATGTGGCTCTGGCGCTGGGCCTGATGCACGTGATTCTCAACGAGGGCCTGGAAGACCGCGCGTACATTGCCGCAATGACGCATGGCTTTGAAGCGCTGGCCGAGCGCGTGCGCGAATACACTCCGGAGCGCGTGGCCGCGTGGACCGGGATGACGCCGGGCGAGATTGAGCAACTGGCGCGGGAGTATGCGACGACGCGGCCCGCGGCGCTGCGGCTGAACTACGGTGTGCAACGATGCGAAAACGGCGCCGCGGCGGTGCGCGCGATTGCGATGCTGCCGGCGCTGACGGGTGCATGGAAGACGCGCGGCGGAGGAGGACAGCTTTCGACCTCGGGCGCGTTTGCGTGGGACAAAAAGGCGCTGGAGCGGCCGGACCTGGCGCTGGCTTCGCCCCTCGGGCGACTGGCGCGAGTGGTGAATATGTCGGAGCTTGGCCAAGCTCTTACAGAGCTTGGCCAAGCAAGGGATCAGGTGTCAGGTGTCAGGGATCAGAAAAACAAATCTGCGCCTGACGGGCCGGCGGTGCATGCGCTGTTTGTGTACAACTCGAATCCGGGCGCGGTGGCGCCGAATCACAACGCGGTGCGGAGGGGACTTGAGCGCAACGATCTCTTCACCGTGGTGCACGAACAGTTTTTTACCGACACCACCGATTACGCCGATTATGTGCTGCCGGCGACGACGTTTCTGGAGCACACGGACGTGCAGGGAGCCTACGGGCACTACTATGTGCAGCTCTCGCAGCAGGCGATTGCACCGCGCGGCGAGGCGCGATCGAATGTGTGGCTCTTTTCAAATTTGGCGCAGCGCATGGCTTTTACTGAGGCGTGCTTCCGCGATACGCCGGAGGAGATGATCCGGCAGGCGTTGGCGATTGGCGCGGATGGGCGCTCAACGAATGCGGGCATGGAGCACATCACGATGGAGGAACTGGAGCGCGAGGGGCATGTGCCGCTGGCGTTCCATTCAGATCCAGAAGCGCAGCCGTTTTTGCCGTACACTTCGGGATCGGTTCCTACGCCTTCCGGGAGGATCGAATTTTTCTCTGAGGCGCTGGCCGCGGCAGGTCTCGATCCGCTTCCGGGCTTTGTTCCACCGGTTGAGTCGCGATGGAGTGAGGCGGCGAAGAAATTTCCTCTGGAGCTGCTGGCGCGCAAGAACGACAACTACATGAATTCGACCTTTGCGAATTTGCCGGGGCATCGCAAGATGGAGGCGCGGACAAATCAGAAGCTCGAAATGCATCCGGCGGACGCGAAGGCGCGCGGCGTGGGCGAGGGCGACCTGGTGCGCGTTTTCAACGACCGCGGCGCGATTGAGTTGACGGCGATGCTGAACGCGCATCTGCCGGCGGGGGTGGTGGCGGCGCGGCTGGACTGGGCGAAGCTGCATCCCGGAAGTGCGAATGTGAACGCGCTCACCAGCGAACGGCTGACAGATATCGGTGGCGGAGCGACGTTTTATTCGGCGCTGGTTCAGATGGCGAAATTATAGCGGCGGCGTTCCTCTAGCGTTTTCTTGCGCGTTCGCGTTGCAGCTCGCGATACAAGTCGCTCTTTGAACGGCCCAGTTCGCGGGCCAGTCGCTTGAGAGCTTCTTTTTCGTCGATGCTGCTTTCGCTCTGCATGCGCGCTACGCGAGCGGCAATTCTCTCCGGTGCGGATTCAGTGCCCGGCGCATTGCCGGAAGTTTTGGCCGGAGCGGGCACTTCGATGAGCAGCGTGATTTCGCCGCGAATGCGGTCGCGAGCGGCAAGTTCACTGCGCACCTCGGCCACGGTGCCTCGTAAAAATTCTTCGTGCAGCTTGGTGAGCTCGCGCGCGACCACTGCGTGGAGCAGAGAACCCCAGAGTTCTTCGATGTCGGAAAGCGTTTCGAGAATGCGATGCGGGGCCTCGTAAAAAATTAACGTGCGCGGTGTCGAGCGCGGGTCAGATTGCGCGCTTGCGGCGAGATCTTCGAGAACCGTGCGGCGCGCGCCGGCTTTTTCCGGCAGGAATCCGAGAAAGTGGAAGTCTTCCGTGGGGAGTCCCGAGGCGACGAGTGCGCTGATGGCGGCATTGGCGCCGGGAATGGGAAAGACCGGCACTCCGGCAGCGATGGCTTCGCGGACAAGCCAACTGCCGGGGTCATTGATGGCCGGAGTTCCCGCGTCGGAGACGAGTGCGATGGCTTTCCCGGCCTTTATGTCTTGGATTAGTTCCGTGGCACGGGTGTGCTCGTTGTGCTCGTGGCAACTGACCGTGGGCTTGGCGATTTGAAAATGGTTGAGGAGCTTTTGCGTCTGGCGGGTGTCTTCGCAGGCGATGCGGTCTACGCCGCGCAACACATCGAGAGCGCGGAGGGTGATGTCGCCGAGATTGCCGATGGGCGTGGCGACGAGGTAGAGGCCGGGGGCGAGCGGTGCGTCCGATTTCGGTTCCCAGGTCCCCAAGTGCGAGGGACCTGGGGCACCCCCCAATTGTGGGTGGTCCGCCATGGGGCGTTCAGTTTCCTTGTTCCTGGCGCTCGATGCGCCGCTGTTCGGAAAGCAGGGCCATGGAGTTCATGAGGTTCTGCACGCTGACGATGCCGACCACGCGCCCGCTCTCGGTGACGGGAATCAGCGCCAGGCCGTGGCCGGCGGTGAGGCGGCGGATAGTGGCGCCAAGGGTGTCTTCAGGCCTCGCCACCTGGAAGGCGCGCGACATCACCGACTGCACATAGCCGTTGCCGTCGTTGCGGAGAGCATCGACGATGCGTTGCCGCGAGACGATGCCGACGAGTTGCGGTCCGCGGACGACGGGAAAATCCTCCTGCAGCGAATGCACGCAACGGTACAGGGCGTCGGCGAGGGTGTCAGAGGGCGAGAGGGTGGCAAAGTCTGTGAGCATGACTTCGCGCATGCACACTGTGTCGACTACGGACTGGAAAAAGACGCCCTGATCCTCGATTTGCGCGCCGATCATGACGAAGAAACCGGCAAGGACGAGCCAGGAATCGTGCAGCAACATACCGCCCAGCATGGCGATGAGAGCCAGAGCCTGGCCCAGGCCGGCAGCAGCGCGGCCTGCGGGCCCAACACCGTGCTTGCGGGCGAAGGCATTGCGGACGAGACGGCCGCAATCGAGCGGGTAGGCGGGGAGCAGATGCAGTACGCCGAGAAGCAGCTGCATCCAGACCAAGCTACGCAACAGGCTTGCGGAATTGATGAGGGGCAGGTCGAAGAGCCGGATATCGCTGCTGACGCCCAGAATGGCCGCGGCAGCAGTAAGACCCGCACACCAGTTGGCCAGCGGACCGGCAAGCGCCAGAACAAATTGCCCGAAGCCGTGATTGGCCTTTTCCTGGCTTTCAGGGTTGGCATAGGCGAACAGTCCGCCGATGGGCAGCAAGAGGATGGCGCGCAGGCGCAGACCCAGCCCCGCCGCAACCAGGAGGCGGGCGGTCTCGCGCACGGCGACGGCGGCCACGAGGAGGATGAAGAGAGCCAGTCCACGCGGCCAGCCTTGCGGGCCGCTCATGGCAAAAAGCACCAGCACCAGGAGCGGAAAGAAGATGTGGATGCGGACCTCTACGCCCATCCACCGGCCAAACGGAATGGACCAACCGCGCATAGTTCGATTGTAGAGCTTCGGGACGAGAAGCAGCATTCAGCTCTCAGCTTCCAGCCTCTAGCTCTTCCTTGCCGGCTTCACATCCGTGGTTGGGCGAAGGAACCGCCGGGGGCTGGTCCGTTATGCTGGTGGGCGATGCGCATCATCGCGGGAACGTTCGGTTCGCGAAGGCTGGAAGGGCCGCCGGGGTTGAACACCCGGCCGACCAGCGACCGCCTGCGCGAAACGCTCTTCAATGTGCTGGCCCCGCGCATCAAGAGAGTGGGTGGGGGCGCGGCGTTTCTGGATTTGTATGCGGGTTCGGGAGCGGTGGGCCTGGAGGCGCTGAGCCGAGGGGCGGCGCAGGTGACTTTTGTGGAGCGGTCGGCAGCGGCGCTCAAGGTGTTGCGGCGCAATCTGGAGCGGCTTGGAATTGAGAGCGGATTCGCGGTGCACGCGGAGAGCGTGGCGGCGTTTCTGCGCGCTACCGGCAAAGCCAGTCCAAAGCCGGGACCCCACGAAGTGGCAAAACCAGGACGCTACGAAGTGGTGTATCTGGATCCGCCGTACGATGCGGCCGAGGAGTATGCGGCCACGCTGGGAGTGCTGGGAGAGACGCCAGGAATTCTTGCGCCCGGAGCGGTGGTGGTCGCCGAGCACCGGCGCAAGCAGAGCCTCGAAGACCGGTACGGCAGCCTGAAACGGACGCGGCTGCTCGAACAGGGCGACGCCGCGTTGAGCTTCTACGCGGCTGTCCCCACGCTGCCGGAACATGCGCCTGCGAGCCTCCTGTAATTGCGGGGGACGGCAGCCGAAAGTTTTGCACCTTCACGTGTGAGCGGGGTCACTTTCAACTGCATTGACAGCAGAGGAAAGTAAGAGAAAAATGGCAGGGCGAAGAAATTCTAGCCGTTTCATGCAGTCTAGACCGGTTCCAGAATTTACGTGCCCTCTTGAGGGAGGGTGGGAGATGGCATTTTCTTGAGGAAAATGCCACTAAGCGGCAGCGGTTCTGGGGTATAGCAATTCTGGAACCGGTAAACGGAGGAAACGTGAAAAACGCAGTAAAGATTCAGACTTTGGCGGCTTTGGTATTGCTGGGTGCAGGCGGATTTCTGGCAGGTTGCAAGTCGGCTCCCGAACTGACGCAAGACCAGGCAAAGACCTTGATTCAGGCCAAGTACGATAAGGACCCCGGCACGGTATTTAATATTGCGGTCGATGATCCCGGCATGCAAAAGGGCGTGCACGCCAATTATTGGCTTCTCGTCAAGCGCTATCCCAACGGTTATTGGGGCGATTTCAAGCTCACTCCCGACGGAGTGAAGGTGGTGAAGCTGCCCAATGGCGGCGATACCATCCAGTGGCACCCGGACGGCCCGAACGATCCAAAGTACACAGTTATCGTAGTCCCCCTGGCTTTAAGCAAATTGAAGGCGCGCGGTCTTGACGATGTGCAAACAATTGCGGACACCAGGACCGTGACGTACATGGAAGATGTGGATCTGAGCAGCTTGCCCGCGCCACTGCAGGGTATTGCGCAAAATCCTGCCAACAAACTGAGCACGAAGCGCATGGCAACGTTCACGCTGGTGGGCGGAGCCTGGACCGTGAAATCGATCGATTAGCAGACAACACAACACCTCAAAAGACCACTGGCCGGATACGAGAACGTATCCGGCCAGCGTGTTTCTGGGTGATGAACTGCGGTTAGAAGGTGAGGCGTCCGCCGACCTGGAGGACGCGCTGGGTGCCTGTGGCCGAGGTGATCTTGCCGAAGTTACCGTTGCCGTTCGCGGTGGAGGTTAACGTGGGCAGGGGGCCGCTTGCGGTGGGGTTGGAGAGGTTCACCCAGTTCAAGAGGTTGGTAGCCTCGCCGCGGAGCTGGAATACAATTCCGCGCTCAAATTTGATGTCGCGGAAAAGGCCCATGTCGAGATCCTTGAAGCCCGGGCCAAACAAGCTGTTGCGGCCTACGTTGCCGTCTGCACCGCCGGGACCGATGCCGCCAGCCACGCCCGGACCGTTGTAAATGTAAGTCGGGCTCGAAGTTGAGTTATTGAACCACGCGGACACTTCGTTCGACCCGGACGCGGGGGTGCAAACCCGGCAGCGGTGCGGGCTGAGCACGGGGTTGGGCCCGCCGGGAACGTAATCCGGACGTTGATTGCCGGTGCTATCGAAGCTCTTGTTGGACCCTGTGGAGACCGTGAAAACGCCACCGCTGTGCAGGTAGACGATCGGCGAGATCGTCCAGCCGTTGACCACTTCCTTGACGATATTGTTTTCGCCGTGGAAGTAGCTGATGTTCCATGTACCGGACATCGCGGCGTTGTTGCGGATGTCGGCATTCATGGGACCTTTTTCCTCTCCGAGTCCGCCGCCAATGGCGCCCAAGGAGTTATTGCTGGCGGTGAATGGAGCGCCGAAGTAGCCGGAGTCCTGTGGTGAGGAAAGTCCGTCTGCGTCCGGCTCAAAGCTATCGAGAGCGTGGCTCCAAACATAGTAACCGCTGATGTTGAAGCCGCGCGACATCTGTTTTGTCGCCGAGATTTGCAGGGCGTGGTAACTGCCTGTCAGGTTTGACAGCAGGTCGACGATTCCTGCTCCCAGCAGGCCGTTGCCGTTGTTGATGGCGGCCGCGCCGCTGGGACAACCCGCGGTGGGGCAGGGATCGAATTGACGCCGCGCGGCAACGTTGTTCGCGCTGGTGGAGGGCGTAAACGCCGCACTATTCACTGTGGTCGCATAAGGCGCGTAGTTGGCGTCAATAAAGTTGGGTAGATGGTGGGAGAGGGCGGCTACATACGCCGCTGTCACGGTTACGCGGGCCGGCAACTGCCGCTGCACGGAAAGGTTGAACTGGTAAACGTACGGGTATTTGAAATGCGGCGAGATGGCTTCGGTTGCGCCGCCGGGGCCCTCAATGAATACGGGCTTGCTAGCCGTGTAGGTGTACGGAATCAGGCCGCCACCCGGCGCAGTCGAGGGGAAATCTCCCGGATAGCTGTAGAAATTGGTGAGGGAGTTGAGCGGGCCCTCGCCGGTCTGTGGCCGTAAGGCAAATGGAATGGCGTTGCCGGGCTGGTTCCATTCGTTGCCGGCGGGGATGCCGAAGAAGATGCCCCCGGCGCCGCGAATGGAAGTCTTGCTGTCACCAAACGGGTCCCACGCGAAGCCCAGGCGTGGCGAAACGTGGTAGTACGCCGTGGGGATGATGCCGCGGCCGATGCCTGCGTCACCCGGGAACACGAGGCCCTTGGGCGCGAGTGGGGCCACAGTGGATTGCTGGCCGGGAACGAAGGATTCCGTCCGGTTATGGGGATCGACGGGAGGCTGATCGATGTCCCACCGGACCCCAAGGTTGGCCGTAAACCGGGGCGTGACGCGGTAACTGTCCTGCACAAACAATGCGTAGTGCCATGTGCTCAGGTGGGTGGTGTAGGGCGAGTCCTGCTCAGCCGACGAGGCTTGGCCAGTCACCCAATCGGAAAACACATTGCCGGTTGTAGTAGGAGCTGATGTAGCGAAACTGATGCTGCCAAAGTTCAGCAGGTTGGCATCGAACATGGTCTTGGCCAGAGCGAACTCGCCACCAATAAAGAGGGAGTGTTTGCCCTTCGTCAGGCTGACCATGTCGCGCAGCTCATAGTTGTCGGAACCCGTGAATGGACCGGCATTGGTCGCGCTAGCGGTAAATGCGCCGGATGGCGCCAGATTGGGCAGCCCAACCGGTCCCTGGATGAGAAAGTTCGAGCCATACGATGCGAGGGTCTGCGTCGCAGGACCGGTCACCGGCGGGTTAACGCGGCCGCCCGCTGCCCGCGTGAACGTGAGCCAGGTCTGATTGGCAATGGTTGGGCTGAAAGTGTGAACGTCGCTGAGGTTGATATTGGTGCCATTCGAGGCGACCTGATTCCAGGTCCACGGGACGTTGCCGCCTGGGTTGTTTTTCAGCACGTTCCTCGAAAAGAAGTAGGTCGCCGCCACATGGTCCTTTGTGCCGAGGTTCTGGTCATACTTGCCCAGGTATTCGTTTTCCGTAACCGGGATGGGGATCAGGCCCGCATACGTCCCGCCTCCCGTCCCCGGCTTGAGACCGCCCGCGATATTAGGCAGCGGGATGGAAGAGCCGATGGTGTTGGCTATGTTGTCCATGTTGAAAACGGTCGTGTCCAGGGCACTGGTGGGAATGCAATGCCCCGCGGTAGGAGCACCACCAGTAGTAACACCAGCAGCAACCTCCGCAGCCGAGCAACCCGGGCCAGTGTTTGCGCCATTCGCGAGAGTCGCTTTGTTGGTGCCCGGCATGTAAACCGTGAAAGTGTCCGCGGTAAAGTCACCGAGGCGCTCGTTGGCCGTGGGTGTGATGGCGCCTGTATATATGTTTGAGGTGACCTGGCGCAACCCTCCATAGCTGAAGAAGAAGAACGCATCGTTCTTCTTTATCGGCCCGCCCACGGTACCGCCAAACTGGTTGCGGTGGTAGGGCGCAACGATGATCTGGCCTGCGGCGTTGTGGGCCGGGGCCCAGCTGTTGGCGTTGAAGTCAGTGTTGCGGTTGAATTCGAACAAACTGCCATGCCACTGGTTGGTTCCCGACTTGGTGATGACCGAGACCACAGCCGCGGAGAATTGGCCGTATTGCGCGCCGAATGCGCTGGTCTCCACGCGAAATTCTTCCACTGCGTCGGGATTCGGCGACGGGTTGCCGTAGTTACGCATCTCGGTGATATTGTTGCCGCCGTCAAGATAGAAAGCTACGCCTGCGCTGCCGCCGTCGATGGAGCCGTTGATCTGGACATCTTCGATATACAGCCCGGTGGCGGTGGTTGGCGTGCCGGTGGGGTTCGAGGTGGAGCTGTTGTTATTGGCCATCACGCCCGGCGTGAGGGAAATCAGCGTATAGGTATTGCGGTTGACGAGAGGAAGACCGATGATCTCCTCCGGCTCGATGGTCCTGCCGAGCACCGGGTCAGAGGTATTGATGGTCGGGGGAGCTGTAGTGACCGTGACGGTCTGAGTCGCCGCGCCCACGGCCAGTGCGATGTTGACGGTCAGTTCCTGCTCCACGTCGAGGGAGACATTCTGTTGCACATAGCGCTCAAAGCCGCTCGCCGTCGCCTCGACGGTGTAGGTGCCAACCGGCAGGTAGTCGATGCGGTATTCGCCGACGCTGTTGGTGGGCGCCGAACGGGAATATCCGGTCGCGACGTTGGTTGCCTTCACGGTGGCGGTGCTGACCACCGCGCCTTGTGAATCTTTCACCGTTCCTACGAGGGTTCCGGTGATCTGCTGTCCAAATGCGGCGAAAGTTCCGCCGAGAACGAGAATCAGCAGCGCCAGAAACCGGGCGCCGGCGCCTGAGAATAGGCGTCTTGACTTTTGCCTTGTATCCATTACTGTCCTCCAGAAGGTTGACTAGCTGTTAATGAGGGAATGCTCTTGATTGCATGCGAGAGCACCCTGCCTTTTGGGTTCGACCCGGGGTGCAACGAAATGTCTAAACCGAACACAGACACCACCCTCATCATCCGCATAGCCGGACAAAAAGGGCGGTTTTCATTGCCGGGGCAGTTGTACCAAACCTTTATAGAGACTTGGCAAGTGACTTACCGTATGACACAAATTTGGAATAGCTATCTATCGTTAAATATTGGGCTTATGCGAGTCCACTAAAATTGTTACAAACGTCCCAAAGGGGGCGCGGGAAGCCCACATTGGAAAGGCGGCCAGGTTTTGGGCTTAAATCCGGCGCCTTTTGAGGGGCAATGGGACGCGCACGCGGCCGCCTGCCGACGGCCGAACCGGGGGCGGATCAAGGGCAGGTTTCAGGCCCGCTTATTGCGGTGGAGGGCCGGGTGGCGGGCCAGAAGGCGCACCTGTTGGCGGGCCAGAGGGCGAATTGGGCGGAGGGCCACCCGTCATGGCTCCATCATTCACGGCGGTCGCGGTAAAGACGCCATCCTTGACGGCGCCCTCTGCGCGCACGGTGTCGCCCACCTGAATATCGGCGAGAGTGATGGGGTCGCGACGCCTGCGGAAGGTGGTGTTTTCGTCGGCGACCACGGTGTGAGGAGCATTGTCGAGCGCGCCGGTCAGGGTGATGGTGGTTCCGTTGATGGCCGTTACCTTGCCTTGCAGCCAGGTCTTGCCAAAGTTGGCCACCATCTCCTGCATCCGCTTGGCGGTTTCGGAATCAAGCAGCACAACACGCATCGCGCCTACCGATTTTGCAGTAGCGTCGATGTCGCCCGCCGCGGCGATAGCATCGCCGACTTTGATGTCGGCGGCCTTGATCTCAAGCGGAGGATTGCCGCCGCCATAACCGCCGCGGCGAGCGCCTCCGCCCATGCCCTGGCCGCCTCCGCCGCCGCCCGGGCCACGCGCGCCGGCGGGCTGCCTGGTGATGCGGGTATTGGCGCTGAGATGGACGGTGTAGACGTCGCCCATCTCGGTCTTGATGGTGAAGTGATCGGCGCCGACCGCAGTGACGGTACCCATCACGCTACGGCCCATCATGCCGCCGCCCATGCCGGCCCCGCCGCCGCGGCCTCCGCGCTGGCCGTAGCCGCGGCCATTTCCCGGGCCGGAGTTCTGGTTCGCATCCTGGCCGGGGGGCGGAGCGGAACCGGGATCCTGAGCGACGGCTGCGGCAGTGAGGGCAAGGGCGGCGAACATTGCGGGCAAAAGACGGAGTTTCATCGAAGCTTCCATATGTGCTCCCGAGGGGGCGGCGCGAAGGCCAGCCTAACAGATAGACGTGTCAGAGAGGACGGGAGACGACGCGCGATGCAAGCGAGGCACGGAGCGGCCCCTACGTCTATGACCGCACGAATTCGCTCCAATGGAGTTCGTGCTATCCCACCCTTTCGCAAAAGACGCGAAAGGATGGGGCACGGGAGGGTACCTCTTCAAACGGGAAGTGCCTCTTCAAGCCGTCGGGGACTTAGTTGTGCTGCTCGGCGAGAAGTTGTTTGAAGGCGGGGTTGTCGCGAAGGCTGGCGAACTGGCTGTCGGCTTCGATCTTCTTGCGTGTGGTAAAGCCTTCATCGAGAGCCATGCGGAGGTACTGGAGGGCGCAATCGGTGTAGCCGGCGCGCGCGCATCCCGCCGCCATGTAATAGTTCACCGCGCCCCGGTCCTGCACGTTGGAGGGATTCTGCACGGAAGGACCGCTGTGATCGGCAAAGATCTGCGGATCGATGGCGAGAGCCTGCTGGTAGGCCTCCCAACCCCGGTTGTATTTGTGTTCAGCCAGCAGATTGGTGCCATAGTTTTTAAAAACGATCGCCGACTTTGGATCGAGCTTGAGCGCCTTGCGGTACATGCGATCGGCCTGGCCATACATTTTGAGCGAGGCGTAGACCGTGCCCAGATTGTTCATCACCTGAGGATTGGCGGGATCGAGCTTGAGCGATTCCTTGTAACAGCGGGTCGCGTCTTTGGAGTTGAAGAGCATCTGGTAGGCGATGCCCATCTTGTTCCAGATGTCCGCCGTCATCTCGGGCGCCTTGGAGTAGGCGGCGATAGCGGCCTGGTAGCGTTGATGGCCGACGAGCGAGTCGCCGAGTTGCTCCGGCGTGGGAGGTGTTTGCGCAGGGGCCGCAGAGGCAGGAGGCGGGGTTGGACTGGTTGCCTGGGTGGGCTGAGCCCGGGACGCGCCGAGAGAGATTGCGAGCAGAGGCAGGAACAAAATCCAGCGACTGACCTTAGGCTCGCGCATCATACCTCCTGCCGAGGCAAAGAGGGGGCGATTTATCTGACGAATCGTCCTCTGTTACAGGAACATTAAAGCACTTAAGCAGGGCGAACGAAAGCCCTCAAGTTCCCACTTTGCCACGAGCCCGCCGGAAGTTCCAGTCCGGGCCGGGCAACGAACTGTAGATTGACGCAAAACCCAGGGAATTGCAGTGACGCACGGCATACGCGGCGGCGTTGCCCATTGGGAAGGCGCGAGTTTTGCGGGAGGTAAAAAAGAGCGGTTCTCCAATACATGTGCACTGTTCAGTGGCGTGCAAAGTGGCTTTTTCTTGAAAAAAAGCCACTTGAATGCGTGGTTTCAGCGTACGACAATTGGAGAACCGCTGTGGGAGCGAATTGTAACGTAAATGGGCTACACTTTACGCCAGATGAGGAGGGCCCTCGCGTGACCGCAACCACTTCCCCGGTGCTGTCTCCGAACCGGATTTCCGCCCCTGGCGAACGCTTTCGCGCCGCGCGCCGGCGGACGATGCAATTGTGCGAGCCGCTGACGCCCGAGGACATGATGGTGCAGTCGTGTGCCGAGGCGTCCCCGGCCAAGTGGCACCTGGCCCACACCACGTGGTTTTTCGAGTCGTTCGTGCTGCGGGAGTTCTTGGCCGGTTACCGGGTCTTTCATGCCGATTTCGCGTGGCTCTTCAACAGCTACTACGAGAGCTTTTCCGCATTTCCAGAGAAGCGGCTGCGGTCGTCGTTCTCGCGACCGGGGCTGGACGAAATTCTGCGCTATCGCGAACACGTGGACGCGGCCATGGAGCGGCTGTTTGAGCAGGAGCCGGAGGCGGAGGCGCTGCGGCGCATCGAGCTGGGCGCGAACCACGAGGAGCAGCACCAGGAGTTGCTGCTTACCGACATATTGAACGCGTTCTTCACGAATCCGCTGAAGCCGAAGTACGAAAAACAGGGACCAAGGGACCAAGGGACCGAGGGACCGAGGGGACGGGCGGAGACGAGACCGCTTGGGTTCGCGGAATTTGAGGGTGGATTGCGGGAGGCGGGCCACGCGGGCGACGGGTTCTGCTTTGACAATGAGCTGCCGCGCCACCGCGTGTGGCTGGAGTCATATGCGCTGGCGAACCGGCTGGTGACGTGCGGCGAGTATGCGGAGTTCATGGCCGATGGCGGCTACCAGAAACCGGAGTTCTGGCTTTCGGCGGGGTGGGATGCGGTGAAGCACAACGGCTGGCGCGCGCCTCTCTACTGGAGCGAATACGAAGGGGAATGGAGCGTCTTTACCCTGCGTGGGGACCTGCCGCTGAAGGAGCTGGCTGCGACACCGGTGAGCCAGGTGAGTTTTTATGAGGCTGACGCTTACGCGCGATGGGCCGGGCGGCGGTTGCCCACGGAGTTTGAGTGGGAGGCAGCGGTGGAGGGCCAGCCGGTGGAGGGAAATCTGCTGGATTCAGGGAATTTGATGCCGGTTTCCGCAGATCTCGTCCAAAACCAAGACGGTGCGAAGCACCAAAACCAGGACGGTGCGAAGCACTATGGGCATTGCTGGGTGTGGACGAGCAGCGCCTACCTGGGCTATCCGGGATTTCATCCGCTGGATGGAACGCTGGGCGAGTACAACGGCAAGTTCATGAGCGGGCAGATGGTGTTGCGCGGCGGATCGTGCGTCACGCCTGCACGGCACATCCGCGCCAGCTACCGCAACTTTTTTGCGCCAGAGACGCGCTGGCAGTTTTCCGGAATTCGACTGGCGAAATAATAGGTTGCAGGTGTCAGGTTTCAGGAACTAGGTCTCTGACCGCATGAATTCGTCCCTTTGGCTTTCGTGGTTTCCCACCCTTTCGCCAGGAAAAAGGCGAAAGGATGGGGCACGGGAAGGTTCTTTTTTAAGCAGTCAGAGACCTAATGGACCGCTCAACACATTCCGAGCCAATTACTGAAATCTGAAACCTAATCTTGTCGTACCAAACAGAAAAGACATCGTTGTCCGGGTCCCTGCATCTAACCAAAAAATATGAGCGCAGCAGCTTCCCCTGCCGTAGCACAACAACTCGACGAACGCGTGAGCCGAGCGGTGCGCGAAGGGCTTACCTCGCGGCCCAAGCGGCTGCCTGCGTGGCTGTTTTATGACGAAGCGGGCTCGCGCCTGTTTGATGCCATCACGGAACTGCCCGAGTACTATCTGACGCGGACGGAACGCGGCATTCTTCTTCTCGCTTCGGATGAGATTCTCGCTCGGGCGGCGGAGGGCGGGCGCCTGCGCCCCCGGGTGCGTATCGTGGAACTGGGCGCGGGATCGGCAGACAAAACGCGCCTGCTGCTGAAAGCCGCGACTGAGCTGCAGGGAGCGGTGCTGTATGAGCCGGTGGATGTTTCGGCGAGCGCGCTCGAAGCGGCGAGGGAGCGGATCGAGCGGGAAATGGCAGGCGTAACGGTGACGCCGCGCGTGATGGATTACACGCATGGCGACGGGAACCGATTGCACTTCGAGCCGGTGGATTGCGGCGAGCGCCGATTGGTGCTGTACATCGGAGCGAGCATCGGCAACTTTGAGCCGCATCAGGCGGCGAAGCTGTTGCGCCGTGTGCGCGCGGGACTCAAGACGGGCGACGGTTTTCTGCTGGGAGTGGACCTGGCGAAAGACGAAGCAATCTTGCTGGCGGCCTATGATGACGCGGCTGGGGTGACAGCGGCATTCAATAGGAATTTGCTGGTGCGGCTGAATCGCGAGCTCGATGCGGAGTTCGAGCCGGAGGGTTTTGCGCACTGTGCGTTATGGAATGAGACGGAATCTCGGATCGAGATGCATTTGAAGAGCCGCGGCGCGCAGCGAGTGCGTGTGCGCGCGCTCGATCTGACGGTGGAATTTGCCGCGGGCGAGAGCATCCACACGGAGAACAGCTACAAATATCGGCCGGGGCAGGCAGAAGCGCTGCTGGCCGAAGCAGGATTTCGCGCGGAGGCAACGTGGACGGATGCGCGGGGGTGGTTTGCGGTGTGTTTGGGGCGGGCGGTGTAGCGCCGGCAGGCAAACTTCCGGCGCGGCCTTCGAGATTATGCGCTTTCTTCCGGCTCCTCTACTTGCGACGGATCAGATGGCTCTGCGGCGGAGGGCTCGATGTAAAGCCAGCGAAGGAGGAGGAAAGCAGCCAGCAATATCAATGCCGCTGCGAACCATTCCCGGATCAAGATCGGACTTGGAAATGGCGGACGCGGGGATGGAAAGAGGACGGAACCCTTCGGTTGCTGAATCCATTCGGCGAGCCACTCCATGAGCGAGGAGGTGACGCCGGAGACAAAACGCAGAATGCCGTCTGCAAAGAGCCAGCCAATGGCGATCGGGCCCACAAAGCTTCGAACCAGCGCTTTTTTGATTCGTTCAAGCATGGAAATTCCTCGTAATTCTGTCGCGATAGGGCGCCAGGCTGCGCAACGGACCGACGCGGTAGGCCCAGTGGGAGAGCAGCCATGCGCAAAAAATGACAGCCGACGCGCCGATGAGGCAGGAGAGCGTGACTGAGAGCATCATTGGATCCTGGTCTTCGGCTACGCCTAAGACATCGAATACCTGGTGACTCTCGTAGATCTGGATGACAAGGATCAGACGATGGACCACTCGTTCGGCGGCGCAAGAGATACCATCGAGCGAAAAGAACAGCATCCAGGCGATGGTGATCGCTGCGACGTGCGAATCGACGAGCGTCTTGCGAAGAGAAGCCAGCATCGTTCCGACCCTTCGGCGATGATGTTACACCCAATCCCTACTCGCCACTCCCTGCATTTCTCATTTTGGCGACGGAATGCGCACCAGCAAAATGTCGTGACTCGCAAGCTCAATCGGCATGTTGTTGGTGAGCGTGATGTCCTTGCCGGTCCAGAGGTCTTTGCCCTGGAGCGGGCCGTGCAAGCCGAGTTTGGCCAGGCTCAGATGAAAGGGATGGGTGGAGTAGCGATCGGAACCGGCGTTGATGACGGCGATGGCCATGGCTCCGCCGGAGAGATGGCGGGTCCAGACATCGAGCTCACCGTCAGAGTAGGCGCGCGTGGCTTCGTGGCCCAGGCGGTCCTGGTCGATGGCGATGACGTCGCGATTGGTGAGGATGGCGAGAATCTCGGGCTTCATGTTGGGCAGATCGTTGCCGGCAAGAAGCGGCGCGGCGAGCATGGCCCACATGGAGAAATGGGTGCGATTCTCCGCCAGAGTGAGATAACGTATTTGGTTGTTGGAGCCTGTCGATTGGCCGTTGCCCACTTCGAGCATGTCGGGATCGTTCCAGTGGCCGGGCCCGGCGTACTTCGCCAGGCCGGCCTGCTCGTTCAGGATTGAGTAAATGCTTTGCCAGTTTGCCTGGATGTCGCCGGTGGTGCGCCAGAGGTTGGCGCCGACCGAGGGACCCCACTCCCACACCGCGTCCCAGCCGTATTGGCAGAGCGAGTAGACGATGGGACGACCGGTGGCTTTGAGGGCCTTGTTCATCTTGTCGTAGGCGGCGACCATCAGGCGCATCTGCGCGGCCTTGTCGTTCGGCGCCTGGGCGGTCATCACCGCTTCGCGAAAGCTGCAGAGATCGTACTTCAGGTAGTCGACGCCCCATGAGGCATAGAGTTGCGCGTCCTGCACCTCGTGGTCGAGCGAAGCGGCGAAGCGGGCGCAGGTCTGCGGCCCAGGCGAGGAGTAAATGCCGAGCTTGAGCCCCTTGGAGTGCACATAGTCGGCGAGCGCTTTCATGTCGGGGAATTTCGAATTCGCGTGCAGCACGCCGCTGGCGTCGCGGTCGCCCTCCCAGGTGTCGTCGATGTTGACGTAGATGTAGCCTGCGTCCTTCATGCCGGTCGAGACAAGCTGGTCGGCGGCATTGCGAATGTCCTGATCGGTGACCTTCCCGGCGAAGAAGTTCCAACTGTTCCAGCCCATGGGCGGCGTTTGCGCCACCACCACCTGCGGTGGGGCAGGCCTTTGGACTGGCTTCTGTGGAACTTTTGGCGCCGATGCGGTTTGCGCGATGGCGGCAAGCGGGCACAAGGCAAGAACGGCGGCAGCAAGCGGTGCAGGAAAACGCATGAAGGGATCTCCGGAAAGCTTTTTCAGTGGAATGCTATCGTGCTTTTCCGGGGTCCGGCAATCACGCCGTTTCATTCGCCTCGGATGCGCGGCTCCGAGTGAGCAGGAAATAGACCAAAGGCGTGATGACGAGCGAGAGAACCATGGAAATGGTGAGGCCTCCGATGACGGCGATGGCCAGCGGCTGGAGCATCTGCGATCCGGCGCCGAGCGCAAGGGCCAGTGGCAACATGCCGCAGACAGCGGCAAGCGCAGTCATCACAATGGGCCGCAGGCGGCGCTGGGCGGCATGGAGCATGGCGTCGCGGGCGGAAGCGCCCTGGGCGCGGTAGCGCTCGTCGGCGTCGAGCAGCAAAATGCCGTTCTTGGCCACGATGCCAATCACCATGATGAGTCCCATGAACGATGCCACGTTGAACGTGGTGTGCGTGACGAGCAGCGCCAGAATGACGCCAGAAACAGAGAGTACGGACGAGGCGAGAATGGCGATAGGCGCGGGGAAGTTGCGGAACTCGGCGAGGAGAATGCCGAAGACCAACGCGAGGGCAAGCACCAGCACTTGCAAAAGATCGCGGAATGATTGTTGCTGCTCCTGATAGGTGCCCCCGTAGACCACGCGCACCGATGAAGGCAGGTGAAGGCCGGCAACGGTTTGCTGGACGCGCTCCATGGCGGTGCCGAGGTCGGAGCCTTCGAGGCGGCCCGTGACGGTGATCATCTGTTGCAGATTTTCGCGCAGAATCTCATTTTGCGGCGGCAACTGTTCGACGGTAGCCAGCGAACCGAGACTGGCCGTGTGGCCCGAAGAGCTGTTGAAGACCGTGTCCTCAATCGCGTTGAGTGAGTTGCGGTGTTCCTCATCCAGGCGCACGCGGATGGTGTAGGGACGGCCGTTGGCGATGAGCGGATTGGTGGTGGCGACGCCGTCGAGAATCGCCGTAGCGTCAAGGGAGACCTCGCTCGGGGTAAAGCCGAAGCGGGCGGCCACTTGCGGATCGACATCGAAGTTCGTGGCCGGGCCGCTGATGGTGTTATCGATTCCGTTTTCGACATCGACAACCCCGGGAATCTTGCCGATGGCGTCACCGACGCGCGGCCCCAGCTGCGTGAGAAGATTGGCATCGCTCGAAAAGATCTTGATCTGGATCGGCTCGGGGGCATTCGACAGGTCGCCGATCATGTCCTGCAGAACCTGGGTGAACTCGACATCGAGCTCCGGCTCGGTGGACTTGATCTGCTCGCGAACATCCTCCATCACGTCGTCGATGGAACGGCTGCGGCTGGACTTGAGCTTGACCGTAAAATCGCCGGTATTGGCTTCCGTCACTGCGGCCAGGCCCATCTGCAGGCCGGTGCGGCGCGAGGTGGTCTCTACTTCGGGGGTGGCCTCAAGAATGCGTTCGACGTGTTCGAGGACGCGATTGGTCTCGCTCAAAGAACTTCCCGCCGGCATGATGTAGTCGAGGATGAAGCCACCTTCGTCCATCTCCGGCAGCAGGTCGGAGCCCAGCAATTGATAGCCGCCCCATGTGCCCAGCACCAGCAAGATACAAATGCCGCCTACCCACAACGGTTTGGCGAGGGCCCACTCTAAAACCCGGGCGTGAAGGCGCAGAACGCGCTCGAGCATGCGGCCGGCGGTGTGATCGTGCAGCGGCGGCGAAGAGCTGCCGCCGGCGTCCTCGGAATCCTCTTGAGCAGGATCGGTATTGGGTCCGCGCTCGCGCAGCAGCACATAACTCAGGCCCGGCGTCCAGGTGAGCACCAGGGCAAGCGAAGTAAGCAAGGCTGCAGTCATGGTAACGGCCAGCGCGCGGAAAAAGACGCCAGTGACGCCGCTGACCGCGACCAGCGGCAAAAAGACGACAACGGGGGTGATGGTGGACCCGATGAGCGGTGTCGTGATCTCTTTGAGTGCGTTGCGTACCGCTTCGACACTATGCTCGCCCGCGTCGCGATGCAGAAAGATGTTTTCGACCACGACAATGGCATTGTCAATGACTAAGCCGATGGCCGCTGCCATGCCGCCGAGGGTCATCAGGTTGAAGCTTTCGCCGAAGAGCCACAGGGCCGCAATGGTGACAGCGATCGTTACCGGGATGACGAGGCCGGCGATCAACGACGAGGTCCAGTCGCGCAAAAAAAGGAACAGAATCACGCAGGCCAGCACCAAGCCGATGCAAATGGCATCGCGCACGCTCGAGATCGAGTCGCGCACGAGTTGCGACTGATCGTAAAAGATCTGAAGCTTCACATTTGGCGGCAGCTTGGGCTGAAGTTGCGCGACCTCGGCAGCGACCGCATCGGCGACGGCCACGGTATTCGAAGAGGGTTGGCGCGCGATGTTGAGCAGCACCGCATTTTTTCCGTTGGCGGTGACTGTGGTGTAGACGGGCATGGTGGATTGCTCCACCGTGGCGACGTCGGCTACACGCACTGGCGCGCCGCCGGGAGTGGTCTTGATGACCAATTGCCGCAGCCCCGCGGCGTCGTGCACCTGCGCTCCCACAAGGCCCAGGATCAGCTGATGGTTGGCTTCGTAGAGGCCGGGCGACTCCACGATGTTCGACGCCTGAATAGCGTTGACAAGATCCGTGATGGTGACGCCCGAGGCCTGCAGCAGCGCCATGTTGGGCACCACGGCATACTCCGGCACCTGGCCGCCCTGCACAGTTACTGTGCTCACGCCGGCGACGCGGTTCAGTGGAGGCTTCAGATCGTAGGTAGCAATCTCCCACAGTCGGGTCTGCGGAACGGTATCGGATGTGAGACTGTAGCCGAGAATGGGGAAGGTGGCGAAGGTGAGCCGGTTGGTGGTAATACGCACCGTCGGCGGCAGGCTCTGCGCCGCCTTGGCCAGCGCCGCATCCACCAGTTGCAGAGACTGCACCATGTCCACGTTCCAGTCGAAGAACAGGCTCACTTCGGCCGAGCCGCGACTGGTGGTCGATCGCACGGTGAGCAAGCCCGGCACGGTGTTCACCGCGTCCTCAATGGGCCGGGTCACGGTGACTTCCATCTGTTCGACCGGCATCACGCCGTTGTCGACGCCGATGACCACACGCGGAAAATTGGTTTCAGGAAAAACGGAGATGGGGACCTTGAATGACAGATAGATGCCGGCCAGGGTAAGCATGACGGCGAAAAAGAAGATGGTGCGCGTGGACCGGGCCAACCAAAAGGGCTTTCGCGTGTCACCCGGGAGATCGATGGGCGCTTCGCCGGGCATCAGTCGGAACCTCCGCCGCCACCCGCTGCCGGACCCACCTGCACCTTCGTGCCTTCGTCCAGCGCGTAGGCGCCGCCCGTGATCACGAGATCGCTGGGCGCAATGCCGCTCAGGACCTGAACGTGAGTGCCGTCATCGATGCCCAGAGTGACGGACTTGCGATGCGCCGCACCGTCGCTGCCCACGACCATCACGGATTTCGTGCCGTCTTCCGCCGTCACAATCGCGGAGTCGGGTACCTTCCATGCCTGGGCAACGCTCTTGCCGCTGATGGTGACTTTCACCGGGGTTCCCGCCTTGAGCTTGCCGGCCTTGTTGTCGATCTTCAGCCACACCTCAACGGTGGTGCTCCCGGGGTCGAGCGCCGGACTGATCATGGAGACCTTCGCCGCCACGGGGTCGGCGATTCCCGGCACATGTACGGCAACCGCGTCACCTAATTTCATCTGCTGCGCCAGGCTCGCGGCGAGATGGGTTTTGGCCAGG
>Ga0181527_1001405_pt1 | contig 24911 bp, 28 predicted proteins | sample PEATcosm2014_Bin_30_FD_119762 | JGI IMG/M metagenome (GOLD analysis project Ga0181527, IMG submission 119762) | Peatland microbial communities from MTU Mesocosm Facility, Houghton, MI, USA - PEATcosm2014_Bin06_60_metaG | ecosystem: Environmental > Terrestrial > Soil > Wetlands > Peat | place...
GATCACTGATCGGCTTGGCCCAGGAATGGTGATCGCTTTCGCCCAGGAATACTGATCGGAATCAGCCAGGAATCGTGATCGGAATCACCCCGGAACCCCGATCGGCTTCAGCAGGAATCCGCAATCAATAAGCTGTTTTGGCAAAATTTCTTGATCTGATTAGATAACAGCATGCCTTTCCGATCCGGTTTTTCGCGGTCCGGGTCGAGATACTTCCATTCATGAACAGGGGGCATGTTTCAACCTCCAAGATTGGACTGGAGCGATATCTTCACTTGGGCGCTCTGGACTTACGATATGCAAGAAATGCCAAGGCAAGCGCGAAAATCGACATCACCAAACCCAGGTTTGGCCAAACGGGTACAACTGTCTCTTTGCCGAAGGTAGTGAAGATCGCAATGACGGCAAACAGAACCGTAATGATGACAAGGGCAGAGCCAAAGACAACTTCCATTCTGCCTTCTATTTTTTCGATGCTTTTGCGGGTTTGTCGCTCTATCTCGTCAATTCGTGTTTTTGCCTCAGTATAGAGCGCGCTCTCTAGCTCGGCCGCGCGGTATTCCTCCAACAAAACACGCTTGGGTGGTCTCTTATATTCGCGGCTCTTTCCTGGATAAAAAGCTGTTGTTGTGACAAAGTCCATCAAAGCTATTGGGTCGCCTACGCGGAGAACTACATCTTTATTAGACAAGTTATAGAGCGGACAAAAAAGATGGCCAACCCAGCCAGGATCAACCTGCGGACCTCCGACCCACAAAAGCCCTTCGTACGCCCATCGCACACGTATGTTCCATCGGGCGATAAGGAATCGAGGTAGATTTATCGTTTCGGCGGTCTTTACTACCACCACGTTAAAAGGTGGGATCCTGATCTCTCCGTCCTTGTTTAGTTCTTTTCTTTGCCCGCCTATGACGTACTCATCCCCGATAGTTAATTCGTAGCCTGCCGGTTTCAAGTTCTCCCTTAGGAAAGGCTCGATCATCTTAAACGCGCCCACGTGGTGCTCAATCTCGTCGCTCAGTAGAACGCCGAACGGCGGATTCTGCCGATCATCCTCAATCGGACACGAGAACTTTGCGAGCCATTCCAGTTCTCTTTCTTTCTTTGCGGTATCCATAGGTGCGACCCCGAACGCGTTCCTTAACCGAAAACCATTCTAGTCCCCAACTGTGCATGTGAAGTTTAGACTGCAGCCGTCATAGCGCTATGATCCTGTCCGAGCCCTTTCACTATGCAAAACGTGTCGTCGAGTTTGGGTCCGGTTCCTAAATAAGAGAGTCGGCTTGAAGACTGTACCTGTAGATCAGCAATGAAAGACATCGCCTCCGGGCTAAGGCAATCAATTTCAGAAACTCCGCGATTCCTGAAATTCAACAAATCGAGCCCATTGATGGCGATGTGTGTAGGCCGGTTAATTTCGATGGCTCTCCGAGAAAGATCCCAATCAAATCGAGCGACACGCCGAACTTTATTCGTAACCGTGGTGTGTTCTTCTATGGAGTAGGGATACCCGCTCTCCTTCTGAAGTTCTTCCCAAGTTATCTCATCATTCAGAGGACCTGCCTGCTTACCTGAGACCCGAATTGGAAATGTTCGAAAAACAACCACGACCTCCGTCACGCGAAGAGGGCTTATCCCGACTTCGCTGAGGAATCCCGCCGCAGTCGTATCGCGAGACGTTGTGCGTGGATAAAAATTAGAATGGTACAGGGACAGTCCGAAACCTTGAGTGCCTTCGATGAGGGCGCGCTTGCCCTTATCCAGGGCAGTGTTCAATTCATCGGAAACATCAGAAAGATACGTCGCCATCCACGGATGCTCAGTAATGGCATCCTTGGCCAGTCTCGCGTCTTCGCCACGTAAGACTCTTCTTGCTTGCGCGGCTCCGACACCACAAAGAGTTGAACTAAGTCTCTCACGGAGACCCAAGGCCTGTTCCTGTTTCCGATCCCGCTCTTCAATGATGAAACTTTTCCGGTCAATTCCGATTCTCTCGTGCGAAAGAGACAGAAAATCAATCTCTTGCTTCAGCACAGCTGGGTCAATCAGTGCCCCTGCAGGAATTAGCAGGCGCGTTTTTGGATTGACGAAGCCCGTGGGCAGTTGACGCAGTACAATCGTCTGCCCATGTTCATTTACAAAAGAATGGCCGGAATTTGGCCCACCACAGCGGATACATACGTCGATGTCTTCATGTTGGGTGATAAAGGCGGAAATCTTGCCTTTACCTTCAGAACCAAATTGACCGCCGACGACAATCCAGAGACTCATGGGTGGCCTTCCTTCCTAAAAAACTCGATTGCGGCGTGCATATTCGTGTACAGGTCCGAAAGCGAGCTTTCGTTCTTGATTGTGATCGAAGCGTGAGGCCGAAGAAGCTCAATTTGTTGCTCCACTGAATGCGAGTCGGCTGCCGAGAACTCCTCAAAGGTGGAGTGGCGGTCTCTGCCTTTCACATGATCCCATCTCGTCTTGAGTGGCGCATCGAGGAAAATCAAGCGGAATGCCGGTAGAAAAGCCGAGTTGAGGCTCGTGTAATCCAGAGGATGACGTAGGCCGTCTATCACTGCACTAGTATCGGGTCCAATTTGCTGGATCAAGCGACGATTGAGCTCAGATTGAAGTCCCTTTTCCATCACTTCCCACCCGATCGTTTGGAGTTCTGCCTTGCTATCTGACTCTGCAGCAAGCCACGCTCCAAGGACTTCGCTGTACCGGAGATATTGAAAACTATAGGTCGAACTTATATATTTTGCTGCTGACGTTTTACCAGCGCCGATCCGGCCTGCAATTCCGACCACGAGCCTGTCATCTTGCGCCTTGAGAGAGCAGCTCGTCATCGATGACAGATTCTATCCCAGCGGGATGTTTTCGGGTATCGCATCCAAGCCGGAGGCCGAAACGATCTGAGCAAGCTTCACGTAATTGAACTTCGTAGAGCGCGGAACGATAAGGTAATCCTCATTTGGTGTTCCGAGGGCAATAAAATCGTCAGCCATATAAAACAGCCCGACAAGTGCAGATGTTATGGCGTCCACCTCATCGTGAGTGATATCAGCCGTAACGAAGTCGCCGGTGATCCCGGCGCGAAACAGGCCTCGCTTCAGCTCCTCCAAACTCGCCTTCTTCCGGGGGATTCCTAGAATGTCCTGCGCGGCACCGGGATAGCTCTCGATCACATTGAGACGATGATTGCGGAGCTCCCTTGCGAGCTTGATCCCTCTCCTAGTGAGCATCTCCATACTTGGGAGTAAGCACCAGAAAACAGAAATGCCCATCCTTTTCAAGGCAAGTTCACACTTGCGGTAGATGGGAACCCCCGGTTTTCCGTAGCCTTCGGGAAGAGAAAGCGGAGAATCGATAGAGACCAGGTCAGGCTTCGCAGAAATCGTCTCCTTTATCAGCTCCTCATCGGTGCAGAGGGACTTCGTAGTGGCCGCAGCACCTTCCATGAGAGCCCATCCTGTTGCCCTCTTCGCGCTCCCGGTCAGATCAATCCCAACGATCCTTGGTTCAGATTTCGTTGGACACCTTGGGAGTAGCCGTGACACTGGGGATTCCAAGGAAACTAGGGGCGCGAGCCGCCGGAGGACCATGGATCGCTTTGCATTGGGCACGGCTGATACGCCGGTGAATACCGGAGCAATTGAGTTCTTCAAATAGGAGACAGACTCCTTGCAGAGTTTGTCGTAAGCAATCTCCATGATCGCTTTGAGGTGGACCACATCCTCTGTGTTGTATTGAACTAATTGCTCTAGCGCGCTCTTTTCACCACGCAGATACTTTGCCCACAGAACCGTGGCGTCGTAGCCTGTGAGGTCCCCAATTTCTTTCGCCCGACTTAACCCAAATCCCTTTTCGACCGATTTGAGTCCTCCGGTCACACCCAGCTTTCGAGTAACCCAGCGGAGATCGATATGAATAGGGGGTAGTCGCATCTCTGGAAACGCAAGTTTCAAAAAGCGCAGATCGAACCCCGAACCATTAAACGTCACAACGACAGAGTATTGGCTCAGATGGGAGGGAAGTTCCTGAAGGTTTTCGCCCTCAACGAAGACCTTGTATTTTCGTCCATCATAGAGACCCACAACTGTCACCATGTCGAAGACCGACGAAAGCCCGGTTGTCTCAATGTCCAAATAAACACACTGGTCTGCGAACTCGGGAAACACACGCCAAGCTTCTCCCAAGGTGGAGAGTCGTTCAAAAAAAGAAGCGTTTTTCTCGCGGATGGCTTCTCGAGACTTCGGAATGTAATCGTCTAGCCGTTGTTGAAGACGAGCACCAAGCAGCCCAAATCGCTTTTCAAACCTATCAGCGTCGTCCCAACTGCGTATGCCGCCCTTCCACAGGTCAAGTTCGGTTTGCCTGCCTATGCCCGGAATGTGAATGAAGGTCTGTTTCAGCATAGGATTCACCAGTGATCGAATTCTATTTTAATCCAAATTCTGATTAATTAGAATTTCTATTTAATTGGACCCTTACGATGCGCTCTGTTCAAGGGGGGATGCTCCGATGAAAAAGACTCCTGGTCGAAAACGCCCCGCTGACGCCGAATTGCTGTTGTCCCAGGTGAAGGTGGAATTCAAGCGGAAAATGGAAGAGCTCGGCAGTGCAAAGAAAGCTGCCAAACAAATAGACGTTTGTCTGGCTTCCTTTTACAAATACCTTAAAGGCGAAACTCTTCCTGATTTCGAAGTGCTCAGAAGAGCCCACCATGAATGGGGGATAAAGTGGAAGTACATTGACACGTCAGAAGTTCTGCCTATTCGAAAGGTACGGACGGCTGAGCAAGCAGTTTTCTCATTTCTCCGAGCTCTTGGGAAGGACGATGTGGAGATCTCTCAAGTTGGCACTGAAGGGGAGACCGTCCTCCACATCAAGCTAAAGGTGAGCTTTCCGGCATAAGGATCTATCTTGAGGCCTCTCACTCCGAGGCATTCGATGAAGAAAGCAAATGGGTTCCCCAAACAGTTCGTAGCCTCTGGGCTATTGCTTCGGAGTGACCGAACTGTATTGCTTGTCCATCACCGCAAACTAGGTAGTTGGGTGTATCCTGGCGGGCACGTCAAGTGGTATGAGACGCCGGACGAGGCTGCCGTCCGGGAAGTTTTTGAAGAAACGGGCATTCGAGCCCGCTTGCTGGACACACGCGGTCCTTCCCTCGCGTTGGACGAAGACGAACTGCTCAATTTGCCTTACGTGATCCTTTCCGAAAGGATCGAATTCAGCCCAGAACCGACGCATTACCACATCGACTTGGTCTACCTGTGCAGACCTGTGCCTGAGGACGAGCACAAGGTGCCGGTCCACAGTCCCTCTGAAGTGCGGGAGGCGAAATTTTTTGGAGCGGCGGAAGTGGAGGTTCTGGACATGATGGGAGACGTTCGACAAATACTGAGATGTGTTTTTGATGACGCGAGCGTGTGGTCACTCTTGCCGCGTGGCTGACGAGCTCATGCCTTCCATCCTTTCCCAGGCTTTTCGCGGCGAGCTTGCTTAGAGCAGGTGTTTCTGATGGCGCACCAAATAGATTGGCCCAGTTGGATCAACGTGGTTCTGGTCTTCGTGCTGGTGGTGATTACCGCTTACTACGCTTGGAGCACGCAGAAGATCTTGGATGAATCGCGGAAGTCAAGACAAGCCGCAGAGAGGCAGGCAACTGCTGCTGAAGAATCAATTCGTGCGCTCAGGCAGAGGCTAGAGGAGGAGGCAGGACTTAGTAGAACCATCGTGGCTGCAGCCATCCAAACGGTGACTCGGAATATCGACCATTGGAAGAGCCTTAATATCCCGAACCTTGCGGTCATCTATGGTCTTCCTGGGACCGTAGACCTGCTTCCACCTGACTACGACTCAGCGGTCCAGCACGCCAGACGCATTTCAGTTGAGGCATCAGTAGAATTGGCCGGAGCATTTGACGATCTCCGTCATGCGAAGACGGAGATCGAAATTCTGCGAGACGCCAAACAGACATCACCCGCTTTTTATCAGGAGCATTCGAATGCCGCGATAAATGCCCTAAATCAAGCCACATTGGATCTCGGTAAGGCGCAAGAGTATCTCCAAGAGGCGGTCAAGAAGAAACAACCAAAGGCATAGAATTAGGTAGCTTTAGTTCGGAGCGTCTGAGCGACGGCGAGTCGTTCAGGCTATGCCGAGAATCCAGCCCTCGATTTCGGCAACTCGTCTTTCATCTGCATCCAATTTTGGATCAAGGAACTGCTCCAAACTTCCATCAAGATCAGTTCGACGAAGCCATTCCGCTACAGAATAGGCGTCGTGTTGGTCAGGGGTGCGATCATTACGCGGAAAGCTATGGTTCCATAAACTCGGATACACCTCGACGACTGCCGACGAGCCCGCCGGGATTGCCCAACCATCGAAAGGCCAAAAATTAACCCGTTGCCCTACGCGATTGCGAACATACAGCAACCAGGGGATTCCGGCGTGCGTGGACTTTGCGACCGATCCAGGCACATCAAAATGGAACACGGACTTGGCCCCGGCGCGCACTTCCGTTGTCCGACGCCACCGGGAATCACCGCTACGAGCTAGCGCATTTCCACAGACTCCTTCACGAACGAAGTCAACATATGTGCTGTCATCGTCTGTTGGCCAATGATCACGAAAATCTGTCAGAAAAACGGACCACTCGTGCGGCAATTCGTGTTTCTCGAAATACTTCAAAGGGAACGAAAACCCGTGATCGATGCCCACGATTGTAGGTTCGGCCTCGGTTAGTTTGCCAACCAGCCAGTCGGCGATTGCCCTGCGCGTCCAATACTTTCCTCGGCACCCATAGGGATCGACCTCACGGGGCTCTTTGGTTCGGTCAGCCTCGTAAACTCTCAACCCCTTCAGGCTGGAGTTTGCCGTTTCCGCGCCTGAGTAATCGATCCCAACATATCGATTGAAAGCTAGGGCCATGTCTTTGGCTCGTCGGCTTGATCTTAAAGCCCTCTTTGAGGCTACTTCAACAAGTCCTGCACGTGAGTTTCTAATGGCAATCCCATAGGACTCCTCCCATTTCCCCGACATGACGCCAGGCCAAATATCCTAATACGGGATGGCATATTACATTTGGTGTTGACAACGAAACGGAATACTGCAATCCTTGTGTAGGATAACACTATCCCATAAAAGGAATACACGGAAGGAGAAGTACGGAAATGGCAGCGGCAGAAAAGGTCCTCTACACCAAGCGCGAGGCAGCTCAATTGTTGTCGATTTCAATCCGCAGTCTCGACTACCTAATTGTCAGCCAGCAGCTCCCCACGCGGCGGATCGGACGGCGCGTGTTGGTTCATCGCGAGTCCATTGAGCTGTTCGCTCGCATGGACCACATGTCAATCCATTCGCCTGGTGCGGCGAGTGCGTAGCTGAGGCGGTTCGGTGCCTTCGGCACCGGGTGGATTTTTGACACGTCACCCCTAGAAGGGTGCTGTAGAGGAACTTCGGGTTCGCGTATGCGAACCTCGTCGATTTGTAGAGGTTAGAAGCGAATTCGGTCAAGAGGCTGCGTGAAGGTTCCCGACGGTTAACTTACTGATGTTGCGGGACCGTTTTACGGTCCCGGTGCTTTCCTAGGAAGATCACATGAAGACACCGACTCGAACACGCTCGGTTGGAACCAAAGTGACAGAGGAAGAATATGCCGGGCTGGAGGCTTGTGCCTCTGCGCGAGGCATGTCCATCAGCGAGTGGTGCCGCTCCGTTCTCTTGGAGAGGGCCGCAGGTGACCGGCCTACCCAAGCTGACGAAACCCTACTCGGCGAGGTTTTGGCTCTACGAATGATTCTGCTGAATCTCCATTTTGCTGTAGCTCGGGGTGAAACGATCACAACCGACGGCATGCAAGCGATCATTGACCGTGCCGACGAGGCTAAAGCCAGCAAGGCGGCAGAACGACTTTTAACTTCGAAGTGAGAGGACATGAGAGGGGTGCAGTAATGAGGCAGAAGTGGGGGCGGGATAGGAGTGCGGGTAGATTTCCGAGCAGGAAGCCTCTGTGGTCTATTGCCGCTTTGATCTTCGCGGTTCTGGCTAGCGCTCTAATCAACTATTGGTGCTATGCATGGACTTGGACGCCCCTTCAGAAATACTACGCGCCAATCTTTGCCGAAACCGGCGACGTAAGAACGGCGGGGCGGACGAGATCGTACACGGTCCTGATCGTCGTAACTCGCGCTGGTAGCAGACTGGCAGTCGATAGCGACGTTACTGGGGACCGGAATGATTCGTTCAGATTGGCTGAAGCAGCCGTGAAGGCAGGTGCGATACGGCTCGAATGGCAACCTGAGCAGTATCAGAATGCAAGGCTCCATTCCTGGCTGCGTCACACGATTTACCATGACCAGTCCCCGGAGATTTTTGCGAAACCGGCCCTGTGGGGAGGCTTTTTGGTTTTTGTCATTGGCCTTGCCGTGGCAATCCCCAAGGATCTGGCGCGAGCGAGACAGCGCAAGCATGGGCGTCGCCTAAAAGGGCCGGAGTTAGTGCCCACGTCCACCTTCAACAGAAGGAACCGCTCGGACGGAATTGGTTTCTTGCAGCAACCGGACTTCTTGGCGAGGTTGACCGGCAATCGGCACTGGGTCCGTATCCCTCGCAAGATCGAATCGAGTCATATTCTCCTCATGGGTGACACCGGTACAGGCAAGAGCGCCCTGATACGCAAGATCTTGGTGGAAGTCGAAGCGCGCGGCGAGACAGCCATCGTTTATGACCCGGCTCTCGAATACACACCTCAGTTCTTAAGCCCGGAGCGCGGCGACCTCGTATTGAATCCGTTGGATCAAAGAATGCCGTACTGGACTCCAGGAGAAGAGCTACGGCATGAGGCCGAAGCGCTGACATTGGCGGCATCTCTTTTCCCTGACCGACACAACGAAAATCCATTCTTCGTCGAAGGGCCGCGAAAAATCTTTGCCCATCTCTTGACGTTCCATCCAACGCCAGAAGAATTGGTTTGGTGGATGTCCCATCCTGAAGAGATTGACCAAAGGGTGCAGGGGACAGAGTACGAGGCGATTATTGATACCGAGTCTCCTCCACAACGAAATGGAGTGCTCGGCTCTCTCAACATGGTGGCTGACGCACTGAAATTACTGCCAGCCGAAAACGAAACTACTCAGAGCTGGACTGCGCTTCAGTGGTCTAAAGAGCGTCGCGGGTGGCTTTTCTTGACCTCGACACCCGAAACGAGAAAAAGACTCTTGCCCTTGATCAGCCTGTGGCTCGACACCTTAGTGCTACGGCTGATGAGCCAGGGCGATGAAAAGGTACGCCCTGTTTGGTTCATCTTGGACGAGCTCGCGAGCTTGCAACGCCTGCCACAATTGCATACAGCCATCACGGAAAATCGCAAATCCAACAACCCGGTCGTGCTCGGCTTCCAGGGGCGAAGCCAACTAGAGACTCGGTATGGGCATGAAGCAGAGGCTATGCTTTCTCAGCCAGCGACGAAAATCTTTCTTCGAACAAGCGAACCTCGTGCGGCTAAGTGGATTAGTGACACCATCGGCGAGATCGAAATCGAACGACTGAGGGAAAGCCGATCCACAGCACACAATCCAAAGTATTCCGTCTCCAAAAGCTACAACTTGGAACGGCAGGTAGAGCCTTTAGTCATGCCGAGCGAAATTACTGGACTGGAGCCATTACACGGGTATCTGAAAACCGGAAATCTGGTGGTACGAATGAGCTTTCCCTATTCGGTGCTGCCAGAGAGGCATCCGAAGTTTATTGAAAGGCCCGGAAAGCAAAATCCGAAAGTGCCGCCAACTGCCGCACCTTCGGCGGAGACGAGGAACAATTCTCCCGAGAATAAGATAGCGCCCAACGAGGTGAAACAAGCTCGCCAAAAGCAATTGAAACGGACTGAACAGCAGCAACGCTTCTTTGAGTAGACAGTATGTTGACCATTTCAAAGCCGCTGAGTGCAGGGCAGGCGCGCACGTATCACGCGGAGGAATTCGCGAACGCCAGGGAAAACTACTACACGGAAGGTGAACGAGTCGCCGGTGAGTGGCATGGCCGTTTGGCAGAGCAATGGGGGCTCCGGGGAGAAGTCCGAGAAGAGCATTTTCACCGTCTCAGCGAAGGGCAGCATCCGATTACCGGCGAACAGTTGGTACGTCACCAGAACACGAGGGAATATTTGAATGAGCGCGGTGAGAAGATCAAAACTATGGAACACCGCGCGGGGTGGGACGCTACATTCTCCGCACCGAAGAGCGTCTCATTAACTGCACTAGTAGGTGGTGATGAGCGAGCGCGAGATGCCCATCGGGAGAGCGTCAGCGTTGCCCTCGCCGAGATGGAACAGTACGTTGAAGCGCGGCTTGGTAGCAATCTCCCAGCCGAAACAACTGGCAAATGGGTCGCTGCTAGGTTCGAGCATGACAGCGCTCGACCCGTAGAGGGGTACGCGGCTCCGCAATTGCATACACATGTCGTGTTTTTCAACCTAACGGAAACAGCTAATGGCGCGACGCGCGCGCTTCAGCCAAAGGAGCTTTACAGAACCCAGCAGTACGCTACAGCGGTATATCGCTCTGAACTGGCGTCCCGCCTCAAGAGTCTCGGCTATGAGATCGAACGCGGTGAAAGCGGCCAGCCGGAAATTAAGGGCTACAGCAAGGAATATCTGAAGGCTTCCAGTCCCCGTCGCCAGCAGATCGAGAAACATCTGGCGAGAGAAAATCGCCGGGGAGCCGGTGCAGCTCAGATCGCTGCGCACCAAACTCGACAGGGAAAGCTTGATATCTCGCACGAAGAGATGCAGGAGCGACATAAGTCGATAGCTGAGCGATTCGGTCAACAACCCGAACGTGTCGTTCAAGCCGCGCGAGATCGAGGGAAGCACATAAGACAGCCAGGGAATGACAAAGTTATGAGCCAGGCACTCTCATATTCACGAGAGAAGAATCTGGAACGCGAAGCCGTTGCAGACGAACGCGAGCTGTTGCGAGATGCGCTCAAGCGTTCTATGGGTGATGCAACATTCGGACAGATCAAGGCTGAGTTTGAAAAACGCGTGCAATCGGGGAACTTCATCGAGTCGGAGCAAAAAACGCGAACGCCAGGCCGTGGGTTCACCACGGCTGAAATGATCGCAAACGAACGCGAGACCATTCGTGCAATGCGTGCCGGGCAAGAAAAGGTGTCACCAATGGCGAGCATCGAGGCGCGCCAAGAAATCAGAAAAGGTCACTCTGAGTTGAGCGAGAGTCAGCGAGAAGCGATTGATAAGATTCTTTCCAGTCGCGACCAAGTTACAGCGTTAGAAGGCGTCGCGGGCGCGGGGAAAACAACGTCCCTTGCAGTGATCCGCGAAGCCGCCGAACGAGGAGGTTACAGGGTCCAAGGTTTTGCGCCGACATCAAGGGCTGCCCAGAAACTGAGTGAGGCTGGCATCGAATCGAGCACATTGCAGCGGCATTTGACGAAGAGTTCACCACCCCAAGGGGTTCACAAGAATCTGTATATTCTTGACGAATCGAGCCTCGCGAGTACGAAGCAGATGAACGAATTCCTTCAGCGGCTTGGTCAAGATGATCGAGTGTTGTTGGTAGGCGACACTAGGCAGCATGAAGCAGTGGAAGCAGGCCGACCCTACCGACAATTGCGAGAAGCCGGGATCACAACGGCTAAATTAGATGAAATCGTGCGTCAGAAAGACCCGGCACTGAAGGAAGTGGTTGAGCAGCTCTCCCGTGGTTCAGTGAAGGAAGCCATAGACAATCTTGCGGCCCAGGGCAGAGTGCATGAAATGGTAGACCGTGGCGACCGACTGGCCGAAATCGCCCGCGAGTATGCAAGGCAACCCCAAGGGACGCTAGTGGTCTCACCCGACAACCAGTCCCGCAGGGAAATCAATGAGGCAATCCACCGCACTATGCAGAACGCAGGTCACGTGGACCCTTCGGAACAGAAGCACAAGGTATTGGTCGCAAGGCAGGAGATTACAGGAGCCGACCGGAGATGGGCAGGACAATATGAACCTGGTGATGTGGTGCGCTATACGAAAGGCAGTCAGGCGCACGGAATCAAGCCTGGTGAATACACGCGAGTGGAACGCGTGAACGAAAAGGAAAACCTATTGACGGTCGCCCGCCAAAACGACGAAAGAATCACTTATGACCCTCGCCGCCTGCAAGGCGTCTCGCTCTATCGGGAAGCAGAGCGGGCCCTTAGCGAGGGGGACAGAGTGCAGTTCACTTCCCCCTCTAAAGAACTCCACGTTGCCAATCGCGAAATGGGCAGCATCGAGCGGATCGACAAGACTGGCAACATGCAACTGCGTCTCGACTCAGGGCGGGCCGTCTCCTTTAACATCAAACAAAATCCGCATTTGGATTATGGGTATGCGGTAACAAGCCACAGCAGCCAAGGACAGACTGCCGATCGCGTTCTTGTCCACATAGACACCGAGCAGGCAGGCGAAAAACTGGTCAACCAGCGACTGGCTTATGTCGCAGTCTCACGTGGCCGCTACGACGCTCAGATTTATACCAATGACGCGTCGAAACTGGGGGAATCCCTGAGTAGGGACGTTTCAAAGACAGTTGCGTTGGAAGTGGATGCCCACCTCAATCACGGTAGACCGGAGCATTCTGTCGCGAGACAAAGAGAGGCAGCAAATCTACCCATGCGGACCGACGCAGGGCGTGGTCGGGGAGGCGCGCAGGGCATTGGCCAGCAAGGGGGAGGGCAGGGGCGCTCATAGCGTAGTGGCACATGTCGGCGCGTTCGGCTGCGATGTGCCCGGACTTGTTCGTATGATTGCGTACAACCCGACCATTTTCGCGAGTGCAACTTGTTTCCCATATGCATTGGCATCAGGACATCTTGCCGATTCCAATTGGAGACCCCGCCAGTTGTTTTACAGGCTAATTGCCTGTATGTTTATCTGGCTTGCTCGGTCGCTGGAAAACAAAGAGAGAAGCCGTCATTAGGGGAGAGCGAGCTACAAGAGAGCCATAGTTCAAGGCGACTTCGTCAGTACCTATAAGTTCTGAATGTGGCATGGCTCTGGTGCGGAGGCGATAACAATGTCGGATTCCTTTTCCGCAACCCGTTTTCCGGCCCTTGCGCTTCGTAAAGACAGGGCGACGCCCGATCCCGTAGAGAGGGACACAATTGCGTCGACCGAGGAGCTCTCCGACGAAGCCCTTCTTGCCCGGATGTGTGCCGCTGATACAGAGGCCCTGGGCGTTCTGTTCCGCCGCTATGCCCGCCTGGTCCACAGCATCGGAAAGAGAATTCTCCATGACCCCGCCGAAGCCGAGGATTTTGTGCAGGAGTTCTTTCTGCACCTCTTTCGGAAGGCGCATTTGTACAACACTTCGAAAGGCCAAGCCCGTGGCTGGATCGTGCAGACGACTTACTATCAAGCGCTCCGCCGCAGGAATCACCTGAGCACGCGCCCGCACTATGGGGCGGCTGAATTTGACGAGATGGAAGCCAGCGACATCACAGCATCTCCGATGGCCGGATACGACCGTTCGGGCGAGGGCCTTTTCGGAAGGGTTCGCTGGAAGGAATTGATCGAGTGCTTGACCGAGGACCAGTGGGAGACCTTCCGCCTGCATTTCTACGAGGGCTATACCTTTGCCGAGATTGGCCAGTTGAGGAATCAGACGGTAGCCAGCGTGGTTCACCATTTCTACCGGGGACTCGACCGCTTGAGAAAGCATATCTTCGCCAGTGAATCTCGCGATCGCTAAACAATGTGGTAAAGATGGAGGCGCGACTAGGAAGCCAAGGTGCGGTGTCGCATGAGTCCGCATGAAGAGTTTCTCGAACTATGCGCGGCTTCGACCGCCGGTGAATTGACCAAGGAAGAGCGGCGCAAGCTCGACGAGCACCTGCTGGGGTGTGCCTCCTGCCGCGAGGCTCTAAAGCAACTCCAGGAAACGGTCCAAACGGCAGTCCCGGCCATCGCTGCAGGACTCCCTCAGATTAGCCCTCAGCCGGATAAGTCTTGGTCCCAGGATAGGGCGGAGGCGGCGCTGTTTAAGCGGTTGTCCAAGGAGGACCGTCGGGCCGCTTCCCGACAAACCCCCAAAAATATAATCGATGGTTCGGAGCGGTCAAATCGCCGTGCCTATTTTCCCTCGCGGTTCGACTGGAGGCAGATGTGGATGTCCTACGCTGCCGTCATATTGCTGTTCCTGGCGCTCGTAATTTCAGCGTACCGCGTGGGCATCCGCAGAGGGGCAGAAGTCGCGGTGAACGTGCCAGCGACTGAGGAGAAGGGAAGCAACTCACTTGAAGAGCAACTGAGCGATCTCAGTCACGACCGCGAAACTTTGCGCCTACAACTTACCTCTCGGGACAAAGCGATTGACGATCTGAGGCAACAGGTCGAGCGGATGAAAGCTCAAGAGAGCGAACGTGTTGAGCGTTCCGCTTCAGTGCAAAAGGAGAAGGAAAATCGTCTCGCGGAGGAAGCAGCAAGTGCGAACGCTCGACTTAGCGCCTTGCAAAAGAAACTCGATGCCGAGGAAAAAACGCGCTCTGAGGACTCATTGCGGGTCAGCGCGCTCGATGCAAAGATGGGGGAACTAACCAAACAACTTTATGACCGTGAGGAGGCAATCGCAGGCCAGACGCGCCTCCTCGACGGTCGTGAAGGGACTATCGACCAGCAGCAGGCCAAGCTTGCCAAGCAGCAGGAGCTCCTCGATCACGACCGGGACATCCGGGAGTTGATGGGAGCCCGCGACCTCTACATCGCCGACGTGTTCGACATCGAGCCTACAAGACAGACAAAGAAGCCTTTCGGACGTGTTTTCTACACGAAAGGCAAATCGCTCGTTTTCTATGCTTACGATCTGGACCAACAAGAAACCCAAAAGAATGGAAACACGTTCCAAGCCTGGGCTCAACGGGGTGGTGACAAGCAGCAATCAATGAGCCTCGGTATTTTCTTTGAAGACAATACTTCAAAGAAACGATGGGTCATGCGATCAGATGATCCGGCCACGCTGGCAAAAATTGAGGCTGTGTTTGTGACGGTTGAACCGAATGGCGGCAGCCAGAAACCGAGCGGAAAGCAATTGCTCTTCGCCTACCTCAAGCTCAATCCCAACCATCCTTAGATCGAGAATAACCGCAGGGCTGTCCCGCTACTCGGAATGGTAGCAGTAGTTGACAACTTCACATATTGTGAAGTACTATCAGACAGTGCACATCGTTACGCTGAAGCACCTAAACAAGGCCATGGGTGCGTACCCGGATGCGGCGGAGGAGATCAAGGCATGGATAGCTATCGTCAAGAAGGTTCGATGGCACAATTTTCCGGACGTTCGCAGCATCTTCAAAGACGCCGACAATGTTAGGGGCTATGTCATATTCGACTTTCGACGGAACCGCTACAGGCTCGTAACCGTCATTCACTATGCGAAAACGACATATCAGCGGCGAACCCAAGGGCATGTTTACATTCGGTCTTTTTTGACACATAAGGAGTATGACAATCCCGGTAATTGGGATAAGAAATTTGGTACAAAATGAGCACAGTCCTCACAAACCCGGCAAGAATGATTGCGAAGGGTGCTCCGCGCGTCATACATAATGACGCGGAGCTGGAAGCGTATACCAACGCCCTCTTCCGATTGACAGCTCTGGAAAATCCGTCGCGCTCTCAAGTAGAGGCAATTGAACTTCTAACCTTGCTGATCGAACGTTACGAAGAAACGCACTATCCGATTCCTGATGCAGATGCGGTTTCCGTTGTGCGATTCCTCCTCCAGCAACAGGACCTAACGCAGCGTGACTTGATCCCTGAATTCGGATCAGAAAGCGCCGTCTCCATGTTCCTGGCGAGGCAACGGAAGCTCACGCTGGAGCAGGTACGGAAATTAAGCGCACGCTTCAAACTTCCTGCCGACGTTTTCATCCGAAGCCGATAGTTGGAGTGCGGGGCAAACAACTGATAGGACGAATGCAAATGCGATCCCAGAAAAAGCTCTGTGAGCGCTTCCACGTGTCTCAGCAGTTTTCTTTTAGAGACCTTCCAACATGAAGATCCGCCTAAAGCCGGAACTACAAGCGCGGGTTGAGCAGGCTGCAAAAGAGAACGACACCGGCCCTGCAGAATACGTCCAGCAATTGGTCGAACACTACGTAGACCATGATGTCTGGTTCAGGGAGCGGGTAAAGAAAGGCTTGGACCAACTCGACCAGGGCGAGTTTTTGACTCACGAAGAGATGGGTGCTCGAATCAAGCAGATGTTTCGCGCCTAAATGCAAGTTAAACGGTCGCCCCAAGCTTTGGGACAACTGACTAAGGGACGGACGCCGCGGATTAATCGCCTTTGCCTAGTGTCCTCTCAAAAATCCTCAAGACACGGGTCGGCTCAAGCCAAGAAGAGAAAGTAAAGTTGAGGAAAACCGCAAATTTTGCGACATTGGCGTTCGCAAGCCCAAGAAAAATTGGCATTTACTGAATTCCAAGGCTGTCAAGTAAATTCGCCTGTGTCCGCTTTTGCGACATTTCGCTGCTGCGTGTCTGATCTTTCATGCAGTGCCGCCGGAACGCGGTCGTATTTGAGCCTAATCCCCATTTGCCTATGTGGTTGAGAGTCTTGAGTTTGAACAATTCGCACAGAAATCCACAACAGCACCCTTGCTCTTTTTACCCGCTTTGGCAGAATGGGCACACACCTCGTTACCCTCTGTTCGCTCCACGTTGGGATTCCGCCGTGTTTTTCGACGACTTATTCACGTTCCAGCTCGCGATGCTCAGACACCGCTCCGCACCCCTACGGCTTGAGCGGGAAAAATTCCTCGACAACTTACGTCAGCAAGGAGCTTCGCGACATCAGTTGCTCCAAGCGGCGAGCCGGTTGATTTACATTCTTCATTACTTGCACCTCACGAATCTTCGCTCGGTAACCTCAGACGAAATTCGACAAGCAGCCGGAACTTGGGTAAAGAATCGAGAGCCTGAAAGGGTCCATACATTTAATCCGTCGACCGTTTACGGGTTCACAGGTCTAGCCAAAAACTTTCTGAGATTTCATGGGTGTCTAATTGATCCGCCGAAGCCTCGGCAAGCATTTCCGCATCAACTTGAGAGATTCGTGTTTTTCATCACCAAGGAAAAGGGCTTGAGAACAGCAACCGTCGAAGGGTATCGCTGGCATGTCGGGCACTTCTTGAACTGGCTGTCACAGCGGTCAAAGACCTTCTCCACACTCACTTTGAATGACATTGATGACTACCTGCTGTATCGGTCCGAAAAGTGGAAGCCATTGATGGTAAGGACGACATCAAACGTGCTTCGCGTCTTTTTCAAATATGCACGAATGCAGCGCTGGTCTCCTAGAGTAATGCCGGAAGCTATAAAGGGGCCATGCATTTACGGCCATAACTCAGTTCCCGCCGGGCCTTCCTGGTTTGATGTTAAGAGGCTACTTCGATTTGAAAGGAAGGACAGGCCTGGTTCCATGCGGATGCAGGTATTGCTTCTGCTGTTCGCTCTTTACGGGCTGAGAACGAGCGAGGCCACTGGCCTCCTTCTAAACAACTTGGATTGGAAAAACAAAACCTTCACGGTGCGGCGGCCCAAAAATGATACGCTGCAGCAGTTCCCGATCCTTCCGGCGTTGGAATCTGCAATTACAAGATATTTGAAGTTGGGTCGCCCGCATTGTCACAGCGATTATCTACTCGTAACGCACAGGCCACCGTTCCGGCCTCTGGATGCCCACAGCGTTTCTCAAGACATCCATTGGCGGATGAAACGGTTAGGCATTCAGAGCATTCGAAAGGGGCCAATTTCGCTTCGTCACTCATGCGCAACGAGACTTTTAAGCAAGAGCATGTCACTCCAAGAAATTGCCGATTTTCTCGGGCACCAAGACTGTCTGTCCGTCGGAATTTATGCAAAGCACGATATCAAGGCACTGAAGAAAGTCACGAAAGTCGATCTTTGTGGTGGTTTATGAAACTCTCTGAGGCAATTCATCGATACGTGGAGTGGAAACGGTTTTGCGGACGCCCATTTGAAACCGGCGAAAAAACTCTTCTCGGTTTTCTGAGGTTCGTTGGCGATATTGAGCTAGCAGATCTTTCCAAACGGCACATATGTTCATATGTACGATTGCATGAGAAGCATGTTCGGCCACTTCGAAACAAATACTACTCAGTCCTCGCACTGTTTGTTCGCCATTGGTCACTACGTGGCGAAATCAGGGCAATACGTCTCCCGCGCCCCAGGGCAACCAATCGAGACGTGTTGCTGCCACATATCTATTCACGAGTGCAAATTCGGCGGCTGCTCAACAACATCGAATCAAACCAGCGGTCCCTGAACTGCATGGTGGATGGAAGGACAGTGCGGGCGTTTCTACTGTTCCTATACGGAACCGGTGCATATGTTGGTGAAGCCCTGCGTTTGAAAAACTCGGATGTCGACCTTGAGCTGGGGACGATCAAACTAAGGCGTATCGCCGGAGCGCGGGAAAGGACTCTGCCACTCGGAAGACATCTCCATCAGATCTTGCGCGATTATCGCAGCGCCCTGCCTGAGTCATACAGAGCGTCCGAAATGTTTTTTGTCGATAAGCTTGGAAAGCGACTTAATCCAACGACTGTTGCCAAGACTTACCAAAAACTGCGACGCAGAGCGAGTATCTATCGGACCGATGGTTTTCGCGTTCAGCCTCGACTGCACGACTTCCGCCACACATTTGCGGTTCATACGCTGACAGCGTGGCTCAACCGAGGGAAAGACTTAAGAAGGATGCTGCCGGCGCTATCGGCTTATCTAGGGTTCGTGAGGTTCGCGACAGCCGAGAGATATCTGCGCATGATACCGGAGAGATTTCGCCCTCAGCTTAAAGCGCTAATTAGCCCGCGCATTTAACGCCATTCGGTCTCAGCTTATGTTTGAGTCATTGTTCATGTTTCCCTCTGTAGTCCAGCGGCATCAGTCTGCTCCACTACGAAAAGAAAGAGAGCGGTTTCTTGAGTATGTCAGCCAAAGAGGTTGTTCGCAGAAGGGTCTACAACAGTATGCAAGCGCACTGCTCTATATCCTTCGCTTCTTACATCTCAAGAATCATCTTCGCGCGATTAACGTTGACGAAATTAATGCTGCGGCACGATCCTGGTTGAAATCCAGAAAGCGAGACAAGCCCCTGGCCCGTCCCAAAGGGCTCGTATACCATTTCAGCTCTGCAGCGAAGCAGTTTCTGCAATTCCATGACAAGCTAGTTCGATCCCGACCGAATCAACCGTTTGCCGACAAGCTCGAACGTTTTGGGAATTTTGTGGCACTTGAGCGGGGCTTGAGTCCCGATACACACAGAGCGTATTACTGGCACGCATCCCAATTCTTGAAGTGGTACGCGACCCTCGGCAAAGTATTCTCTCAGGCATCCCTGGCGGACACCGACAATTATCTCTTGCAGAAGTCTCAGAGGTGGAATGCAAACACCCTAACGGAAGCGGCGAACCTCCTGCGCTGCTTTTTCAGGTACTCCCGAATGAAGCATTGGTGCCGCCGTGTTAATGCGGACGCCATAAAGGCAGTCCATCCTCGCGAAACTCACTCCGTTCTAGGCCCTGATTGGCAGGACGTTCGACGGCTGCTTCGATACGAGAAGCAGGACACAGCGGCCTCCATGAGAGTGCATGTTTTGATCTTGCTTTATGCGTTGTATGGATTGCGGACAAGCGAGGCAACGGGCCTTCTTTTACGAAACGTCGATTGGAAAACGCGAACCTTCACTGTACGAAGAGCCAAAAATTACAAACTGCAGAGCTTTCCAATTGTCCGTTCTTTCGAACTGGCACTCAAAAAATACCTGAAGTTCGGTCGGCCAAATTGCCAGAGTGAGTTTGCGATCGTTACCCTCCATCCTCCGTATCGCCCGATGCGCGTGGGCAGTGTCGCTCAGATCATAAACAAGAGAATGAAACTGCTGGGGATGAAGAGTGCCTACGGGGGACCAAGAGCACTTCGCCATGCTTGCGCGACCCGGCTGTTGACGGAGGAAATGTCATTGCAACAAATTGCCGACTTCCTCGGGCACCAAGATTGTATGACCGTCGGTATCTATGCAAAGCACGACCTAAAGTCGCTTAAGTCCGTTGTGGCAGTTGATCTTTGCAGAGGGCTGCGCAACTTCCCAAAGCGGTCCATCGCTAGCTGGAACAGCAGCGATTCCGCCTATCTCTATCTGCCCCTGTGAAGAAATAGCTCTTCTCTGGTTGTGGTGTCGCTCTCCGTCGCATTTCCTCTGTGGCCCGCTCGACTCCTTTTCGCGCTGATCTGGATCTTCCGTTGCCCGAGGTGTCGCCCTTTCCTTACTACCTTCACGCGTTTTACGATGAATATTAGCGCCGGACGAGGCCTTGGCGGCATCAACAACGTTATGACACCATTTCAGCTCCGAAGCCTCTGGCGAGGCGGCCTGCTTTGACGTGTTCCCGGACTTTTCTACGCGCCGCCTCAGAAATTGCATGGTAGATAGAGTCCTCAATTTTCTTGCTGAACTGGTGGCTAGATTTGCGAGCAGCCGCTCTACTCCTACATGCGAAAAAAATCTCGACGTGATATTCCGTGTGAGTAATTCTCATGGTCAATTCCTCAGCGCACACGATCCGGTTTAACGTACTGTCTAAGCACGTCGAGGTTGCCGGTTGATTCGTCATAAAGGGCAGCATGGTAGAGCACTACATCTGAGGTGAGAACGAAGGTTGCAGCCGTCTTATCCGTAAACCGGATCCGCACATAAACGAACTGCTGTTCGTTGCTGGTCTCAATGAATTCGACAGTTTTTCCCTCGACGCCGGGATAGCGTTTTCCCAAAGACGGCATGGACGAGTTCCTCCTCCGATCACATCTAGTCGATTTGATTCTTCGCATGTCAAATAAAGAGATGGTGACTGCATTTCAGACCACGTTCGTGGTAACCCATGCAATACCAGCGTTTTCACTCGCTACCCAAGGCAAAGTGACGGCACGGGGTGTCCATATATGCATACAGCCCCTATAGAAATCGCAGCCGGACGGCAAGGACTCCCAGCTATTCACTCGTTTTTCGATTTGCCATGGATTGCTTTTGGATTGCTCTCCATCTGACCGCTCCGAGTTGTCCGCGTCCCGCCGTATAAATTCGGACGTCGACGGTCTCCACTAGCACGCCTCGCGCCACGACAACCTGTGTCACTCCGCTTGCCACCCGTTTCGACCTGAACACAAACATCTCTCCGCTCTTGTTCTCTGTTTCGGCGAATTGCTCCCTCTGCTGGCGGTGAAGGGAGCAATAGCTTCCCGAAACAGGAGAACAAACATGAAAGTCGAGCAAGCCAAGCAAATCGCGAGCATAGCAATCGAAGAACTGAGTCAAGCTCTGGAAAGGGGCCACAGTGAGGGACTGAGGGAATATCTCGCTGCAATGGCGCGATTCCACCGCTACAGCGTCTGCAACATCATGCTGATTCTTTCCCAGCGGCCCAATGCGACGCGCGTTGCTGGTTACCAAACGTGGAAACAGTTTGGCCGGTACATAAAGAAGGGTGCGAAGGGAATTCTTGTCCTTGCGCCTGTTCTTCGCAAAAAGGCAGTCGAGGAATTCAGCAAGGAAGAAGACTCTGTCAAGGTCCTGGTTGGCTTCCGCGCGGTGTACGTCTTTGATTTGGCCGACACTGATGGCCAGCCTCTTCCTGGTATTCGTGAAACCGAGGGTAACCCCTCTGGATACATCGAGCGTCTGAAGGCATTCCTCAGGGAACGCAACATAACGCTCGAATATTCGGACGCAATTCATCCAGCGAAGGGGTTGTGCGCTCCCGGAATGATCGTGTTGTTACCTGGCCAAACTCCGGCTGAGGAATTTGCCACTCTTGCGCACGAAACGGCTCACGCCCTGCTTCACCAACAGGAACGACGCGCCCAGACGACGAAATCGATCCGCGAGACCGAGGCTGAAGCGGTTGCGTTCGTTGTGTGTGAGTCCATCGGTCTCAAAGCCGAAAGGTCAGCCGACTACATCCAGCTTTATTGCGGCGACAACGATATCCTGACGGAATCGCTGGAGCACGTACAGCGCGCCAGCGCCGAAATCCTCGCTGCGATCACACAAACCTACTGAACGTTATTTTGAGGGGCCCGCCTCGGTTGGCCCCTCATCCACTCTATGCAATCGGCGTGTCGTCGACCGCCTGGAGCCAGGCCGCTACGTTGAACAAAAAACGCCGAGGCAAAAAGTTCCCCCACGACGAAAACGGACTTGTTCATGTTTTATGTGCATCATGCAAAGAGCTACAATCACCATTCCTTTCGCCTTCCGACTTCTGCCGAGAGGACGCTGTTTTTCGAAGTGTGTCAAGTGTGCCCGCCTCCTCTTTTCCACATATGATCACCGCTTTCATTAACCAATAGTTGCAGACGTGCCTCCCGTCCTGCCAAGCTAGAAGGCGTTCAAGCGCATGTCGCAAAACATTCTACGTGTGTCCGACATTGAGCACTTTCATTGGGCGCTCTCCGAAGCCGATGTACCTTCTACAACTCCGTTCAACGGCACGCTTCTATCTCTCGCGGCCGCTGTAGAGTTGGCTGCGATTCAAGCACAGCAACATCGATACCCGCTACTAGGAAGATCTCAATCCTTCACCTGCAAGAACTGCCCCCTCTGGTCGTTGGTCAAACAATCAGGATGGCCTGAGCGGAGAAAACCGCTGGTGCGACGGACCAGTGAAGGAGTTGCGGTAGTAATTCCCGCGCAAGCGGAAGGTCTCTGGTGGACTGATTGTTTGCACCGATTGCGCAACGAACTGATGACGAAAGGCTTTACTACAAAGCTCGCAACTGGGCTCACCGGTGGTGTAGCCGAAATGGTAGATAACGTTTGGCAGCACAGTGAATCCGCCGAGTCAGGTCTGCTCATCTATCAGGTACGAACGCGAAAATTTGCCTTTAGCGTTGTTGATGCAGGAATTGGTGTGCTCGCCAGCTTATCTAGGAACCCTCGCTACGACTGGCTCCGAAGCTCTATGGAGGCAATTCGCCTCGCAATACAGCCCGGTGTCTCACGGGAGGACGGCGGAGGCATGGGATTTGCGACGCTCCTAAACAACATGGCCGATTTGTGGGGCAATGCCCGAATGCGGAGCGGAGAAGCTGCGCTTGTGATCGATAGGACCGATACAACAGAAAACGTCCGAAGCCGAAAAGAGATTTACCTTCCTCCGCTTCCCGGTATGCATGTATCGGTACGATGTGCATTAGACCCTCCTCGTAGACCCTCGGAATAAAATTGACCGACCCTCTTGACAAGCTCACTATCTTCACCAATACTGGTGACGACGATGAGGATAACCAACATGCCCACCCCGACCCGAATCCAAGCACAAAAGGTGACCGGATTAACAACTCTAGTCGGAAAGACCGGTGGTATCCGTGACCTACCTAAGTTCATGGCCGCTGTTGCAGAAGTGCCTGACGGAAGCACGATTATTCTGGATTGGTCTCGAATCGATCTCGCGACCGCGAGCTACTTTGGGGCGGCTATTGTCCCAATCATACGCATGACCATGGTTGGCGACTTGGATCGCTATTTTGTTTTCGCTGGCCTAGATCAAACCTCTCTTGACGAACTGAAGTTGGTCATTGAATACAACCATCTCGTCATATTTCTCGGTGACCTTGACAGAGGTGGGGGTGTACGCAACTTGCGTGTGCTCGGCAAGCTCGAATCGCCCTATCTGGAAACACTTACAGCTATTCAATCGGCCAAGAGTGCATCCGCTTCAGGGCTTTACAAACAGCAAGATCGCATCGGCACTCGCATAGGCAAGACGGGGTGGGTGAACCGGCTATCGCACTTACATCGACTAAGACTCGTCAAAAAACATAAGGTCGGAAGAGAGTTGGTGTTTGAGACAGTTCAGAAAGGAGATCCCAATGGGCGCTGATTGGATTCGTGAAACCGAGAAGAAATTCCGTCGTCGTCTTCAGAAGTCTGCCGCGAACGATTTGAGGACTTCCGCCTTATACGTACCGGAAGAGAAGGTCAGCACTCAGTATCCCTGTCATTGGATAGACGAAACCTGCACAAAAGAGTTGAACACACGCCTAACCATCTATCAACGCACGGATAAATCGTATGTAGCCGTTTTATGCGAAAAAGATGTCGTAGCTCAAGTGCGGGGCGAAGCCGCCCAAGATATTAAGCGTCTGTTCGCGGATCATCCAAAGCTCTGCAGTATTTTGCAGGTTGAAATTGTCCGAGTGGGCAAGCCCTCTGAACCCTTTTTCGTACAAGCTGTCGCCGACGGGAAGGCCAAAGCGGCTGCTAAATGATCCTGCTAGGACCCACGTCCCAGACCCTGAAGGGTCAGTTGCCAGGTCTAGGTTGCCAGCCGTGTGAACTGCTATCCCTGTGTGGCGGTTTCTATGACGGTTTCGACTGCTTAAGCAATTGCTGTGGCGACCCAGAAAACTGTACGACGGGATGCTTTAGATCTAAACAATTTGTCACAGTGGTCAGAGACGCTGGCGGCCTACATCGCAATCGAGTCTGGAACATACGACAGAGCCACCGAGCCCTCCCAGAATACGTTCCTCATATTCACAACGGATCGGGCAGATCTAGACATTTGTCGGTGCCTTGCGCGGCGCTAACAACTTTCGATGTAGTAAAGGTCAATTCCGGTCCCGACATACCCATATTCCCCGGCCCAGCGGAATTGCGTGAACACTTTCGAATTTCGCCGAAGGCTAAGATCATCCTCTTGTCGATAGCAAAAGATGATCGTCTGGATGCGGATTCCTGCTGAAGCCGATCGGGGTTCCGGGGTGATTCCGATCACGATTCCTGGCTGATTCCGATCAGTATTCCTGGGCGAAAGCGATCACCATTCCTGGGCCAAGCCGATCAGTGATC
>Ga0181527_1001409_pt1 | contig 24829 bp, 15 predicted proteins | sample PEATcosm2014_Bin_30_FD_119762 | JGI IMG/M metagenome (GOLD analysis project Ga0181527, IMG submission 119762) | Peatland microbial communities from MTU Mesocosm Facility, Houghton, MI, USA - PEATcosm2014_Bin06_60_metaG | ecosystem: Environmental > Terrestrial > Soil > Wetlands > Peat | place...
ATCCTGAGGTTCGCTTTGCGTGGCAACATCCGAGGTAAGAACCGTGTGCGTTAGGAGCGCTCGCACGGATCTGTGCGGGGGGTGCCGGGTAACCGGCATCCCTACCGCGACCGGCGGCCTCTCGGGCCGCCACCCGCTTTCAATAACTTACTTTCGGTTTTCGACCGAGCGGAGAGACGGTCGAGGCTCCGTATCCCGTTCTTCGGGTCGCGCAGCAACTCCGCATATCCCGTTGGTGTGGTCGGTGTAGTAGTTCCTTGATCGCAGGTTTTCCCGTTCAGTAGTCATTTCAATCTCTCCGCGGACGCGGCAGAAACATTTCTTATATTTCAGAGATACAGATCTTCTTATATTTCTACTTATTAATTTCAGACGCATCTCTGAAATGCTGCAGCAATTCTATTTCACACTGCCCATCCCCTTGCAGCACGTATGCGCCACGGCCCAGGGCGCCAAATATTACCGTTGGCGCTACGGCGGGATATTCCGGGAATATCTGAGCGTGCTTCAGCGCACCGAGTACCTGCCTTCGGACGAATTGCGCAAACTACAAACCGCCGAACTGAACCGGCTTCTCCAATTCGCCTCCACGCACGTACCGCACTATCGGAAGCACGGCCCGGCGGTACACACTACCAAAGATAAAATCCGCGAGCGGCCCGCGGATTTTATCGCGGATACTTTCCTGCGGCGGGCGCTGATTCCCTGGCACACCAGCGGCACCACGGGGAAGCCGCTCACCGTTTACTACAGCCGCCTGGCGATGCAGAAGATGTGGGCCTTCGTCGAGTTGTACCGGAACACGGCGGGTGTCACCAAAGACAACCGGCGTGGCCAGTTCACCGGCAAGATGATTGTGCCGCCCGGCCCAGAGGGCGTCCCGGAGGGCGCCCCGGCCGCATCGAAGAAGATCTTCTGGCGTTGCGACCTGGCAAACCACGCGCTATTGCTGTCGACCGTCCACCTGCTGCCGGCAAACTTGCCCTGCTACGCAGCGGCTCTGGAGCGCTTCCGTCCGGCATATCTCTCCGGTTATCCGTCGTCGATGTACGTGCTGGCGGAATATTACCGGCAGTCGGGTCGCCCCGCGCCGCGGCTCAAGGCCGCGCTCACCTCTGCGGAAACCCTGCTCGAACACCAGCGCTGCGCCATTGAGGAGGCCTTCGCGACGCACGTTTTCGACCAGTACGGACAGGCGGAGATGCAGAGCTTCTGGTACGAATGCGAAGCCGGCCGCATGCATGCCCATCCGCTGGCCGGACTGACCGAGATCCTCCGTCCGGACGGCACGCCGGCGGCTCTGGGCGAGATTGGCGAAGTCGTACTGACCGGGCTGGTGAACGATGCCATGCCGCTCATACGCTACCACGTGGGCGATACGGCGCGCTTCGCCACCGAAAGTTGTCCCTGCGGCCGCGGTATGCCGGTCATCGAGGAGATCGGCGGCCGTCTTGACGATTTCGTCTACACCCGCGAGCGCGGTTTTCTAGGACGCCTGGATCCGGTATTGAAGGGCGTCCGCAACATTGTCGAGAGCCAGCTCGAGCAGGAATCGCTGGACGTGTTGCGCGTTCGCTTCGTGCCCGCGGCGCGCTTCGTCCCCGAAGATCTGCAAATGCTGGAAAACAACCTCCGCGCCCGCGTGGGACGGAGTATACATCTGGAGTTTGAATGCACCGATCATATTCCGCGCTCGGCTACGGGCAAGTTCCGGTTCGTGATTTCGCGCCTGCCGCGGAACCTCCAAAAGTCGTGAGCGTCATCACGCGCCTGAATATCGGCGGCCCCACGATGCATATGCTGCTGCTGACGCGGGAGATGGCCGCGCTGGAATATCGCACCGTGCTGGTGGCGGGAAGCTGCGAGCCGGAAGACGGAGACATGAGCTACCTGCTGCGGGCCGCCGACCCCGTGCGCTGGGTGCCGGAGCTGTCGCGCTCCGTGCGGCCATGGCGCAACTTGAAAGCGCTCTGGCGGTTGTGGCGGCTGTTGCGGCGCGAGCGGCCCGCAATCGTGCACACCCATACAGCCATGGCGGGTTGCCTGGGACGTCTGGCGGCGGTGCTGAGCGGCGTGCCGATCGTCATCCACACGTTTCATGGCAATAGCCTGAATGAGTATTTCTCGCGCGCCCAGGCAGGTGTGTTCCGTTACGTCGAGCGGATGCTGGCCTGCTTCACCGATGCGTTGTGCGTGGTATCGCCGCAGCAGGCCACGGAGTTGAGCGCGAAATTTCACGTCGCACCGGCGGGCAAATTTCGCGTCGTGCCGCTAGGGCTGGACCTGGACGACTACTTCGCTCTGCGTCCGCCGCCGGACAGCGGCCCGCTGACGGTGGGCTGGTTCGGCCGCATGGTTCCGGTGAAAAACATCGCCCTGTTGGCCGCCACCATCGAAAACACGCTGCAACATAGCCAGGACATACGGTTTGTGATCGCAGGCGACGGGCCGGACCGCTCGGTGCTGAAGGACCTTCTCGACTGGTATGGCGGGCGCGTGGAATGGCTGGGTTGGCAGAGGGACATCCTGCCGGCGATAGCGCGGTGCGATGTAGTGTTGCAAACCTCGCGCAACGAAGGCACTCCCGTGGCGCTCATCCAGGGCATGGCGGCGGCCCGGCCGTTTGTCTCGACCGCGGTGGGTGGCGTGGTGGACATGGTTTCAGGCAACCTCCAGCGCGCTACCGGCGGCGCGCGCTGGTACGCCAACGGCGTGCTGACCGAGTCCAATGCGCGCACGCTGGCTGGCACGCTGCTGGCGCTGGCGGAAAACCGGACACTCGTATCGCGCATGGGACTCGCGGGACGCGCCTTTGCGTCGCGGCAGTACCGCAAGGAAACGCTTTTGGAAAACGTGGATGCCTTGTACCGCGAGTTGTTGCGGAAAAAGAAATTGAGACAACCAGCTTCGGGGAGGAATTCGTGAACGTCTTGATTACCGGCGGGGCCGGGTTTATTGGATCGCATCTGGCGGAGCGCTGTCTGGCGGAGGGGTGGCGCGTTGCCGTTCTCGACGATCTTTCGACGGGCGCATTTGAAAACATCGCACATCTGAAGACCAAACCCGCGTTTTCATACCACATTGAGTCGGTCTTCAATGAACCCCTGGTCGCCGAGATGGTCGACTGCGCCGATATGATCTTCCATCTGGCGGCGGCGGTGGGCGTCAAACTGATCGTGGATAGCCCGGTGCGCACCATTGAGACCAATGTGCATGGCACCGAGGTGGTGTTGCGCTGCGCGGCCAAGAAGAGCAAGCTGGTTTGTCTGGCATCCACCTCGGAAGTTTACGGCAAGAGCGTGCGCCAGCCCTTCCGCGAGAGCGATGACTTGGTGCTCGGCCCCACGCACATCAGCCGCTGGAGTTACGCGGCCTCGAAAGCGCTGGATGAGTGGCTGGCGCTGGCCTACTGGCGCGAACGCTGCCTGCCCGTAGTGGTGTTGCGCTTTTTTAATACGGTGGGGCCGCGCCAGACCGGCCGCTATGGCATGGTGCTGCCTACCTTCGTGCGCCAGGCGCTGCGGGGCGAACCCTTGATCATCCACGAGACCGGCGAACAGCGCCGTTGCTTCTCTTACATTGGCGACGTGGTGGAGGCTCTGGTGCGCCTTTCCCAAACGCCGGCAGCCGTCGGAGAGGTCATCAATATCGGCAACAACCAGGAGGTGACCATCAACGAGTTGGCGGCGCTGGTCAGGGAAATTACCGGATCGCCGTCGCGTCTCGAACACATTCCTTACGATCAAGTTTACGGCCCCGGGTTCGAAGACATGCCGCGGCGCGTGCCCTGTCTCCGGAAACTGGAGAGCCTGGTGCACTATCGGCCGACGACTCCGCTCGAAGCCATCGTGCGGCGGGTAGTGGATTACGAATGGGTTCGTTTGTCGAAACAGGCTCTGGCGGTGGCGGTCTAAAGATGCTGATTCTTTTCACCGGTGTGCTATCGGCACTGCTGACGCGGTTGCAAATCCGCGCAGACTCCTGGCTGGGACTCACGGCGGCGCCACGGACGGACCGCTGGCACGCCGTACCCACACCTTCGAGCGGAGGACTGGCGATTTTTCTGAGCTGTGCGGTGGCCTACTGGCTGGCGTATCCCGGCCGCTATCCGCGCATCGCGATGGCCGTGGCGGCGCTGTGGGTCTTCGGATTTCTCGACGACCGCTTGCGCTTCCGCCCGGCGCTCAAACTGGCCGTGCAGGTGACGGCGGCCGGCTTTGTGGTCCTGGGCGGTGTAGTCTTTCCCGCGACTCCGTGGTATCTGCCGAACGTGGCGCTGAGCATGTTCTGGATCGTGATGATCACCAACGCCTTCAACCTGATCGACAACATGGACGGGCTATGCGCCGGAGTGGTAATTGTAATTTGTCTATTCCGCGGGTGGCTGCTGGCTTCCCAGGGATACCGCGCGGATGCGGACCTGTGCGCCATACTGGCGGCGGCATTCGCCGGTTTTCTGTTTTTCAACTACCATCCGGCGCGCATTTTCATGGGCGATTGCGGAAGCCTGCCGGCCGGCTTTGCATTGGGTGCGTTGACGTTAGCCGGTCCGGTACAGCATAAGGGGGGCCTGCCGGTCGGCTTCTTCTACCCGGCACTGACCTTTGCCTATCCGATTTTCGACACGGCTCTGGTTTCGATTCTACGCAAGCTCGCCGGACGGCCGATCTCGCGGGGAGGACGCGACCACAGCTCGCACCGCCTGGCATCGCAAGGCTTGGACCAGCGGCAAGTCGTCTGGATCCTCTGGCTGCTGACAGCGTTTGGGTCCAGCCTGGGAATCATGATTCACTGGATGCCGGATGCCCTGTTCGCCGCGGGCGCGTTGCTCCTGGGTATGTTGAGCATGTTGGCTCTGTCTCTGGCGAAGCTGCCAGGCTATCCTCTGCCGGATCTGACGTGGCTGCGCCGCCGGGAGTTGGGCGCGAACGGCTCGGCCGCTGGATTTCCTGTAGGGTATAAGTGGCGATTCCCAAGATTCGCGTGGGCCCCGGGTCTGGTTGCGGCGGGGTTGGCGGTCTTTGTCTTGATCGAATGGCGGCCTTTGCCCCGTTCCACTGTGCCACCGGCCGTAATTCTGCTCCAGACCACGCGCGGCACGGAAAACTCCGCGCCATCCGCCGCGCCCGCCGGCAGGCCTCTCACCGTTGTGCTCGATTTAAGCGGGTTACTGCAGGCCCCCGAGTACAGGCTGGAAATCGTGGACGCCGCCGGGCATCCTGTGTTTCAAACCAACGGGGTAGCCCGGAGCAACAGATTGCAGGCCACGCTTACCAATGGCTTGGCGGCCGGCGCCTATTTTGTCCGGGGGTACACTCCTGCGGGGGATCTGCTTCGCGAATACGCCCTATCCGTGCGCGGCTGAGCGCTCCATGCCGCGCGGTCGTGTCACGCGGTGCGTTGCTAAAGGCACGCTTGCTCTAGCCTGATGCCCGCCGCGGCTGTTTGGGGCATGGCAAAACGTCAAGACCCGAAAGCCTGCGGCGCAAAATGGTTGCTGCCTCGGTCGATCGGTATAAGATGAAAGCAAAATATGGAATGCGGAACCGTCTCTCATGACGATTGAAATCCACCGCCCGGAACTCGAAGCGCTCATCCGCGAACGGATGAAGAAGTGGACACGTCTTCAGCCGCACACACTCATTCAGCCGCCCGGCCGATTTTGAATGAGCGGCCTCCTGTTGGATACCAACGTTTCCGTCGGACTTGGTGCGGCCTCAGCCTGAGCCGAGTGTCACAGCGTGGGTTGCCGCCGAGCTCCGTAGAGGGATTATCCTGCGGGCGCCAGGGAAGCGAAGAACGGAGCTCGAACTGTGGCTTGAAACGGATTTGTCGATCCTGTTTTCAGGCCGCATTCTGCCGGTGACGCGCGGCGACAGCCCTTTAGCACGGCCTCATCGTCGTCACGCGGAATGTGAAGGATTTCGGGTAGTGGGCTACTTTGGTTAAGTAGCCCACTACCGGATTTCGCCGGTCTTGGCGTCGAGATCCTCAATCCCTGGGAGACGTGAAGCCCCGCCGTTTTTTCTCAGCGGCGGGCCGCCGGGAGGTGGACACGAATCGTACCGGATGGGCCTGATCGGCCCCCATTCGCTTGATTCTAAAGTAGATTATATGTTAGCGTCAAAAGACACCATCGTAATCTGAACACCCCAATGGAAGCGCATGCAGCCGAACGACGGCGTCACCACGCTGAACCATCTTTTCTTTTACCATCTGGATCATTACCGCTTTGACCGGCTGCTGAGTTTTCAAAATCGCGGCGAGTTGGCGGTTTGGTCCACGGAGCGTTTCTCGCACGCGGTTTTTGCGCTGCGGCAGTTCCTGCTCGGCTCCGGTCTCGCGTCCGGCGATCGGGTGGCGGTGTTCTCCGAGAACCGGCCGGAATGGCACGTCGCCGATTTTGCCCTGTTGCTCTCGCGCCTGGTGGTGGTGCCGATTTACAACACGCTGGCGCCTTCACAGCTCGCCTACCTTTTGCGGCACAGCGGGTGCCGGGCAGCCATTATCGCCGGCGCAACACAATGGGAGATCCTGCGGCCCCTGCTCGCGGGATCTACGCCTGAATTGGCGGAGATGGAGACCATCATCGCCCTGGAAGAGACGCCCGGCGTCCCCACTTCTCTGCCGCGGATCGTCGCCGGGGCGCCTGCATTTGACGAGCCGGCGGTGCGCCGTATCCGCGCCGAATCGCTGGCCGCCGAGCCGCACGACCTGGCGACCATTGTCTATACATCAGGCACTACTGGCACGCCTAAGGGCGTAATGCTCTCGCACGGTAACATCGCGTCCGACCTGCGGGGCAGCCTGGCGCGCGTCCCCGCGAATACCGCTCATCAGGCTCTTTCGGTCCTGCCGCTGCCGCACGTTTTGGAGCGCACCCTCAGCTATGGCTACTTCCACGAGGGCGTGCGCATTGCGTACGGCGATCCACACGATCTGATAGAATTGCTGCCGATACACCGGCCCGACATTATGGGAGTCGTACCGCGGATTCTGGAAAAGATCAAGGAAGCCGTGGAGGCCCAAATCGCCCAGCTTGCGCCGCACCGGCGCGCGATAGCCGGAAAATTAATCGAGGCCGCAGTGACGCACAAGCGGGCCAAGATGGACGGACAGGTCGAAAGCCTGTCCCACAGGCTGCAGGCTCCCCTGGCCCACCTGCTGGTCTTTCCCAAAGTGCATCGCCAGTTGTGGGCCCTCAAATACTTCATCTCCGGCGGCGCCTGGCTCAACCCCGATGTGGAGCTATTCTTCCGGGCGGCCGGTTTCGACGTGCTGCAAGGCTATGGCATGACGGAAACCTCGCCGGTGATCACGCTCAACGAATACACCCAAGAGAAGATTGGCTCCGTGGGACCCGCGTTGCCCGGCGTGGAACTGCGCATCGGCGAAGATGGCGAAATCCTCACGCGCGGTCCGCACGTGATGCTCGGCTATCATAAGGACAAAGCCGCCACTCGCCAGGTACTCGAACGGGACGGCTGGCTGCACACCGGCGACCTGGGCAGTATCGACGCCGATGGATACGTCACGATCACGGGCCGCCGCAAGGAAATCCTGGTCCTTTCGAACGGCAAGAATGTGGCTTGTGCGCCTCTGGAGCACGCACTCGAGCACAGTCCTTATATCCAACAGGCGCTGATCGTCGGGGATGGCCGCAAGTTCGTCAGCGCTCTGATCGTGGCCAATCCGCAGAACGTCGCGCACGTGGCCACCCGACACGGTCTGGCTTTCAGCAGCTTCGATGAATTGCTGCTGACGCCGCCCGTAGTAGCGCTCTTCCGCGAGGAATTGGAAAGCTTGCAAGCCGGCTTCTCCTCGTTCGAGCGGGTCAAACGATTCTGCTTCCTCAACGAGGAAGCTTTGTTGGATACCGAACTGGTGACGCCCACGCAGAAAGTGCGCCGTTCGGTACTGGAGCGTAAGTACGCTGAATGGATCCGGCAGATGTACCAGCAGGAAGATCCCGTAGTCATCGCGCGACCCACAGAGGCCGTATCCGCCGGCAGTTATAAAACATAGTAGGCAAAGGCAGGTCGGCACACGGAGATCAACTGCTGCATCCTGACCGGACTTTCGCTCAAGCGGGACGTGGAGTTGCTGGAGACAGGGACGCTGCCGCGGGCCTCGTCTGGCAAGCTTCGCGGCTCCGAGATCCTACGGCAATTCGGCGGGCGAGTTAGTTAGTGCCGCCAGAGAAGGTCAACGCGCTGAAGCTGTTGTTCGAGGTGGGCAAGTCGCAGTTGGCGTGGGCCAAGTTCCGGGCGGAGAAGAAGTAAGTCGAGCCGGGCAGGGGTTTTTACGCAAAGACGCAAAGGAACCGCAAAGACCGCCAAGAAAAGAAAAGGAAAAGACATAGCCGAGACTGCCAGAAACTCGGCGGTGGCTGGACTCTGATGACATTGCGCAAGAAGATCGGCACAAGGGGTGCGGGTCGAAAGAGACTGGACCGGCGGGGCCCATCCTTCAATTACGAGGGGTCCTCAACTTTCGAGATTGGCTCTGGGCTTGGAAAGATTGCTCCAGCCCATCCGATTCAGGATATACGGTCAGACGATGTTGCCGCGACGACGCCGTTTTCTCTTGTGTTTTTCTTTGCGGTCTTTGCGGTTCCTTTGCGTCTTTGCGTGAAACCCGTTGCGATACTCGCGCAAGTGGGACTTTCAGTGGGTTGCGCGTTATCTTTCCCGAACTACCCTGTGACGCGCGCCGCCGCCCAATCGTAGAGTTGCCGATCTTCCTCCACCGACCGCAACAACATGTATCCGACTTCGTCGCCCGGATGGATCCAACTCAGGTCATCCCGGTAATCGGCCGATGTGTTCTCGACCGGCATGGGCCCTGGCGGAAAGTCCAGGCCCGCGGCCCGCGCCAACGCCCGCAGCTTGTTCATGCTCTCCTCCATCCGCTCCGTAATGCCCACGAAAAAGAAACTTTCCAGAGCGGCTTTGGCCGCCTGCAAACGGTCCAGGGCCACGGGAGCGCTATGGCGGGCGAAGAAGTTGACGTTGTGATTCTCGCGGAACGGGATGTCGCGCTCTTGAGTCAGGAGCCATCTGGCAAACTCGCGCAACGTCAGTTGCGGCGCGTCCGGCGGCACTGCTGCGAGGAGGCTTTCTGAAGTAATCCCCGAATAGTGCTTTTTGATATGCGTCATATACGAGACGAACTGCTGGATGGGATCGCGCAGAAACGTGACATATAACACTTCGCGTCCGGCCAGCCAGTGTGGGAATCGCCGCACGTGATGCGAGCTGAATCCCTGTATTTCGGGAGCTTGCAGCAGGTAGCTCCGCAGAGCCTCGTCGCCGTAGACGAAGTAAGTATCGTTTACGTACAGATCCAAATGCCGCGGTCCGAAGTACGTCTCCAGCAGAATGCGGACCGAAGTCCCCGCGCACTTCGGCACGTGAATATGGGCCAGAACCGGCGCAGCTTCTGCAACCCTTGTTTTCGCAAACGCGAAAATCCGGGGCATGCCGCCCGGCGGCGCGATCGATTCCAGCTTCACTTCCGGAGCGCTACACTGCCGGAAAGCCTGGCGGATTTGCCCTTCGACTTCCGCGGTCTCGTCAAAACCGAACGCCAGAAAACCGGGCTTATTCATGTGGTCTTGTGCAAGCTGCGTCAAGACCCGGACGGCCTCCGGCGCCGGCTCGGACCACGCCCATGAAACCACCAGATCCGCTTTCTCCGCCAGCCGGATGGCAGCCGGATCGCATGGCACTTCCAAACTAGTGAATTTTCGAAACGGGATTCCCGCTTCGAAAAGGACGCGCTCTAACTCTCCCGCGCCTTCTCCTATCCCGCAAACATGATGCTCCGGCCTGAATTCGTAATACGCCTCTAGCGCCGCGAGGAACGCGGCTTCCCATTCGGATATCCTGCCTTCCCGCCGCCTCACCCAGTGCCCCCGCCCTCCGGGGACAAGTAAACCGGAGCCCGTATGGTACACTTCCAGACTGTTGCGGCCGGGCTTCAGATGTGCGGTGGGATCGAAAGAAAACCCTTTACAACCATCTCCGATGCCGGCCGCACGCAGATCTTCCCGGAAAGCCACGCAGGGGACAGTCGCCACCGGCAGCGAATTGACGGTTACGTCGACCTGAACCGGCTTGTTATGATCGGCATCGTCGGAAGCCCATCCGGAGATGCATGTGTCCCATAGTTTGTCTACACGGCCAATCAAGCCCATCGCAATGCCGGTCTCAGTCTAACGCCAGGCTGAAATCCTCCTTTAGCCGGGCCAGGTTGGGGTTGTAGTACGGATCGTCCGCGATATACCGGGCCCATTTCTTCTTCATGAAAGCTTCCTCCGCTGCGTCCGGAATCTTGTCCTTCTCGGTCTTGGTAGCCGCTTCATAGTGGTAAAGCCTGGCATACGGAGTGTACACGTTGCGAAGCCCAAGTTCCAGCAGCTTCAGGCACAGATCCACGTCTTGAAAGGCTACGGCCAGGTTGACCTCGTCGAATGCCCCGGCCTCGAAAAACTTATGCCGCGCGACCAGCAGGCAGGCGCCTGTGACTGCGCTGCAGTTGCGGATCAGATTGGGAAAGTCAAAGTAGTAATGCGGCAGTTCGCCCGGCACGCCTTTAAACGCATGCCCGCAATTGCCGTAGATGCCCATCACTACGCCGGCGTGCTGAATCAAGTTGCTTGGGTACCACAACTGTGCGCCGACAGCGCCGACCTCCGGCCGCTGGGCGTGCTCCAGCATTGCACTCAGCCACTCGGCCGTGATTACCGTCGTGTCGTCATTCAGAAAGAGAATGTATGGCGACTCCGTCGCGCGGGCCGCCGCGTTGTTCATCTGCGAGAAGTTGAAGGGTTGACCGCGCCAGTCGAAGTACCGCACGGGCGCTTTGCGCGCGGCCAAACGGGACACATATTCTTCCACGCGCCCCGTGCGCGAGTTGTCGATCAATAAGATGTCATAGTTCTTGTAATCCGTCTTTTCCAGTACGCAGTCCAGCGCCCGGAAGACGTTCTTGTGGCCACCGGTAGGTATCAGAATACTGACGCGCGGGTCTCCGGCGATGGGATACCGGACTCGATAGCGGCACGCCCCCATCTCCTCCACACGGGCGCCGGGCGCGCTCCTCTCCAGATAAGCTGCCAAGGCCCGTTTCCCATCCGCGTTGGCTTCAGGCTTCTCCTCCGGCGCTTTGGCGGCGGAACCCGCGATTGCCCGCCAGTGATAAAGGACCTTGGGAATCCTTTTAATTTTCTGCGTGCGCTCGCAGGCGCGCAGGAGGAATTCGTAGTCCTGAGCGCCGTGGTAGCTCTCGTCCAGCCCGCCGAGACTCTCGACAAGCGATCGCTTCATCACGTCAAAATGGCAGATATAGTTGCACGATCGGAACAGGTCGGGGGACCAATCCGGCTTGAACAATACGTCATAGCGGCGGCCTTGTTCGTCGATTTTGTCCTCATCGGAATAGAAAAGCTCCGTGTCTGGGTTATCGTTGATGGCCCGGACGATTTCCGATAAGGCGAAGGCGGCGAGTTCGTCGTCATGATCCAGAAAGGCCACATACTCCCCCGTACACAAGCTCAGGGCCGCATTGGTAGCGCCGGAGATTCCGACGTTCTGTCCCAGCGTGATGAACCGGATACGGGCGTCGCGTTGGGAGTACTTCTCCAGGAGAGCAGTGAGATCTGCGTCATCCGAACCGTCGTCGGCCAGGCACAGTTCCCAAGTTGGATATGTTTGGCGCATCACGGACTCGATGCAGCGGGTTAGTACGGCGACAGGGGTCTTATATACCGGGACGGCGATGCTGATGCGCGGGCACACGGCGAAGTTGCCGGCTTCGCGCCGCATCTGGGACAGGTCTTCAACGGTCGGTTCGTTGCGGGCAATCCACAAGCCGTAACCGGGTGGCGTCTTCCAATCGACCAGGACGTTGCAGATCGCTTCCCGGATTCGCCCGCTCCGGGCGACTGCAATCACGCGCACGGTGCAGGGGCCTTCCGGCAAACCGGTAGGGTCCCAAAAAAACCGGTAGCCAGACTGGCCAGCGTCCATGGCCCCCGGATAGCTGCGCGCGACATCCGGCCGCGGAATGCCGTAAGATGCCGGAACCGGAGGATCGTCGTTGATTTGGATCAGAACGCGATCGACCCCGGATTCGGCGCGCGCCCACCCGCGAATTTCGACTACATCCCGCACGGGTATAACACCGCCGTCGCGGGGATTATCGCAGACCAGCGCCAGAAAATCGTCCGGGGCGCCCTGCTGCGATTGAGCCGGCGGGTTGGCAACCGCGCGTTCCCGCGGCGCCCGGCTTCCGCCTTCCGGAACGGCGCTACGGCCAGTCGGCCGCTGCACGAATCTCCCCAGAGCGCACAGCGCCCTCCAGATGCGGCTATCGTAGATCGCTTGAATCGCACGCCTGTTTGTCACCAGACCGATTTCCAGATCCCGCATCCGGCCATCCAGGCGTGCCTGGAATTCCAGGACAGCCTGGAGGCTGTCGATCCGTTCCCGAATCGTTTCCAACTGCTGGGCGGCCTGTGCCGCCATCTGATCCAACTGCTGTGTGGCCTGTGCCGCCATCTGATCCAACTGTGCGGCCATCTGCGACAGCTTGTTATCGATCTCGCTGGCACGTGCCTTGCCGGCCGCCTCCAGCAATCGGACGATCCGGTCCCGCGGCCAGTCCGCCAGCGTGTCCTGGGATGCGAGTGATGGGGGCGTATCGAGAAAGCCGCTCTCCAGGCGCCCCAGCATCTCGGCTACCTCGCCCCACTTTTCCTTATAGGCCCGCGCGGCCGCCAGTTCGTGTTCGATGTTGCGAATGTGCCTGTCTTTGTCGACAATCGTCCGCCCGTTCTGGGCGATAGTCAGGAAAAGCTGGCAAAGCGCCAGTACGTTTTGCAGATCGGCCTGTTTCCCCGCGGATCCGAAAGACGCGCGCACCGCTTCCAGATCCGCGATGCCCCGGCGCTTCGAGAGCAGGTATCCGGCCCGATAGTGCGGCTCAGCCCAGTCCTCGGCGGCGCACACCTGGTTGAAACGGCCATTGAGTTCCTGGACGAAATCCATGCCGGCCATCCGCAGGCTGTGGTAAGTCAGCATCATCAGCAACCAGACATCGGTGTTGCCTTGCCCGAAGCCGATCCAGGGATGGGGGTTGCTCGAGAACCAGCGCGATACGGATTCCCGATCGGGCAGGCCAAACTGATGGTGTTCCAGCAAGGCCGGAACAGGGTTTTTCAGTGCCACATCGGTGTACTCGCGAACCATGGATTCCGCCCACCGGTTGCTGGCGGAGTCGAACGGAAACGCCAGATACAGGCCGTCCCGAGTGACCCGGAGAAGCTCCGACAACAACGCCGGCCGATGTTCGCCGGCAACATGTTCAAGTGTGTCGAGCGAACAGACCAGATCGAAAGCGCCGTCGCGAAAAGGAAGCTGCACGCCACTGGCTTGGATATAATTCTGCAACCCGGCGGTGGAAATGAGGTCCACGACCGCCACGCGCGCGCCCGGAATCAGAACTCCGGCCAGCGACGGAAATCCCGGCCAGAACGCTTCGGTATGCCCGCCTACATCCAGAACGTTGTACGTAGACTCACCCGGCCGAAAGAGCTTGCTTATGTCCTCCAGCAGGATATACCGCTCGTAGAGATCGAACGCTATTTCCTTCAAGCGCCCGCCGCCGGTCATGACCGATCCCGTGCTCTAATGGCTACGCAGTGGATGAGGCGCGTCAACATACAGCGAATACCCGGGTAGCGGCAGGCCGGGAACCTGTCACGCGGGGACCGAACGATCAAGTCTAACTCAATTCGCCCCGAGAACGTGGCGGCGCAGCGTATGGGTGCTTAACCGTTTTGGGGAAACCGCTCCCTGACGGTCGCGGCTCAGTAGGCCTTGCCAAATCTGCGCGACTGTTACCGAGTCGCGACCGTCAGGGAGCGGTTTCTGGCGAGCGGTTTCTGGCGTATGCGCAGCGTATGCTATACTCGGGAGTTTCCAACGCGGCCCCGATCATGTGGCGTGGCGATTCTCTTTTCCTTTTATCCAATTTGGTCACAAAGGATTTTAAGATCCGCTATCGCAACATGTCACTGGGCGTTCTCTGGTCGCTTTTAAATCCTCTGGTAATGATGGGCGTACTGACGTTCGTCTTTACCAAGATACTCAAAAGCCCCGACCCGAATTGGGCTCTGTTCGTGATGTGCGGCCTGGTCCCCTTCAATTTCTTCAGCATCGCCTGGATTTCCGGGACAACTTCACTGGTCGATAGTGCCGGCCTGATTAAGCGCGTGCCTGCGCCCTCCGAGATTATTCCGTTGGCGGCGGTGCTCTCGAACTGTTTGCATCTGCTCATCCAGATCGGCCTTTTGATTGCGCTGGCGTTCCTGTTCGGGAAAACGCCCAACCGCCATTGGATCTTGCTGCCGTTGGTGTGGGGACTGGAAGTGATCTTCGTGTGCGGCCTCTCCCTGATCACGTCCGCGCTCAACGTGTATATTCGGGACATGCGCTATCTGGTGGAATCGGCCAACACCGTTCTGTTTTGGCTGGTGCCCGTGGTTTATTCTTTTGCCATCATTCCCGCGAGCTACCGGGCCATTTACCAGCTCAACCCGCTGGCGGCGCTGGTGATGGCTATGCGCGACATCCTGATTGACGGGACGCGCCCAGGCACCCCGCTACTGTACAAACTCACCGGCATCTCGCTCTTCATGCTGGTTTCAGGCCTGGTGGTTTTCCGGAGTCTGAAGCCCCGGTTCTCCGATCATTTGTGAGAGACCATGAGCGTGATTGAATTTCACAACGTCTCCAAGAAATTTACCCGGCATGCGGGGCAGATGCTGCTGCGCAATCATCTGACGCGGTTTTTCACGGGGCAAAAAGACGATCCCTTCTTTGCGTTGAAGCACGTCTCGTTCTCCGTGGAGCGCGGGGAAAGCCTCGCGGTGATCGGGAGCAATGGGGCGGGCAAGAGCACGCTGCTGGGTCTCGTGGCGGGCATCTCGAGACCCGATGAAGGCACTGTGGTGGTAAACGGGCAGGTGACCGCTTTGCTGGAACTGGGATCGGGTTTTCATCCCAGTCTCACGGGGCGGGAGAATGTCCGGTTGAATGCCGCATTATTGGGGCTGTCGCGCAGGCAGACCGCCGCTGCGTTCGAACGCATCGTGGAATTCTCGGGGATCCGTGAATTCATCGATGAGCCCTTGCGGACCTATTCCACAGGCATGACCATGCGCCTGGCATTTTCCGTGGCGATCATGAGGGATCCTGAGATTCTGCTGGTCGACGAGGTCCTGGCGGTGGGCGACGCGGCGTTTCAGGCCAAATGCATCGAGAAGATACACGAATTCCGGAATGCGGGGAAGACTCTGCTGTTCGTGTCGCATACGGGCTTGGTCCAGCAGTTATGCGACCGCGCTATTTGGCTCGACCATGGCGAATTGATCCTAAGCGGTCGGGTGGCCGAAGTATTGGAAGCATATGCGGGGCGCCAGACCGCATCTGCGTAAATGCGAGGAAACCTGGCCGGAAACACTACACAGCTACGCCGGGCAATCGCGGAACTGCAGGAGTTGCTGCGCCGAACGGACTCTCCGCCGTCACGGCAGGAACTGGCGGCGCTCACAGGGTTTTTGGAAGAGGCCCTCTCCCACATCGAAGCCGGCGAGAAGCAGGCGGTACGGCATTACGCCGAGTTAGAGCGTCGGCTGCTCGACATTGAGAATAGCCGGTTCCTGCGTACTCTACAGTGGCCCGGCCGGTTTTTGGGGGACTGGAAGGGGCGCCTGGGCCAATTGCTCCTGCATTCTCCTTTGCATCCGTTCTATCTGAAGTTGGTGAATCCTCACTTTACGGCAGATCGTTACCGGCTGTGGGTGGAGAGCGAACCGGTGCCCGGTGAGCGCCGCCACACCCGGCAACCGCTGGTCAGCCTGATGTTACCGGTGCACAATCCCCGGCAGGATTGGCTGGAAACGGCGGTGGCCTCCGTCCTTGGCCAGACCTACGGCTGCTGGCAGCTCTGTGTGTGCGACGATGCCTCCGCACAGGATTGGGTGGCCGGGTATTTTGCCGCCCTGAGCTCGACCGAACCGCGCATCCGTTTTGTGCGCTCGAGTGAGCGCATGGGCATTGCAGGTGCTTTAAACCGGGCGGGCGAATTGGCCAGCGGGGAATACGCCGGTTTCCTGGATCAGGACGATGTGCTGGCGCCGCATGCGCTCGACGGTGTGGCCGAAGCCGTCCAGGATGCGCAACCCGACCTGTTGTATAGCGACGAGGATTACCTAGACAGCCAGGGCCGCCGGGTGCAGCCGATTTTCAAGCCCGCCTTTTCTCCGGACCTGCTGCGGTGCGGTATGTACTTCGGACATCTGTTGGTGGTCCGCACCGCCATGCTGCGGGAACTGGACTGGTTCCGCGCCGGATATGACGGCAGCCAGGATTACGATCTGGCCCTGCGCCTGGCCACGCGGTCGACGGCCATCCGGCACATTCCCCGCGTGCTCTATCACTGGCGGCAGCACCCGGATTCAACCGCTCTCGACGCCGCGGCCAAACCCTACACGCAAGCTGCCGGACTGCAGGCCCTTTCGGAAACGGTTACGCGGCGGGACCCGCAGGCAGTGGTGACGGCCGGGGCCTTCCCCAATACCTATCGCGTCCGCTGGTCCGTCCCGGCCAACCTGCGCGCCAGCCTGATCGTTTGTTCGCGGAACGCGAAACTGCTGCAGCGGTACCTGGAGGCGGTCGAGAAACATACCTCTCACCCCCACCGGGAGATTGTAGTTGTGCAGCACCGCACCGGCGGCATCGCGGCCATGGACCGGCTGCTGGATGCGTGCGCGTGCGTGCGCGTGCCCTACACGGGGCCGTTCAACTTCGCGGCCATGAACAACCTGGGCGCCAGGCATGCTACCGGCGACGTGCTGGTTTTTATGAATGACGATGTCGAGCCGCTCGAATCCGAATGGCTGACCGCCATGCTGGCGCACGCTAACCGCCCTGACGTGGGGGCCGTCGGCGCGAAGCTGGTATACCCCTCGGGCGCTATCCAGCACGCAGGCATCGTCATCGGCATCATGGAAGGCGCCGGGCATTTGCATCGCAACACCTTCGGCTCCCCTTATTGGAACTGGCTGCCCTTCACGCGCAACGTTAGCGCCGTGACGGGCGCCTGTCTGGCGATGCGCAAGACCGTGTTCGAGGAGTTGAGCGGCTTCGATGAATCGTTCCCGGCAAACTATAACGACGTGGACCTGTGCCTGCGCGCGCGCCAAGCCGGCTATGAAGTGATTGTGGAACCGGCGGCCGTATTGCGCCACTATGAATGCCAATCGCGCCAGGCCGGCGTGCGCCTGGAAGAACGCTATCTGTTCGAGCAGCGTTGGGCCGCCTGGCTGGAGCGCGGCGATCCCTTCTATAGCCCCCATCTCCGGCGCACCCTGGAGGATGCCGGGTTGGAGCTGCAGGATCTGCGGGGGCCGGCCGCATGGAGATAGTCGCCTGGCTGGCCAGGCGCCAGACTCTCTCCGCCACACTCTTACTCATCCTGACGTTGCATCTGTGCTTCTTCCCGTTCATCTGGCGAAATAGGACGTTGCTCGCCGCATCTCGGGACGTGCCCAGCGTGATGCCCAATGGCTCCTTCTACAACGGCAGCCAGGGACTGGCCCTCTCTCGAGGCAACGACATGGGCGCCTCGGGCTGGCTGCTGGAGCCGGAGGCGGCGTTGGTTCACCATCAATACTTCCGCGAAAGACGTTTGCCTCTTTGGAATCCTTATCTATCGTACGGCGCACCACTAGCCGCGAACATGCAGTCGCAGCCGTTCAACCCGCTCTTTATCCTGTTTGCCCTCGATCCCGGGCCGCGCACCTACAATTTCTTCATCCTGGCCCGCTTTCTTCTGATCGGCCTCTGTACGTACCTTTATTTGCGGCTTTTCCTGCCATTCGTCCCCTCGATAGCCGGCGGGATTGCCTGCATGCTGTCGGGCTACTATATCCTCTTCTTCAACCTGCCGCATGTGAGCGTGGACATGCTGGTCCCCGCCCTTTTTCTGGCCACGGAGCGCCTGCTTAGGAAGCAAAGCACCGGTAACATCATGCTATCGATCGCAGTCACCTTCCTGTGCATTGTGGGTGGCATGCCGGAAAGCGCGTTTGTGGTCCTGGCATTCGGCTGCGCCTACTTCCTCTTCCGGCTCGTTGTGGGTCCGCATTCGCGCGCCGCACGGGTCACTCACCTTAAATACTTTCTCTTGGTTCAGATACTGGGGCTGGCGCTGGCGGCCTTTCTCCTGGTGCCGTTTTTTGAATACATGGGGCTTTCCTTCGACTCGCATCAACCCGTGAACCTGCATGGATCCATTACCGGCCTGCGGCACGACGTGTTTGGTCTCTCGCTGTTTACCTACGTCATACCCACGCTCTTCGGACCTGCCTGGGCGTCCATCGGTCCCGGCCTTGGCGGATACGACAGTCTGCGGGGTTTCATGGGAGTCGTACAGGTCCTGTTTGCGGTCGTGGCGGTGGGAGGTCTTATGCGCAGGCCGGAAAACCCTTTTCCTGGCGAGCGGCGCCTCACGCTCTTTTTCCTGGCATCCGCTTTGGCTATCGTTTTGAAGCGGTACGGAGCGCCCGTAATCAATTGGATCGGGTATCTGCCATTTTGCCAGCTTATTTGGTTTCCGAAGTACGATGAAGCGCTGCTGGCCTTCGCGGTAGCCGTGCTCTGCGCATGCGGCATGCATCAGATCCTGACAGACACGGTGAGCCGGCGGCGTCTCGTCGTATCGCTCTTGATTGTCTTTGGGGTGTTGGCTGCGGCGCTGGTGTTTTCCCTGCCTCCGGTGCTGGCGGCGAAGGCACAACCTCATGAGTTTTATCTGAGCCTCGCAGGAGCCGGCGCCGTGTTGTTCGCGGCCGCGATCGTTCTCCTTGGACCGGCCCAGCCTGCTTCCGGAAAATGGCTGCCTGCCGCCCTGGTGATGCTACTCGCGGCCGAGATGGCCGGTAACTACATTTATCCGGTTTACTATGTCTTGACAAGCTCGGCCAGCGCCGATGCGAATCCGTACCGGGGAGCCCCCTACGTCGATTATCTGAAAGCCGGCATCCCAGCTCACGAGCGCGTCTTCGGACGAGAGGGAATCCTGCATCCGGACTGGGCGGGCAGTTTTCAGCTCGGCGATATTCGCGGCCTGGATGCCATGTATTACCGCAAGTACTTCGATTTTATCCGGTTCTTTTTGCGGGAAGAGATCCCGCCGGAGAAGCGCGGGGACCTCATCAACCGCTTCACCGGCCTGCGGTGGCTCCCGGTCGACAGTCTCCTCAAGAGGCGCTTGCTGCAACTCTCGTCGGTGAAATTCCTTTTGACGCTGCAACCGTATGGCCCGGAGCCAAGGCTGGTACAGGAAATTATCCAGCAGAATGTGGGCCGGCTCGCGCCTGGACGGGAAAACCTGATCGAAATCCGGACATTCACTATTGCAGGGGAGACCAAGACGGTTCTGTATGAGCATCCGGTCTACGAGCGGCTGCCGTTCAGAACGACGATCACGCCAGCCAGCCGCGAGTTCTCTTTCAGCGTGGCCATGCAGCCCGCGGTCTACGACGGATCCATGCCGGTATGCGGAGCCGGCGTGGAATTCCGTCTGGAAATCCGCGATAGCGCCGGACGGATTCGACCGCTTTACGACCATTATATCGATCCCAAGCACAATCTGGCGGAGCGCCGGTGGATTTCGGGATCGGTAGATCTGAACGAGTACATGGGGCAAGATGTGGAGTTGCTCTTCACCACGACAGCGGGACCAAAAGGGGACACGTGTGCGGCTTGGGCGGGTTGGGGCGATCCTCATTTCAACGGTGACGTTACCGCACAACCGGCATTCCGGCAGGTGTACGACCATGAAATCAAGATCTACGAATCCCCCGGCTACCTGCCGCGAGCAGCTTTGTTTTCCAGCGTGGAAGTTGCGCAGGATGACGCGGCGGCGCTTGTCAGACTCGCGGATCCGTCCCTGGACATATTTCAGACGGCGGTAGTTTCGTCCACCGGTCCGGACCCCGCGGATCTGCCGGCGATTCGGAACCTCAACCGCCAACCCCCCGAGCGGGTACGCGCCGCCAGAATTGTGTCCTACGCCTCGCAGGAAGTGAAGATCGATGCTACCGTAGAGCGGCCCGCATTGTTGGTGCTCAACGACAGCGACTATCCCGGCTGGAAGGTGTACGTCGATGGACGGCGGTCGCACTGGATCACCACGAATTATCTGTTTCGTGGCGTGCTGCTCCAGCCGGGCAGACACCTGGTGCGGTTCGCTTATGAACCCGCCTCTTTTGCAGCCGGAGCGACGATTTCCGGAGCGGGGCTCATCTGCCTGGCTGGGTTTGTCTTTTGGCACAGGCGCAGGCTTCCCGTCAGGACACAGCGCCCCATGTGACCCCTGTGGTCGCAACGACTTCACGGCTGCGGAAACCGCTCCCTCACGGTCGCGGCTCGGACTGGCGTTCGAATTCATTGAAATCATTGCCAATCGCCATGGCCAGAGCCAGAAGTCTCTGCAGCGCCTCATTTGGCGAAGAAAAGGTTATCGAGATGGCTCCCGGCGATATCGAAACGCCATCCGGCAGATCGCCGAGTTTCTGGTTGAGCACCGTGGTGGGCGCTTCCACCAGTACCTTCGGCTGAGCCAGCGCCGCCTGCCGCAGTCCGTTCAAAACCAGGGCGAGTCTTTGCCGCCGCCGCCGTTCATAGTGCGCTTCGTCGCCCGCCGCTAAGCGCTTCAAGTGCGCGATCAATTCCTCCCGGCCAGCGACACCGTTCGCGCCAACCTGGCGGGTGACGCAAGGCCGCAGGATTTGCTGGGCTCTTCTTGGACCTACCTGCAGGAGAGATTGGAGCGTCTCACGATCCACCCAAGGCCAAGGAAGGCTGTCAAGCTCTGCGATAACTTCGTCCAACCGCCCATACCATGTAGGTTTATCGGGCACCGTACTACGCTAACACGGTGGCAGCGATTGTGCGCGGGTGCGAAAAAAGCCGAGACTGGAGACTTCTGATAAGAGAACGTTATCAGAAGTGTGCTAGAATCGCGCATTGCCACAGGTCACCGCGCTCGCATCGGTATCCGATAAAGGCGGACTAGCTTCGCTCGGCCGGCAGGCTCAGGAATTCGCGGCCGCCGCCAAAGCCAGCAACACACTCCGGGCCTACCAGGCCGACTGGAGAGACTTTCGCGAGTGGTGCGAGGCCCATCAGTTGGCGCCCTTGCCGGCCTTGCCCCAATCGGTAGCCCTGTACTTAACCGACCGTGCGGCGACGCTCAAGACCTCCAGCCTGGCGCGGCGCCTCACCACCATCAACCGGGCGCATCAGGCGGCTGGCCAGCCTTCGCCCGCAACGATGCAGAATGCCATCGTGAGTGAAGTCTGGAAGGGAATCAAGCGCAAGAAAGGAACGGCCCAACAGGGGAAGAAGCCGTTGCTGACGCCCGATCTCCGGCGCATCCTCGCGGAACTGCCGCCGGATCTTCAGGGGGTGCGCGATCGGGCATTGCTGCTGGCGGGCTTTGCCGGCGGGTTTCGAAGGTCGGAGCTGGCCGCGCTGCGGGTCGAGGATCTGGAAACGACGCCGGATGGGCTCATCGTGCGGCTCGGCAGATCGAAGACCGACCAGGAAGGGCAGGGAAGACCAGTGGCCTTGCCGTATGGTTCCGATCCGCGGACTTGTCCGGTGCGCGCGATCCGCGCCTGGCTGGAGCAGGCGGGCATCGCCGCTGGACCGCTGTTTCGCGCTATCGACCAATACGGTCTGGTCAGCGAGCAGGCGCTGCACGCGGATTCGGTCGCCTACCTGGTGAAGCGCGCCGCAGGGCGGGCCGGTCTCAAAACCGCCGAGTACGCCGGTCACAGCCTGCGCGCGGGCCTGGCCACCCAGGCCGCCATGAATGGCGCCAGCGAGCTGGCTATTATGAAGCAGACCGGCCACCGGTCGCTGGCCACGGTTAGGAAGTATATCCGCGAGGGCTCCCTGTTTCGCGACAACGCAGCCACCAAACTAGGTCTCTAGGCAAAGTACGCCTCGACCGCCTGCCGGATGCGTTCGCTAGCGCGTCCATCGCCGTACGGATTGTGGATGCGCGCCATGCGGCTGTATTCCGCTTCGTCGTCCAGCAGTCGCGCGGCTTCCTGTACGATCCGGTCCGGGTCGGTACCCACCAGTTTCACCGTGCCGGCGGCCACCGCTTCGGGCCGCTCGGTCTTCTCCCGCATCACGAGAATGGGCTTCCCGAGCGAAGGCCCTTCTTCCTGGATGCCCCCGGAATCGGTAATCAGCAGGTGCGCGCGCCGCATCAGGTCGACGAAGGGCACGTAGTCCAGAGGTTCGACCAGAACCACATTCGCCAACCCGTCCAACTGCCGGTACACGGGATCCATAACGTTCGGATTGCGATGCACCGGATAGATCAGTTGGATATCGTCGCGCCTGGCAAGACGGGCCAGAGCTTCGCAGATGTGCGCGAAACCCTCGCCGAAGCTTTCCCGGCGGTGGGCAGTGACTACGATGAGTTTCTTGGCCGCATCCAATTCGGGCCACGTACTACCGGGCAGCCGCCCGGACGCCAATGCGTCACGCATATAGAGCACTGCGTCGATTCCCGAATTGCCGGTGACGGCAATGCGATGCGGGTCGATGCCTTCGGCCAGCAGGTTGCTTTTTGCCGTTTCGGTGGGCGCGAAGTGCAGGGCGGCGAGGCGGGTGGCGACCACGCGATTCATCTCTTCGGGAAATGGCTGCGCCAGGTCGCCGGTGCGCAGCCCGGCTTCGACATGTCCCACCGGCACGTGTTGGTAGAAAGCCGCCAAGGCGCCGGCGAGCGTGGTGGTTGTGTCGCCCTGCACCAGCATCATGTTAGGTTGCTCGGCCTGGATCACCGGCTCGAGGGCTACCAGGATGCGCGCCGTGATCTGCGCGAGCGTCTGTCCGGGCTGCATCAGGTCCAGGTCGTAATCCGGCGTGACATCGAAGGCGGCCAATACCTGATCCAGCATCGAGCGATGCTGCGCGGTGACGCAGACACGCACTTGAAACCGCGCGCTCTGCCGCAGGTTCAACAGCACCGGGCAGAGCTTGATGGCTTCAGGCCGCGTGCCGAAGACAATGAGGATCTTATGCACCGTTCACCACCGCCTGCATGATTTGTTCGAAGCACGCGGCTACCGAAGGCCACCCGTAGTTTTCTTCGACAAGCTGGCGCGCGGCTCGGCCCAGTTGCGCGCGGCGTTGCGGATCGCGCAAGAGCTGCACCACCTGTTGGGCGAAATCGCCGGGATCGTCTGCCAGGATGATGTTCTCGCCATGGCGCACGGGAAGGCCTTCGGCGCCCATGGTGGTCGAGACCACGGCTTTGCCCATGGCCATGGCTTCGAAGATCTTGATGCGGGTTCCGCTTCCGCTGCGCAGCGGGACCACGCACACGGCGGCTTTGCCAAGATACGGGCGGATGTCATCTACCGCGCCGGTCACTACCACATGGCCGGATGCCAGGGCTTGAATGCGCCGCGGCGGACGGCGGCCCACGGCCCAGAAGGCGGCGTCCGAAATTTCGTGCCGGATGAGCGGGAGGATCCTGTTGACAAAGTAAACTACGCCGTCCTCATTTGGCATCCAGTCCATGGTGCCTGTAAAGGCCATTGTGTTCGGCTGTTCGGATTCCGGAGACGGCTCGAAGTACTCGGTGTCCACGCCGGTGGGAATCACGGAGATGCGGCTGGGTTCGACATATTGGAGGGAGAACGCGCGATCGTTTTCCGAGACGGCTAAAACATGATCCGCCAGTTCCACGTAACGGCGCTCGGCGCCGGCCAGCGCGCGCGATTCCAGCCAGCAGGCGGTTTTCATGAACGGATTGGTGGTGACCTTGTAGTGGCGCTCCCAGACCTGAGCTTCCACATTGTGGGTGAACAGGATGGTGGGCGGTGGGGTTTTCCAATGCATGAGCGAACCTGGCACCAGGAAGTCGCAAACGATTACATCGAAGGTAGAGGATGCCAGCAGTTCGTCGTAGCGGCGGCGCACCTCGGGGTAGAGGAACTTGTCTATGGTAACGGGCCGGCCGGCGGCCATCATACGGGCGGAGCGGATATACTCGCCGAGGCTGCGGCGGGGCGGAAGCGGGAGGGGAACGGGCACTAGCGCCGAGAAGATGGCGTTGCCGAGGAGATGCTGATCGTCGGGATGCTCCGGGTAAAAGGTGAAGAGGGTGATTTCGTGGCGGCGCGCGAGTTGTTTGAGGATGTTGTAGCTGCGGATCTTGCCGCCCATGTCAGGAGGGAGCAGACCTCCGGCTTTGACCCATAGGAGCTTCATAGCGAGAACTCCGTGACGCCTGCGGGGCCGGTGGCCCGGTAGGTGAAGTGGTCGCCAAAAATGCACTCGTGCGACCCCTGGGGTTCTTTGTAATGGTAAGCGCCCGGCGCGGATTGGGTGAACGTGCCGGGGTCGGAGAGAACCAACAGCACGGCGAATTCGGCTGGCAGGAAAGTTTCCGTGCTAAAGCGCAGAACTTTGGCGAGTTCTTTTTTGCCGTAGATTGGGGACCAGTCCCAGCGTTCGATTGTTTGGGTCCAGGTGTGGCCGGTGGGCGGCAGGATGGTGAGGTCGTGTTCGTCGAGGAAGTGCCAGTGGATGTCGAGGCGATGACCGCTCCGTTGAAGACGCACCTCGAGCCCGCCGGCCTGCGGCCGTTGGACCGGCGAGGGCGCCGATCCGCGGGCGAGGGCGCCCGCCCCACGAAGGCGCGTCTTCATCATCTTTGGTGGCCC